>Ga0326513_10001111_pt1 | contig 21898 bp, 23 predicted proteins | sample 2_2465_0518_D_FD_203654 | JGI IMG/M metagenome (GOLD analysis project Ga0326513, IMG submission 203654) | Bovine rumen microbial communities from UC Davis, California, United States - 2_2465_0518 | ecosystem: Host-associated > Mammals > Digestive system > Stomach > Rumen | place: USA... | reverse complement strand
TCCGGATCGGTGTCCGACGGAAGCGTGAGTGTCACTCCGCTGGGATAGGTCAGCTTGATGTAAGTGAATCGCCTCTTCGGACGGTCTTCGCGCTTTTGGAATTCTTTTGCCTGTCGCTCGACATTCACCTCGGCAAACATCGGGCTCTTTCTCTGTGTGTTATTGTTCATCGCAGTCGGTTTTGATGGTTTGTAATTCGACTGCAAAATTACTGAGACTGCAGAAACCTCACAAGACGGCTTTCACCGTAAACTTACAGCAATACCACAATCAAACATTCAAACAATCAAACACCCACACATTCACACATTAACACATTCACACATTCACACATTAACGCATTAACGCATTTACACATTCACATCAGACCTCTTCTCTCAAAAAATCCTCTCCATCATCTGCCACTTCTCGTCACTGCGGGCGGTGGCCAATGCACCCTGGAACTGGGCGACATAGGCCTCCCACTCGGCTTGACGAGGGAGCGTTGCCAGACGGGACATATCCTGTTCAAAGTCGAATCCGTCCACCGTGTCCATGATCATGAACAACATACGTTCACGACGGTATATCTGCATGTCCACTATTCCCACCTCTCGTTGTCCCTCAATCACCTCGGGCCATACATGCTTATGGGCTTCTACGTATTTCTTTATCATCTCCTCGTCATCCACAAGGGTCAAAGCCTGACAATATCTCTTCATACTTTCCTGCTTCTTATTCCATAAATCGTCACCACCACGAAACACAACAACGGCAGCACATAGCTGACATTCACCGCCGGGTGCCCTATAATGGTACCACAGTCGATAATCATCCCCTGCAGCGGCGGCATCAAGGCGCCGCCCACGATGGCCATCACCAGGAACGCCGCCCCAAAGGAGGCATCCCCGAGGCTCACCTTCTCCAAGGCTGTGCCGTAGATGGTGGGGAACATTAGGCTCATGAACAGGCTGATGCCCACCAGACAAAAGAGGCCTGCCTTGCCCACGATAAGGATGGCTCCCAATGTACACAATGCCGCTCCTATACCGAAGATTGTCAGCAGCCGACGACCGTCGGCATACTTCATCAGCCAGGTGGAGAGGAAGCGTCCACAGAGGAACAGACACATCGCCACGATGTTGTAGTTCTGCGCCGTAGCTTTGTTGACACCCAGGTTGTCGGCATACTGGATGATGAAAGTCCACGTCATAATCTGTGCCGCCACATAGAACATCTGTGTCAGCACCCCCTCACGGTATACGCGGTTGCGCCAGAGTCGCTTGAGGGTGTTGGCTATTGACTCATGACTCTTGGCGGCTGTTGGCTGTTGGCTGTTGGCTGTTGGCACTTTGACTAGCAGGGCGATGATGACGAACATCACCAGCACCACTATACCAAGTGCCACATACGGGTCGCGAATCACCGCTAGGTCGTGCAGTCTTATCTCGGCTTTCTCGGCTTCGCCAAGCATCGGGAAGATAATATTGCCAGCCGTATCACGTGCGTCGGAGAGCAAATTCGGCAGCACCACCATCGAGGCCACCGCCATACCCGCCAGCGAACCCATAGGGTTGAAAGCCTGCGAGAGGTTCAGGCGCCGCGTGGCGCTCTCCTTGTTGCCCAATGACAGTATAAAAGGGTTGGCGGTAGTCTCCAGAAAAGCCAAACCGAAGGTAAGGATATACAGCGAGAAACAGAAAAAAGTAAAGCTCTGTCGAGCAGCAGCGGGGATGAACAGGAACGCCCCCACAGCATATAACGCCAAACCTAACAGGATTCCCTTCTTATAGCTGTAGCGACGGATGAACAGTGCCGCAGGCACCGCCATCGTGGCATAGCCGCCATAGAAGGCGAATTGTATCAGACTCGCCTTCGCCGCCGGCAGCTCCATCAGCGTCTGGAACGCCGCCACCATAGGGTTCGTGATGTCGTTCGCAAATCCCCACAGCGCAAACAACGCCGTGACCACCACGAACGTCAGCAAATACTTACGTTCTACTATTTTCATGACAACAGGTAATCAAAGGCCAGTGCCTCGCACTAGCCTTAATTTAAGATTATAAATAGGATGATAAACTATATTTTCGAACAGACGTACCTGTCAAAATCCACTATTGGGGGAAAACTCCCCATTCTCCGAACCTCACAGATAAACACCTCCGCCTCTTCCTTCGTCATCAAACCCCGTTTGATGGCATAATACAAAAAATCGCATGTGGTCAGATATGTAATTCCATTCTCCTCGCAATAGGCAGTCACATCTTTGGTATTACTGCTCCCCACGACATCGTGATGATAAAGGCAATACACCATGCAGGCGCTCTCTCCTCGTCCCAAAGCCTTACCGTCTTTTGCTATCAGACGGGCAAATTCTTTTATTTCTCCTGCAGAATTGCCAAAAACCTCCTCCACGATAGTCTTGTCCTGCGAAATGCATTTCTGCAAAACGGACAAGATAAGGATAGGAATCTCTTTCTTCACTACGTCCAGCACCATAAACTGATACTCCGGCAATATCTTGGGAAGCATCTCCAGTTTACCACCTTTGGCAAAATGGATGATCACATCCGCATCCAGCACAACCTTAGTTTTCTTCCCCTGCACTGCCATAAAGCATATTCATTAACTCATTATAGTGGCCTTCCGAAATCATGCCGCTCTCAAACAACATGCGGGCTTTTTCGCCAAAGTCACTAATAACAACGCCATCATTGCCGGGTTCATACAAAGCCGAATCATATCCCCATTCCCGTGCTGTTTCCTTTACTGATATCCTATCAAGCGTATCGTATCGGTCAGTAGTTATCAGTCCCATGTCCTTCAATCTTATCAGCAAGGTACTATGTGACACTCCAAAAAGTTGCTCCATTCTAAGGACTGTAGCAATGTTCACATCATGGGCTGTAATTTCCTCCACACTGACACAGGAAAGAACCCCCTCCCGGGACATCAACAGTGCAGAGGCAAAACGATTCGCATTCTTCTCCTCCCCCGTGGCTGAACCTCCACCACACATGTGAGGAACAGGATTTTCGTCGAAATACAAATGGTACAACTCGTGCGCAATCGTGAAATGCTGCCTTCCGCGAGTTGAATTGCTATTGATGAGCATGAACATTTTTCCCGTGGTCGACTTGCAGCTGATACCATAGGACTTTTCCGATAGCTTCCTGTAAACCAGCGTGATATTAAGTTTGCGAATCAACATCTTGGCATTGATGGGCTCCGACATGCTTAATCCGTTATCATATCGGAACTTGGCGGCCAAGGTCTCTGCTTCTGATAATGTTATCGTCTTCATCTAGCCAGCAAAATATCCATTTTAAGCGAATTGTTCACAATACGCTTAAAGGCAGCAATCTGTTCCATATCCTCCCGAGAGAGCATATCTACACGGAAAGCCGTGGCAAGCATTGCCCCCACCACATTCCCGTCCTCACTATAGAGGTCATACATATCACAGCCGTACAAATCCGCTATCTTCTCCATCAGATTCAATGGCAGCTCTCGCTCTCCGGTCTCGTAATTGGAATAGGCAGAGCGCTTTATTCCCAAATAGTTGGCAACACTTTCCTGCGTAAAGCCACTAGCTTCACGCAGACGCTTGATATTACTGGCAACAACGAGTCTTTCTTCCATTTTCCACTTTCTTCCATTATCGATTTGACGTGGCAAAATTACAAAATAATTTTCATACGACAATATTTTTGCCACATTTTATTAGACTATTTTTATTTCCTGCCACAAAACCAGCACTTTGCGTTTTCTATCAAAACATTAATTGACCAATGATTTTCTTTAATTTCTTTCTTCGACATCATACAAATTGCCATAATCGCTTCCGGTACAGACTCACAATTGCGGTCATCTCCTAAAACCTTGAACGTCGAATCGTCAGCGCGATAGCCTCGGGGTGTTCCTTACAGAAGGCCTTCGCGTCCTCCACCACACAAGCGAGGTATCCTCCGCCTCCAGCGCCAGGCATCTTCCACGCCAGCACTGAATCACGATACCTGTCTATATACGACCGGACGCTTCCCTGTATCATGGCAGGGAACATCGCCGTCTGGGCATTGAAGCTGTCCTTATAGGCTCTCGCAAAACCCTCCAGGTCCCGTGCCATGATTGCCTCCCAGCACCTGTCGGCAGCGGCGGCAAGCGCCTTCACCTTCTCTTCCGTGACATCCTTCCCTTCCACCACACTGCAGCCCGGCCGCCTCGGCTCCATGGGTATCATCGCCAGATGTCCCTCCAGCCACGAAAGGACGGCCTCGTCCTGGCAGGTCTCTATCTTCGACGGCCAGTACTGGTTGTCATACCAATGGCGACAAAGCCCAGGCACACAGATGCCTATGGCATCCTGGGCACCGCTGATAATGCCGTCGCTCCGTTCGGGGTTGTTTTCGTAGCAGAACATCAGACGTGCCAAGGTCTCGGGTTCCATATCGGGAAGTCGCACCGGCCATATCTTCCTAATCATATTGCGGGTGCTGGTGCTCAGACCGCAACGCTCCCGAACCTCGAAGGTGGGCTCCAGCGAGATGGTGATGGCCCAGCCCGGTGCGTAGCACGACACATAGGGCTGGTCTATCCATGTCCCTGCCAGGTCCAGCCTTGTGGGTATCCTGCACAGCCGATTCTTGATGGCGGTGCTGCTGTGAGCCTCCAGTCCCTCGTGAGGGTCGCGTTTCAGCACGATGTACTCCATACCGCGTTTCTCGCAGAACCGCCGTTTCTCCTCCGAAGCACCATCTTCGTTCACCACCAGGATGTCAGGCCGCAGACTGTCCACCGTGGGCACGAAGTCCATGATGCCGCTGCCGGCATTGATGTAGGCGTCCTTCACATAGCGTATGCTCTTCACCATGAAGAGGCGTTCGCGCTCGTCGAACATCGTACGGTGCCCTTTGTAGTGCAGTATCGTCGCATCGGAGCCGATGCCCACATAGAGGTCGCCGTACTCCGCCGCCTGACGGAAGAACTCCACATGTCCCGAATGCAGCAGGTCATAGCAACCGGATACGAAGACTTTGGGTTTCACTGCGTGAAGTGTTTGAGGGGTTTAACAGTTTAAATAGTTCAAGAAAGGCTTTGCTTGTACCAATCAAACAGCCTCTGGACGCCTTCGTCTATCTCCACCTTGTGGATCCAACCCAGAGAGTGCAGTTTACTCACATCGATGAGTTTGCGCATCGTGCCGTCGGGCTTGCTGGCGTCAAACGCCACCTCGCCCTCAAATCCCACAGCCTTCACCACCAGCTCACTCAGCTCGCGTATCGTCAGCTCCTTGCCCGTGCCCACATTGATGTGGCAGTTGCGGATCTCGCCCAGCGAGGGGATGTATCCGCCACGTCCGGTGCTGTGGTTGCGGTCCACCACACCGTCCGCCGCCACACCATAGTGCACAGAGGAGTATTTCTCCACACCGATGATGTCCTTGAAGTCCACATTCAGCAAGACATGCACCGAAGCATCCGCCATATCCTCGCTCCACAGGAACTCACGCAGCGGCTTGCCGGTGCCCCACAGGGTCACCTTGTTATCCTCGATGCCGTACCATGCCAAAACCTTGCGTATCAACGCCTCATCGCTATTGCCGTCAATCACGTAGCGCACCTGCTCACCGTTTTCCTTGAGGTTTGCACCCACGGGGCGGATAGCCAAGTCGCGGCGTATCTTGTCCCATTCACCGTCGTGAATCAGCTTCGCCAGGTATACTTTGCGCATCATGGCAGGCATCACGTGACTGTTCTCCAGATGGAAGTTGTCGTTGGGGCCATAGAGGTTGGTGGGCATCACAGCGATATAGTTGGTGCCGTACTGCAGGTTGTAGCTCTCGCACATCTTCAGACCCGCAATCTTCGCAATGGCGTACTCCTCGTTGGTGTACTCCAGCGGCGACGTCAGCAGGCAGTCCTCCTTCATGGGCTGCGGCGCATTCTTGGGGTATATGCAGGTGCTTCCCAGGAACAGCAGCTTTTTCACCCCGTGGGTGTAGGCCTCACTGATCACATTGCACTGGATCTTCATATTCATCATGATGAAGTCGGCCCTGTAGAGCATATTGGCCATGATGCCGCCCACAAAGGCGGCTGCCAGCACCACCGCATCGGGTTGCTCCTCATCGAAGAATTTCTTCACGGCATACTGGTCGGTCAGGTCCAGCTCCTTGTGGCTGCGGCCAACAAGGTTGGTGTAGCCACGAGATTTAAGGTTATTCCAGATAGCAGAACCAACAAGACCGTTGTGGCCTGCTACGTAAATCTTAGATGATTTATCTAACATAAGATCCTCCCTAACCCTCCTTGCAAGGAGGGAACTCAATCCCTCGGAGGGCAGTTTTTATTTTGTTTACTGTATTATCGATATCACATTCAACTTCTTCATTAGTAAATCTTATTACCTTAAAACCTTGATGCTCCAACCAGTCCTGGCGTATTGCGTCATCTTCTACCTGTCTGGGTTCAGAGTGATAACCACCATCAACCTCAATAACAAGCTTAGGTTCTAAACAAGCAAAGTCTGTAATATAATCACCAATGATGTATTGTCTTAAGAAGGTAACCCCAAGTACCTTACCTCTAATTTGGCTCCACAGAATGCTTTCAGACTGAGTCATGTTCTTCCTATTTTCTCTCGCATAAGCTTTTAAAAGCCCATACTCCATAGGATCTGCATTCTTGTATCTTGCCATCTTCAGCGGATTGGGTCTTCCTCCCTACAGGGAGGATTGAAGTAGGTCTTTTATTTCACGATACCTTTCTCGAGGTACTCTGCCAGGTTCGTCTTCACCTTGTGGGCGGCGCCTTCGGCGGCGACCTTGGCAATGTCGTGCTCCACCATTAGTTTGACCAATTGCTCGAAGCTGGTCTTGGCGGGATTCCAGCCCAGTTTGGCTTTGGCCTTGGTGGGATCGCCCCAGAGGTTGACGACATCGGTAGGGCGGTAGAAGTCCTCACTCACAGCCACCACGGTCTTGCCTATCAACTTCTCGGGGCCCTTCACCACGATGCCTTTCTCGTTGACGCCTTCACCCTCGAACTTCAGTTCAATCCCCGCATGACGAAAAGCCAGCTGCGTGAACTCGCGAACACTGTGCTGCACACCCGTGGCAATCACGAAATCTTCAGGTTCCTTCTGCTGCAGGATAAGCCACATGCACTCCACGTAGTCCTTGGCATATCCCCAGTCACGGAGACTATCCATATTGCCCAGGTAGAGGCAATCCTGCAGCCCCTGCGAGATGCGGGCCGCGGCAAGACTGATCTTGCGCGTAACGAACGTCTCGCCGCGTCGCTCGCTCTCATGGTTGAACAGGATGCCACTGCAACAGAACATATTGTATGCCTCGCGGTATTCCTTCACTATCCAGAAGCCATACTGCTTGGCCACGGCATACGGGCTGTAGGGGTGGAACGGCGTGTTCTCGTTCTGCGGCACCTCCTCCACCTTGCCGTACAGCTCGCTGGTACTGGCTTGATAAATGCGGCAGCTCTTCTCCAAGCCGCAGGCCCGAACCGCTTCAAGGATGCGCAGTACACCCGTGGCGTCCACGTCAGCCGTGAACTCCGGCGAGTCGAAACTCACCTGCACGTGACTCTGAGCTGCCAGATTGTATATCTCGTCGGGCTGCACCTTGCGGATTACCTGAACCAAGCCCATCGAATCTCCCATGTCGCCATAGTGCAGATGGAAGTGTGGCTTCCCTTCCAGGTGCGCTATGCGCTCGCGGAAGTCCACGGAAGAACGGCGGATGATGCCGTGTACGTCGTATCCCTTCTCCAGAAGGAACTCACTCAGGTACGACCCGTCCTGTCCGGTCACACCCGTAATTAATGCTGTCTTTGCCATATTATTTCTTTTTTTATTTACACATCGTTTATAATTCCCTCACAATTTCCACAAAATTCCCTATTACATACTCTACATCCTCGTCCGTCAGGCGGGTGTGTAGCGGCAGCGTCACCTCGTTTTCGAACAAGTGGTAGGCGTTAGGATAATCCTTGATATCGAATCCCAGCGCCTTATAGGCCGTCATCATGGGCAGCGGCTTGTAGTGCACGTTGCAGGCAATGCCCCGCTCCGCCATCTTCACGATCACCGCCCTGCGCTCCTGATCTGTGCGGCCCTGCAGACGGGTGATATACAGGTGCCCACTCGACGAATAGTCGTCACCATAGTGGTCCAGATACTTCACCTGATGGACAGCATCCAACTCCTTGTTGAGGTTGTCTATTGCCTCGTCGTAGCGATTGATGATCTGACGTCTGCGATACAACAGCTCCGGGTAGCGCTTCAGCTGAGCCAAGCCTATGCCCGCCATCACGTCCGTCATATTGCACTTATACCACGGACCTATCACATCATACTCCCAGGCACCCAGCTGCGTTTTCGCAAGTGCATCTTTATTCTGTCCATGCAGCGAGAACAACTGCGATACCCTGTAGAGCAACTGATTCCAGGTCTCCCCTTCGATATAGGGCACCGTAGGCATATAATCTTTCAGTTCCACACTTTCCACCCTCGACTCTCCAAACGACAGGTTCCACACCAGTGCACCGCCTTCTGCTGTCGTCAGGTTCTTCACCGCATGGAAACTGAACGAGCTGAAATCGGCAATCTCGCCCGCCATCTTCCCGTGCCATTTGGCACCGAAAGCGTGAGCGTCGTCGGCAGCCACGATGATGCGACCGATCCTCCTCTGTATGGCGTTCATAGGACGGAACAAATGTTTCTTTGCCTCAACAATCTCAAAGATACGGTCGAAATCGCACACCACGCCCCCCAGGTCTACGGGGCAGATCACTTTGGTATGCTCAGTGATAGCCTCTGCCAGTTTGTCGTAGTCCATCGCCACGTTGTCCTTCTGACTGTCCACCATCACCACCTTGCAGCCCACGTGCTGCGTCACAGAAGCCGTGGCCGTGTAGGTGTATGCAGGTACAATCACCTCGTCCTCCGGTCCCACCCCTATCAGCCTCAGCGCCATCTCCATGGCCGCTGTGGCACTGTTCAGACACACCGCCTTCTGCGTGCTGCATACCAAAGCAATCAGACGTTCAAACTCTTTGGTCTTGGGACCTGTAGTAATCCAACCGGAACGAAGGGCTTCCGCCACCTGCTCAATCTCTGCCTCCGACATATCCGGAGGTGAGAATGGAATATTTCTAAGTTTCATGTTCATAACAAAATCCATGAATTAATATTTTACTACAAATAATCATAGTCTTTTGACCTCCGTTGCGGCCAAAAGACATAGCTGCAGAACTGTCCAATAGCAGAAAACACTCGTTTAATTCGTACCATGCGTGTTCGCGAGTTTTTCTGTGTTATCCGTGCTATCTGTGTGACCTTACCTCTTCCATCGCGCTAGCGATCTCCTCGATGGCCACACTCCTTCCCCACATACGATAAACATATTCAGGTGTTATACACCCAAAGTCCATGGAGCACGAGCGAGCCTCTTGCTCCATAAATTCCTTTAATTTCAAACTGATATCGTGCATACTGTCCATAAACACTAAACATTAAACCTTAAACTCTATATCGATGCAGGCTTCATCAGATGGCCCTTCACTCCGCTCCAGAATGCGCTCCTAAGGGTTTCACTAAAGCAGAGCTCATGCTTCCAGGCATTGGCCTTCCAGCGACGACACTTGAACAACGCACGGGAGAAGAATCCGCCAGACTCCTTTTCAGAAAACTCCGGCTCAAGGATGTCGTTCAGCACCCTATCCTTCAACTTATCAAACTCCACACTCTTAACTAACCCTAAACGCGCAACCCTAAACGTTAAACTATCGAAGCCCAACGCTTCGACACAAATCGCATTGAACACCTCGTAGAGCTTCTTCATACCAAACCGTTCCAACATATTCTCCAACCACTCCCAGTCAATCTCCTCACCGTGCTTCTCCACAAAGAATGCCCAGTCCAGCAACTGGCGTAATTTTATTCCCGTCGATGCAAAATTACTCATCGCGTGCCTCAGCAAGAACAATGCATGAAGATTAGCAGAAGGCAAATATACCTTTTCTCTATATACCTCTACATAATGAGAATCATCCTGCCCCAGTTCCTTCAGTATCTTCTCCAGTTCAACATTCGACTTATGGTGATGCACATTCAGAAAGTCATAGTGATTCTCCACAGTAAATTCCTGCCATTCAAATACCGTGTGATGATGATGCGAAATATCTATCTTTACACCTTTCTCCTTAGCCAGAACAGCATCCGCATTTTTTTGTTTTCCAAATAGCCATATATCTAAATCCCCACATGGCCTGTGTTCAGGTCGCGGCCAGTTTAACGAGCACCCGTACCCTTTTAACACCATCATCTTGTACCCGTGCTGGTTATACCATCCTGCAAGACTTGCTATTGCATTTTTATATTGAACAAATCGCTGCTCATAGCTCTGCATAACCTCGCCAATCCATTGCAGCAACATCGCCTGCGGAATGTTGAAATCAAAGTTTGCTCCATGTTGGTCGCAGGCCGTGTCTCCCTCAGAGCCATGCAGAACGTTATCGTTGTATTTTCTTACTTCATTTATCCCGTCTAGAACAACAGCAGAAAGCCCATGCTGGTCTGCAAGGGCCTTCAACTGTACCCAATCCACTTCACCTAAAACTTGAAACTTGAAACTTGAAACCAGTTGGCGACCAATCCCAAGCCGTACAAATGAAAGGAATAAATCTCTTAACTCAGAACGTACCACTGACTACTATCTAAACAGAATTTCGTTAGCGTTAAAGTTAATGTTGAGTCGCGACGCTCTTAATCACATCCACATATTTCTGTGTACCCACCTCTTTTGTCAGGTTATCCATAACGAACTTGCGACCATTCTTTCCCATCTCCCTGCAAAGCTCGCGGTCATTGTATAGAGTAAGTATAGCCTTCTTAAAGGCTTCTTTGTCACCCGCTTTTGTAAAGATGCCACAGTTATTATTCTCAATGATACTTTTCAATTCATTCTCGTCAAAGTTCGCCAGCACAGGCCTTGATGCGCTCATGATGCTCCAAGTCTTCGAGGGTACACTGTTCTCGCCTACGCCAGGCTTGGATATCACCAAAGAGGCATCACCCAGGCTAAACACATGGCTGATGTCTTCGTAAGGTTGGAAAGGCAACAGGGTGATATTGCCGAAAGTGATAGCTTCCGTACCGTCGGGAGCGGTGTATCGTTCTTCTTTTCTGATACCCCGGAGACGACCTACAAGTGTGTCCCAATAGGCGCCATTACCTGTTAGAACGAAGTGGATTTCGCTGCAGCCCTCTTGTTCAAACTCGCGTGCCACCTCAGCCAGCATCTCCATATTCTGAGTCAATCCGATATTGCCATTGTAGGTGATATAGAATTTGGAGCGATCGAGGCCATACATATCGAACAACTTGTTCTGCTCTCTCGGCACATTCACCACGGCGTTCTGGTCTACCCAATTATATATTACAACAATTTTATCCTCGGGAACGCCCTTCGCCACGATGTTCTTCTTAAAGTCCTCACTGATAACAATGATTATATCAGCCCCCTTGTATGTAATGTCCTCAATCCATCTGCCTATTCTCCACAAGAATCCACCTTTTGACGCCAAACTTGTTCCAACCAAAGAATCTGGAAATATATCTTGCAAACAATACACAAACGGAATCTTGCGCATTCTCCCAGTCCATGACCCAATCAGTCCTTGAATAGGAGGCGTCGACGCCAAGTAAATACAATCCACATTCTTCGTCCACAAAGCCTTATGGAACTGTATTAACCAACAGAAGCTATATCTTAGTGCTCTTAACACAGGATTCTTACCTTCTGCAAAGAGAGAGAAACGATAGAGAGTCATCCTCCCATCAAACATCCTTTCAACGCGATGTAGCTTAGAGCAATACACTTTGCGCACATCCTCCGATATACCCCTGCATGGAGTAGGGGCAAATGCGATGATGTCAAAACCGGCATCTGCAAATGCCTGATTCCGATTTTCACTTAAATAACTACTTGCAGTCGTTTCAGGATAGAAATAAGCCGGCAAATACAATAATCTCATTATTACTCTGAATTTTCTACTAATTCTTCAATGCTTTTCACACTGTTTTCAGTTATTTTCCGATTGAACAAGTCAAAATTATCTTTGATAACTGAAGCAGGAAGATTCCACCATTTTGTGGCTTGCAGTCTAAAAGCCAACTCCTCAGAACAACGTCGTTTTATTACCATGGCAGGAACGCCACCTACAATCGTATACGGTTCCACATCCCTAGTAACAACTGCACCGGCTCCTATTACTGCCCCATCGCCAATGCGGACACCCCTACATATTACCGCGTTACATCCTATCCAGACATCATTACCTATTTCACAGGGCGTTTCAAACCTGTTGTAGCCTGCTGGTTGTCCTGGCTCCAATATTCCAAACTGCGACGCATATAGGAATGCATGCTGAGTTATCCGATTATAATCATGATTTGCACCACCAATTCCGACGTTCCAAGAGATAGAGCAAAACTTTCCTATGTAAGCATACCAGCAAGTGAAGTTCCTACCCACATAACTGTAATCACCCATCTTTGAGTGATATATCATAGCAAAACGCTGTAAATCCACATTCGAGCCAAACTCCGAGCCTTCTATGCGCGAAAAATCGCCCACTTTAACATTTTCTTTAAGAATGGAGTCTTTTATAAAAGCATTCTTATATACCTTGGAGCCATCACTCAATCTAACATTTGAGACTTCTGCTGTCTCATGCACAAAACTATTCATACACAATTCTTATTTGTTCAAGTGCTTTAGACATCAGCCCTTCGCATTCCCTCAGACTATGGCCTTTCACAATACATTCACCAATAGCATCATTGCTGTTTGTAAATGCTCTGACCGTCGAACCTTCCTTGATAAACATATGAATATCCACATTGTCAATATCGGGCACTGATACTGATTTCACCACTCCATCTTTATCTGATTTCATCATACGCGCCAAAGTTGCGCAAGGTTTTTTACGGCCTTCCCACACTGGCAGCGGACTCTCTCCAAGGCACGTAGCCAGTATCATTTCATAATAGTTGATTCCGAAATAGTTACTGGTCAGTTCCGGCAAACAGTTGGCCCCCACACGACCTGTCAATTCAATGATAAAGGCCTTACCGTCTTTCTCAATCAGATCCACATTCACGGCACAGTTGTTAATGCCCAATGCTTTGATGGAATTGGTCACCTGCTTGATTGTATCATAGCGCAGTTCATCTGAAATCTCGTATGGCATGTAGTGACCAATAGGAACTGCCGTTTTGCACATAATCGTCTCATCACCGTGAGGCAGTACAAATAGCACATCTCCTTTATAAACAAATGCCTGTGCGCCAAATTCCGTTCCTTCTATAAACTGCTCAATAATGCAATAGTCTTTCTTGGTCAATGACATCGTATCCCTATAGGCCTGCAACAGGTTGGATTCATCACGCACGATGTTGATACCACGGCTGCCCTGCAAATCTGTGGCTTTCACAATCATCGGAAAACCTATTTCTGTGATTACCTTTTCGAGGTCACCCTCATTACTTACTTTGAGGAATTTTGCCGTCTGCACTCCTGCAGCAAGTAGTTTTTCCTTCATCAGCAACTTGTTAGCAGAATCGGTAGCGGCTTTCTCTGTGATGCCAGCCAACCCGAGCACGTCATTACAGCGTCCTACAGCCTGTAATCCTGTGTCTGAGCAGCAGATGATGGCCCCATCCACTTTTTCTTCCTGCGCCACTTTCAATACGGCATCAGGGTCAGAGATGTCCGCCTTGCAGAACTTGTCAGCATAAGGATTGCAGGGGAAGTCCCCGCCAAGTCCTGTCATTATAATATTAACGCCATGTTGCTTGGCTGTTTTTACGAAGCCTAAATTGCCACGGCTCGCACCCTGTACAAGAAGTTTTTTTCCTTTAAGGTTCATTGTTTTATATTTTGGTGATAACTACATGATTTTTCTATTTCAAAAGCTTAAGTGTTTCCCTCACCACCTCTTGCGACTTCACAAAACGCTGCCTGTCGTCTTCATCCAGTTCCAACTCAATCACTCTCTCCACACCATTCTTCCCTATAATCACAGGCACACCAAGGTAGATATCCTTTAAACCATATTCTCCATTCAGATAAGCACAAGCAGGAAACACTCTCCGCTGGTCGCAGATAACAGCCTCAACCATTTCACATACAGCAGCACCTGCCGCATACCATCCACTACGGCCCAAATATTCAATGATTTCTTCGCCACCTAACTGGGTGCGATGGATTGCGCGTTTAATCTCATCCTCACCCAGCAGATTCCGAATAGGTATCCCCCCAATGGTAGTGTATCTGGGCATCGGGACCATGGTCTTTCCATGACCACCTAATATCAGTGCCTGAATATCTTTGGTTGAAACACCTAGTGCCTCTGCAATAAAAGACTTGTAACGTGCCACATCAAGCAAACCGCTCATACCCATCACTCTGCTGGCAGGAAATTCGCTGCTCTTCATAGCACAGTAGCAAAGTACATCCAACGGATTTGAAACCACGATGATCACACAATCCGGTGCATACTTCGCCACCTGCTGGCTGACATCTCTAACAATAGAAGCATTAGTAGAAATCAAATCACTACGTTCCATACCAGGTTTTCGAGTAATCCCAGAAGTGACAACCACAACATCAGAACCTTTTAGCTCAGAGTAGTCATTTGTTACGCCCTTGACAATGGTATCAAACCGCTTCAGTGCGGCACTCTGCCGCAAATCCAGAGCCTTGCCCTCGGCAAGTCCCGGTTTAATATCTATTATGGTTATTTCGTTCACGAAGTCACGCTCCGAGAGACATGTGGCACATGAAGCTCCAACTTCGCCTGCTCCTATTACAGAAACTTTTGTCATTATCTGTGTTATTGTATAGTAATATTTATCCGATTCATTGCCTCTTCGCAACTCCTCGCAGCCTCGTCGGCTGATCCCCCCTGAACAATCACAAAGCCTATGCGGTCGTTGCTGCATTCGATAGGAGTGGACTCCTCACCGAATGCCTTTGTGAAAGTGATCTGCTTCACGCCGGGCATCTTTTTCGCTTCCTCAATACCTTTAATACTCTTGATAGTTCCAAAGGGCACTTTAAAATAGCGGATGGCAGAGCCGCAGTGGAGCGTAGGCGTTATATCAGGTTCTTCACCCAACGCGACATTGATGGTGGCCTTCACCATATCGATGCCGGTACTCAGCGGCACCAGATGCGTCGTGATATTGTCACCTCCCATACGGGCTCCAAGTTCTATCATCACAGGACCGCGACTGGTGACCTTCATCTCCACGTGGGCAGGGCCTTTGTCCAAGCCAAGTGACTTGCAAGCAGCCTCTGCCACTTCTCGAATCTGCCGTTGTGTATCCTCCGGCAGGCGCGAGGGCTGGGTGTGTCCCATCTCCACGAAATGCGGAGCACCGGTGGTAATCTTGTCGGTAATCTGCAGGATATTCACCTTGCCTTTCACCACCATCACTTCCACACTCACCTCCGGGCCGTCCAGATATTCCTCCACAATCACCTTTCCATGACGACTGCAGGAGTGGCTATACTCGTAATTGGACAATAATTCTTCGAAGTTGTGCACCTTTGCCACACCATGACTGCCGGCATTGTCTGTGGGCTTAATGATACAGGGAAAAACAATCTTTCCTTCCAAGGCCTTCAGCTCATCTAAAGAATTCACATCATAGTACCAAGGAGACGGAACGCCGTATGCTTTGAAGGCCTTTATCATTTCATATTTATCAGTAGCCTTCACAGCAGTCTCATAGTTGATGCTATGCAGATGTAACCTGTCCGATACCTTAGCCACACCTCTCATAGGCATATCCGTAGCCAAAGTCATGATGCCATCTGGACGATAATCTTCTGCTGCGGCAAGGACCGCATCCTCATCCATCGTGGAGGCATTGTAATACTTGTCTGCATACTGGATACCTATAGCTTTCGGATTAAAATCGACCACCGCCACATGCAATCCCATCTCTTTCGCTTTGAGGATGGCAGGCAATTGGAGCAATGAGGCTCCAACAATCATCAGTTTCTTCATTACATCTTGTAGCTTTGAGCTGTATTAATATTCTTTCTACTAAGGACGGAGACAACAGTCTGCCACAAAATTTTCATATCCATCCCAAAAGAAACATGGTCAGCATAGTAGGCATCCCAATGAAACTTCTCGTCCTGTGTAATACTATTACGGAAGTATGCTTGTGCATAGCCTGTAACTCCAGGCTTTACTGTAAAACTTTTTATCATATCCTTTGTCACATCATGTTCTTTCAACCTACCTTCTCTATATAACTTTGGTCTTGGCCCAACAAAACTCATATCTCCGATGAGAATATTAAGGAACTGAGGAAATTCGTCGAGCGAAGTCTTGCGCATGATACGGCCAATGGGTGTCACACGAGGGTCGTTGTCGCTGTTAAACGTGCTGCCATCTGCATTCTTCAGGTCCGGCGAGTTTACAAACATCGAGCGCAGTTTAAACATCTTAAAAGGCTTGTACTCCTTTCCGGCCCTATTTGCGTTATAAAACACCGGTCCTTTATTTGTTAACCAAATTATAGGGGCTAAGACAATTATCACCAACAACACAAACGGCAGCAGTATTATTGCCCCAAGAATGTCAATGAGACGTTTAAAAAAATGCTTATACATGATTATTCCTTATATAAATGAGCATATTTATTATCCTTCATCTGTCTTCTAATCAGTATTTTCGAATAGAAGCGTTCAATAATAAACGGAAATACCCAAAGGACTTTGGCAATAAATTCTAGTGGTTTATGGCCAAATTTCAGTTTCTCTTCGAGGAATCTAACTATCTTCCCATTAAAATGATAGACATTCAGCAGAAACATTAACACTTTATCATAGTTATCGTATCTGCCGTCTTTATTCTCCAAAACCTCTTTCCGTTTGTTTTCTTTGAATTGTATCTTTATGAGTGCTTGGGTGTTTGTATTCGATCCCCTCATTCTCACTTTCATAAGAGGACGGTTCAAAAGCCCCAATGGATAGATGGGCGTAATCATGGAGTACAGCCCTGCATCCTGGCCTCTACGAAGATGTTCCGGGAACTTAAACTCTGGATGATCCTTAAATATTCGGGCTTTAAATATCACTGAGGGTGTAGAAATTTTGAAATTAATACCACCTCTTTTTGATACATCTCCATAATTGTATTTAATGTTTGGGCACGTTGTTTTACCTGTTTCTGGATACCAGAAATAGAAACCGGTGTGTGACCACATAGCTCCAGATTCCTCCATAAAGGCAATCTGCAACTTTGTTTTCTCGTGTAACCAGATGTCGTCGGAGTCAAGTAATGCTATATATTCACCTTTAGCCTCACGCAATCCAAGATTCCTTGCGGTTGCAGATCCCCCGTTTTCCTTATAAAAATATTTAATCTTGTCACCATATTTGGCAAGAAACTCTGACACATCCTCAGGGGAGCCGTCATTTATCACTAAAATCTCGAAATTACTATACGTCTGATCCAATACACTCTGTACAGCTTCTTCTAACCATTTGGCACCATTATAAAAAGGTATTATAACACTGACAAGTTTTTCCATATCATTCAAAGACATTTATTAATTCCCTAAGCTGTTCTTCCTGTGAGTAACATTCCTTTATTTGAGAATATGCACGTTCAACCACCACATCGCTGATCTGTGGATTCTTATATACTTCATCGATAATATCCGCATATTCTCTTACGTTATTGTGAGTTGGTAAATAACCCGTAAAATGGTCACTTATCAAATCAATTACTCCTCCTACACCGTTTGCGATGACTGGCTTCTTAAAAATTTGAGCCTCCATTATTGCAAGAGGGAGCCCTTCGGTTTCGGAAGGATGGATGACCACATCAGTTGCCTTTATATAGTCATAAACATTGTCATGATTGATTACAAATAAAACATCTTTTTCAAGCCCCATTGTAACAACCTTGTTCTGCATCTCTTTCAAGAAATGCTGAGAGCCTTGTCCCCTATAGACAATACCTGCCAAAATAAGTCTGAATGGAATCTGACGTCTCTTTAACTCCCCTGCAAGGTCAATAGCGAAACTTTGGCCTTTACCAAATGTAAACCCACCACATAATAGTATCTTGATACAGCCGTCAGCATTTTCAATCTTTGCGGGTACGACAGACTCTGTATCTATTGAAACTGAATTATGTACAACATACAACTGTGAAAGAGCTGCTATGCCATTGTTGTAAAGAGCCTGCTTCGTTGCCTGTGAGATACCCACAATCTTATCAGCTCTTTTCTTTAATAAGAACCTGTTTAATCGCGTAATCTGTGAATTAATATACCAACCGTGAGCAAAGTAAGTCACAACAGCTTCAGGCTTCGCGAAAAGGAAAAACAATAATGGGCGATAGGTACTTATACACACAAAACCATAGCCATTATCATTAATATATTTTTTGAGCCTTTTTCCCATACAAATAAGATGGGGAATGAAAGTCAATACACTTTTTATCTTCTCTACGATTGACTTGGATGATCTAATGAAATGGGGATCACACGGTGCAAAAACTTTGAAGTCTATACCTGATTTCTGGCAAGAGTCCACAAAAGGTTGGCAACTGCCATACATATCTATAATGCTAACATCATAATAGTTAACGATGCTTTTTGCCATCTGCACGACAGCCTTCCTTGCCCCACCATTATTCTGGGCACATTCAAGAAATAATATTTTTTTCATCTCCGTTATTTATCACATTAGTCCCATTAACTTGTTTTATTACACGAGCAGGATTACCAACGACCACAGAATAAGGTGGTACATCTTTTAATACCACCGCGTGGGCGCCAATCACAGAATCATGTCCAACAGTCACCCCACCTATTATACAAGCAGAGGCGCCTATCGTGACATTATCTTCGATTACAGGAGTACCATGTTCCCCTCTTCCCCCAATAGTGACATTTTGTAGTATTCTACAGTTCTTTCCAATAACAGCATCTCCATTAACGACCACACCTAACCCACTGTGCGAAAACAGAGTCCCAATCCCAATCTTAGTCTTAGGAGGTATATCACACGCGAAAACTATACGGTTGAAACGGTATATTAAACGGGGCAACAACGGAATATGTTTCTGCGTCATTTTATATCCAAGTAACAAAAGTTCGTTCATCATAAACAATACTGTTTATATCAAAGGTATTTGAATATGAGATAAATCGGAGAAGAATAGAAGAAGCAAGGTTCCAATAGCCTATAATATGTACGTGGCATCAAGAAGAAAATGAAATAGAATGACACCACTGGGTATAGGTACATTATTTTACCTCGTTTGGTCTTATATATATTAACAAGCCACACATATGCCAGAAATGGAAACATTAGAGCTTGCATTCTCGAACCGAATATAGGAACAGACATAAAGAAATTAGAGAAAGCTGCTAAAATTACGACAAACAAATACATGTCTTTTGTTTCTGTTTTACTCTCATGGAATTTTGCCGTAATAATAACAACTACTACTAATATATTTATGAAAACACGTCTTGATACGTCGAAAATACTATATAAGAGACCTCTTGACGCGTTTTCCGCATTCAAGTAGTACTCTGTGGATTTTGCCATAAATTCTGGCAATAATGACACATTTGTGGAGAGAATTTGAGCAAACACTTCAGATAGTGCAAAACTGATAATGAAAAATATAAAACAGATTGTTGGCCATCGTTTTGCAACATAAAAAACAAAAACTATTGCTAAAAAAAGGAAGAAAGCATTATGAACTAAGGGTGTTAATGCTAACAACAGGAAATATCTCTTTTTTTTGTTAATGAAAATTTGTAACAAACTATATACAGCAATCCAACCTCCTGTAAAAAAACGGACTCCGTTAATTTCCAATATTTGAGCACTAAGAAAGATATAAACTACAATCAAACAAAGAATACTATTGTCAAATTTCCTTTCAGCAACAAAAAGTTTAAGACTTTTTATTGAGAAAAAACCGTAAATTGCCGCTACGACAAGGAAAAAGACATGATAGTTGTTTGTAAACCTAGAAACCAAAAATTCCAAAGTAAATGCATAAATATCTTTTTCACCTTGGCCTGTGAAATATGTGGCAAGTTGAAATAAATAATAATTAATATCATATCCTACCCACGCCTCAAAGTCTGCACGATGTCTCATGCTATCTGCATACCATAAGACATCTGCATTGCCCCATGCGGCCTCCACCGTCAAACTTAGGCCAAAGACAAGACCAACTAGATATATAACCCAAAAAGATGATTTGGTTTTTAAATTCAAAAATGAATAGAACAGACCTAAAACTGGCGAAAGAAGAAATAGACCCCATTTAGCCAATAAATCATTACTGTTTTCACGTTTCCACTCCATACATCTCTCTGAATTTATTCTTATAATCTTAAAATCCAAGCCTTTTAAATAACACTGTCAAATAGAATTTTGGTTTTTCGAAGGCTTTAACATTAGAAATCTCTTTAATAGCATCCTTAAAACACTTACACTGACAATACGCGTAAATTTTTGATTTTACATCACTAGTGTCTCTTAATTATTGTTAAATTAATTTATAATATTCTTATGCATAGTGTTTTGAGCAACAAAACTTGTGTCCGACTTTTGAAATGCGTATATTATGGTCTGAATCGAAATCAGACCGGTTATGCATACAGGAAGTTATGTTTTTGCTCAAATCACAATGTACTTGCCACAACGGCAATTCAGGAGGATTGTCGCGAAGTACCCGGACAGGACCCATGGATGGGGTTTCTCCCATTGGAACCACCTGCTTGTGCTCATGTTCGGGCAACTCATAGGCTGCAGAAGCCTCAGGGAACTTACAGATATAACAACTGCTCATGCTAAAAGGTCTTTCTATCTCGGATTTGGTGCGGCAACCGTTGTCAGGAACACCCTCTCGAAAGCCAATATGCTCCGTGAGCCTCGAATCTTCGAGGAATTCGCTTTCTATATGGTGTCTCTTGCTCAGCGAAGACGAATCACCAAGGAGTTTGAACTTCACGGACGCTTCTACGCTGTCGATTCCACCACAATCGACCTCTGCATGTCCGTCTTTCGTTGGGCACGCTTCCGCAGTACCAAGTCCGGCATCAAAGTCCACACTCAGATTGACATCGCAACAGAGATACCTGTATTCTATCGCATCACCAATGCCAACGTGCATGACACCAAATTCATGGACAGTATTGGGTATGAATCCAATGCTGTATACATTTTTGACCGGGGATATTTCGACCTCGCAAGACTTTCCGCCATACATCTCTGTGGGGCTTTCTTCGTCATCCGCGAGAAACGGCATCCAAATTTCGAGATTGTCGACGGAGACGAGGCTGTCAATGGAGAAGACAACGTCTTGCTTGACCAGACAATTCGTTTCACCGGTAACAGAAATAGAGGGAATTACCCAACTGAAATCAGAAGAATTGTCTACTACGCTTCCGACCTTGGGCAGTCTTTCGTCTACTACACCAACAACTTCTATCTCGCAGGCAAGGACATTGCCCTGCTTTACCGCTACCGCTGGCAGGTGGAACTTTTCTTCAAATGGATCAAGCAGCATCTCCAAGTCAAGTCTTTCTGGGGTGATACCGAGAATGCTGTCAGGATACAGATTCACGTCGCCATCATCACATACTGCCTCATTGCAATTATCGAGCACGACCTCCAACTTGGCAGGCCTGTGGCTCAGGTACTGCGCATACTCGGAAGCTCCTTGTTGGTCAAAGACGACCTGCCGGAACTCTTCGGACGAGGAACTGATGATGGAACTGATGACGGTCAACTTGAAATTGAATTTTAATTGTTAAATTTTTTAAGAGACACTAGTGA
>Ga0326513_10001110_pt1 | contig 21904 bp, 24 predicted proteins | sample 2_2465_0518_D_FD_203654 | JGI IMG/M metagenome (GOLD analysis project Ga0326513, IMG submission 203654) | Bovine rumen microbial communities from UC Davis, California, United States - 2_2465_0518 | ecosystem: Host-associated > Mammals > Digestive system > Stomach > Rumen | place: USA... | reverse complement strand
CGACATTCTCCGTTACTTTCTTCAGGTACTCGTGCATATCATCCAGGCGTTTGTGGATGCGGTTCATTGTGTCCTTCATGTGTTCCGCGTCCTTCATGATAGACGCCTGCCCCTCTGAGAGACTGGTGAGCCGCTCGCGTTCCATGCCCGTCATGGTCATGGCGCTCACCCTTTTATGGCGAATCGTTGCCTTCTGGGTTTCCCCATATCGATGTGTACGAAAGTCGGATAAAGCAGGCAATACTCAAGGCCGGGCAGCTTCCCCGCGTCGTAAAGATTCCGTATAGCCTCAAAGAGCTTCCGCGCCCCGAGGGTACAAGATAGATCGACGGCCTTCCCCTGAGTGTGATACGAACCTTTTACGCCGCCCACTTTGGCATTGTGTTTTTCGCACCGAACGCCACTATTTACAATGAGCGGCACGCCGATGTTGTCCCGTATGGTTTCGCACATCTGAACCAGCGCGGGGTCGATATTATCCTTGCCGCAACCGCACTTGCACGCGAACTCGCGCCGCTGGAAATGCGGCGTGATATATCCCGGCTTCAATGCTGGGGCGGGGGCTTCCGGCTTTGTTTCCGGCGCGGGGGGCTGCACGGGCTCATCCGGTTTATCCGGCTGGATTCCATACTCCTTATATAGATCCTCAAGCCGCTCATCAACGCTCTTTTCTTTTGCCGATGCAACCGTTATCGGGGCTTCCAGAACATCCGCGACTTTTTCTTTTTGCTCTTGTGAAAGCTGAAGCCCCTTGAACTTATGCCCCGTGATGTAATTCAGGATATCGCAAGCGCGGTCCACCATCCAACCGATGAGCGGCCCGTCTGCCCATTCCAGCCAAAACGGCAGGGGCACAAGCTCATCCAGCTTCGCAACGATGATTGCGCGCTTTTCCTTGCCTGTTTTCCCCGCAAGCTCGTTTTCCGCCCAGAGAACCTGCTCCACCACCCAAAGACGCAAATCTCTGAGTTTTGCCCAATACTGTATTAAACGCTCTAGCATTTTTCCCTACCTCCTAAACCATTTAAAATCACTGGCCTCTCCCGCGTAAAACGGATAGGCCACAAAATGCACGGCGAAACATACCGCCATCCACGGCCAGCCCAGCGCGGCCAGAATCGCGGCGACAAGGGCCTCCGTGCCGAACCCGGCTGCCGCAACGATGCGCTGCTTTCTGTACTCCATCATGGGCATATTCCAGATATACCGGGGAACGTAGAAACGCCCCCAGGCAAAGCGGAATTTTATGTGTTTTCCAAAACAAAGAGCGGCCAAGTAATGGCCGCCCTCATGAGAGAAAAAACACAAAAAAACAACAAAAAAAAATAGTATCATGTAACGACCTTTTATATTTTATACGGGAAAAGAAATATTAAGCGCTATGCCAGTACCAGCCGGGATGTCTACTGATGGGCGAAAAGCGATATATCCATCCGGTGATACTCTGCCAAAACACAATATATTAGCCGGAGCGCTCGGAGATAAAAAGTATATTGGTACTTTGGGTCTGTACTCGGGGGGGAGCAAAATAACATTATTGTATACATTTGCATTGAACCCCTGTTTTAATTCACCCGCGTTTATGACGTAGGTTATCCCATTTTTTTTGCGATAACTGTATGGAAGCGTAGCGTCTAAATCCGTGATCCAACCTGTATCACCTATATCTCGGGTTATTTCTGTGAGTTGGCTATTTGTTTTGCCAAATGGCACATATGTACTATCTCTAATATTAGCGTTACGAAGCATAGGCCTAAAAGTACTATTATTCATTGTGGTGCCGGCTGTAACTAATATTCCCGCAATATGCATACCACCAGCCGAAGTGAACGTTATAGTATTTCCGGTATCGTCGAATCGTGGATTAGCCGACGAATAAGGTTCCTGCCTGCAGAAAAGTATAAATTTATCGACACTCCCATTAGGTGGACATCCTGATAAAATATATTTTTCACCCTGTGCTAATTCAAATGCATCAAGTCTGAAAACTACATTGCTTGTTGCTGTCCCATGAACTGTTACAACGCCTGAACTATCTTTTACAAAACTAACACCGTTAGTCGTTTCGCTGATTGGTCCATTATTGGGAATGATATTTTTTGCCCCGGAATTCGCAAGAACAGAGATCGCAGCTTCCGTAGCAGGAAATGATGCATCAAAAGTGAGTTGAGTCCACGCCGTACCCGTTGCGCCGGGCGCATTCGCAGAAGTAGAAGTATGCCCATAAAGCGCCATATAAAGCTGGTTCCCGTACTGAACTACATCCAGGCCGTTGTAGCTGCGCCCCGTCGCCCACGTCCCCCGATACGGGAAAGAAGTCGGGCCCGCAGGCCCTGTGATCTGTTTCAGCTCGGTGTCGATGTAGCTTTCATACTTGTTTACAAGCTCGGAGACCTGCGCCGCAATCTGTGCTTGCATTGTCCCGGCGAAATTCCGAATCACGAAATATACTTGCGCCGTCCCGGTAGCGCCCTGATACGCCTCCTGAAGTGACAACGACGTATTGCTATTTATCGCCGTTATTTGGTACAACCGGCTTTTATCGATTGTAAAAATGTCCCCAACTTTTAATCCCGCGTTCACCCAGTTTGTACCTACTCCCGCAACGTTGCTACTCCCTTGTGTTAGGTTTACCGTCCCCGTGCTATACCACGGAATGCCAGCAGAATCCATACTTTATGCCTCCTCGCAAAAAGGCAGGGCCTCGCGAATGGCCGCAAGGTCCTGCATCATCTGTGTTTGTTTTTCCTGGCGGCCCTGAAGGGCCTCCGCGTGTGCTTCCAACTGCTTTTCAACCGGCCAGGCTTCCAGATACCGCCGCTTTCTTTCCGCCTGGACCTCTTCCCGCGTGGGGATGTGGATCACCCTCATTCCGCTTCCACCGTCCCCTCCCAATCCAGAAAAGGGAACGCAACAACGCGCAAAGTATGCGCGCCGGGCAGGTGCGTCCCCCACTCAAAAACTCCGTCGGTTACCTCATACTCGAAACCATTTACTAGCACGGCGCAAGGCTTTGGAAGTTTAGAAAGTTTTACAACCTCGACGCCATCAGCTTTTATCCGTGTTGCACTTTGTGAAATTTTCATTTTAGGCCGTTTCTGCGCTTTCGGAGGGACGGCCTTTGTGTTCACAAAGAACTCAAGGGCGCTATATTCCCCGGCCACATAATCCTTGACGCTTTCCGGGATATATCCATCTTCCATGGTGTATATACCCAAAATGCTACCATTGGCCGGGTTATATTCTGTGATGGTTACACAAGCCATACAATAGCCTCCAGTCTATCTTTTACACTGTAGAACCAAAATTGAAAAATGATCGATATAGGAATTGTTGAAATTATAGCCTTCGCTTGGATATGTGTATGTTATGCGCCAATTAGGATGAACGCTTAATTGCCCGCTTCTATTTGGCGTCATGCGGAATGAACAAGCAAATGAGCCGCTCCTTATTTCATTTTTTAGCGCCGCGAAAGCCCTTGGGTTTTCATACGCTGATTGCGCGTAACCGTTGATATATGGATATATTGCGACCCCTATATCACATATTTGGGCGGTCATGTCGCAACTAAAAAAGATAAATACCGGTTCGCCCGCAACAATATTCGGGACGTTGAGCGCGACCTCTGTTGAGCTGTTGTAGTAGTAGAGAGGCCGATATGCCCCCACAATACCAGGCCAAAATTTTCCCCAGGTTACGAGGCTATCCCCGCTCAAGCCCGATGGAATGGTTACGGCGCGCTTGTCTAGTATCAGCGTGTCCACACACGCCTCTTTCATAGATGCGCGGTTCACCATGAGGGAATTTAAAACGAGCATCCCCGACGCAGAATCATATACAAGCATCTGGCGCGGGTTAGTGCTTCCAGGCTTTGCAACGACAAAAGAATCCGCGGACAAAGTAAAAGTACTTTTGCTGTCCCCGCCGTTATAAAGCTGATATCCGACTACATACCCATTGCTATCTAGCTTGAGCGTGTATTTTGTTGCCAGGGCTCCGCTTGTGGATGCTATTGCTTGAGCGTTTTGTTGAACGCTTGCAATTAGCCCTTCACCGGTTCTAGGGTCTCGCAGAGTCGTTTGTATTGTGCTTACGTCACGCACTATGGCGGATTCAGACGTTACACGGGCATCTGTTTCTTTCTTTACGGCGGCCTTTATATCCTCATCTATTTGCGCTTTCATTTGTGATATGGCGCTTGCCGACGCTCTATCGCCTTCAATTCTCAATCGTTGTTCGTCTTGAATCGCCGCGCTAGTGGCATCCACCTTTCCTGCTAATGTTATTCTCGCATTAGCTTCAGCTTTATCCGCTTCGGCCCTTACCCTAGCCTCATCTTGTATCGCCGCAGTATTACCATTTGTTTTGGCTAAAAGCGTCGAAATTTGAGAGGATAAGGCGCTGTCAGCAGTTGCGCGCGTTTCTTGTTCGTTTCTTATCGCCGCCGTATTTTGCCTCACAATCGCGGCGAGCGTTTCACGCGTTGTTACCTCCGCACTCAGATCATCCGACACCACTTGTATTTTTTGATCATACAAGGCGCTGTTTTCGTTTATGATCGCGATCAGTTGCAGCCGATACTCTGCTACGGCCCTATTTGTTTCGTCTATTTGCGCGTTGAGCTCTTCTCGTGCAAGCGCAAGCTTTATGCGGCGTTCCTCTTGCCCTTCATGTTCATTTACGCTGTTCTGGAAAGATGCAGCGGAGAGCGCGTCAATTTGGGCTTGAAGCTCTTCAGCGGTCATGCCTTCGTAAGCCTGGATTGTGGTGATCTGTGAGGCTAGAACGCTGTCGGCTGTTGCCCTGGTTTGTTGCTCTGTCTGAATCTCCGCAGTATTAGCATTTACCTTGCTTTGGAGGGACGTAATACGCGAGGAAAGAGACTCATCCGCGCTTGCGCGCGTCGTTTGCTCCGTTTGAATTGCTGCGGTGTTTGAGTTTACCCTTGCCTGGAGAGTCTCACGCGCCTGAACTTCTGCGGTGAGCCCATTCGCTATTGCTTGTATTTCGTTACCAAAATAGGCGCTGCTCTCATCAATAATCGCGATCAACTCAAGGCGATAGGTTGCAACGGCTTGATTTGTCTCATCTATGCGCGCGTTGAGTTCCTGCCTCGCAAGCGCAAGCTTTAGTCTCCGCTCTTCCTGCCCCTCATGCTCATTGATGCTGTTTTGGAGGGAAGCCGCGGAAAGATCATCTATTTGGACCTGAAGGCCCTCATAATCAACGACCTGTTGCGATATCCTGCCGTTGAGAGCGTCGATTTCCACTTCAGCGCTTTGAAGGCGCACATTTACGCCCTCCACGGTGGTTTGATCTGCTTTTAGCGCAATGGCGCTATTAAGTCCGTCAATCCTGACTTCCGCGCTATTGAGCCGCTGTTGAAGCGCGGTCACTGTGGTTTCATCGGCTTTCAGAGATATGGCCGCGTTGGCTCCGTCGATGTCGATTTCCGCTTGCGTTATACGGAGCTCCAAATCTTGCAGCGCCAGATCGGACATGCTCGACTGGCCGATATTGACGAAATTGATTTGATACTCTTGCCCGGCCACGGAGCCGATAAGAAGCCGAATGCCCGTGATTGTTGAGTTTTTCCAATCATCGCCGCCCGCCGTGAGGTCGTGCATGTTAATCTGGACCGAGCGCGTAAAAGTTATGTCCCCGACAACGGTTATGCGGCGCATATAGCTATCGCTGAAGCCATGAGCCGCAGTCTTGTACTGTACCTTTATAACGGCATTAGCCGCCCCGCTTGTCTGTGAAAATTGGATGCCTACAATGTTATTTACGTTGCCCGGGATTGAAAAATCCGGCGACGTGAGCGACGGATTAGCGCCCGTGATAGAGTACAACATCCCAACATGCTGCGCCGTGAGCGTCGCATTTTGCGCGGTCCAACCGTTGAGGGTATTATTAAATTTCCATTCCTCGGCCGCAATAATCGCGGCAATAATGGAGGCCACCGACTGATCAACATAGGCGCGCGAGGCTTTTAGGTTGATACTTGCCGCTTGCGCGTCTAGCCTTTGCTCGACGTTGCTGAATTGATACCCGGTATCCGTTTTCAGGTCTTCCAAGGCGCGAATAACGACGAGCCCGTCTTCCGGGTATATCTCCATCCCGGCCCAACGGAATACGTCGCCAACATAATCCGCTTGATCTGCCAAGCGTAGAACGCCCTCGGCGATCATGTCCATGGCAGTGGCTAGATTATTGTTGATTTCATTCCGGTTATCGGTGACTTGACCTTGTAGGTCTGCTATTTCGTTATCGAAGTCAGCCAGCTTTATATCAACGTTTGCAAGCCTCACGTCAATGTCGTCAAGATCAAGGGTGATATCCTGTATGTCGATCTCAAGCGGGTCAATCCGCGTGTTTAGCTCTTCAAGTGCCTCTTGTATCCATGGATTGCGTTGCAGATAATCGGTTATCCAGGCCTCTGCGCTTTCCGGGTCGATAATACAGGGCGTCCCGGCTTGGTCGTTGTAGTCGGACTTTTGCCCCGTGTAGTTTACGGCCCGCACCCAATACCATTTTGTGCCTCCGGCGGGCAGCATCCGCGTGAAACTATCCGCGCGCGTTTGCCCCACCATGGAAGCAGTCGCAAGCTCGTCCTTATCGTTTTCCCACACCTCGATATGGGATAGATCGGCGTTGGTAGGGTTTACCCATTCCAAGGAGGCGAAACCAAACCAGCCATTTGCGCGGAGATTCGTTGGGGCGTCAGGCGGTATCCCGTTTCCTATCACGACGCCTTCAGACGTTGCATAAGCCCAATCTGACGGGGGCGCGCTCGTGTACAGGGCTCGCACTCGAACAGAATACAGGGCCACAGTCTCACGCAATGGGCATTGCGCGGTCGTTTCCATCGTATTGCGCCGCTGCTCCCAAAGCCCTTGATCATATTTCCACTCGACTTCATAGGAAACCGGTTTTTGCCCGCGATAGCTCCAATTTGCCCACAACTCAGGAACCCACTGGCCTGTAGATGAGTAATATCCGCCAGGGGTGAGCGCAAGCCCGGCAATACGATTTGTGGGCAAGGAATAATCAATGATTGGTGGGACGCCGTCCTCTGTATAGAGCGCCGCGATATATTCCGTGCAAGTCAGCGTGATGTGGAGGTCATCGCTTCGGCTCATTTCCTGCACCCGGAAAGGCTTTGCAACCGCTTGCATCTCGCCAATGGCGAAAACATCATACGGGCTTATACCAGCGGCGCTAGATATTGTGATCATAGTGGTCGCGCCGCTTCCAGTTGCTGCGGCGGTCCGTTGCAAGATGCTATCGTCGGACTGGCGGCGAATCATAACGTTATAGGTCACGCCCTCATTGAGTTCTAGAGCGTGATCTACGACGACTGTATTGCCCTCAACGGAAAGAATACGCCCGCCCTGCCCCCAGCGGGGTACGTCGTGCTGTACCAGTATCACGTCGCCAACCTGACAGGCTATCGCGTCAATATCCGCCGTGAAGGTTATAGTACGCAAAATATAGCGATTCTGGTTGAGGCGGTATAGGCCCTCCTGCCAGGCCGCGTCGAAATTCGTTATGCCCGTAAGCTCAACGGATACAGGGTTTGCGCGGTTGTCCGCGTCGTCAAACCCGTGGCCGTATACGGTTATTTGCTCGCGCTCAAAATTTTTCGCTTCGTTTAAAAAGGAGATTTCAACGGCATTCGCTCGCCCATCCACGCTCAGGAACTCGCCGCTAAACGAGCCCGCTACGATATTCCCCATGCTAAAAAGCTGCACGGGCTCGGAAGGCTGGTCCCAAATGCATGAAATCTTTGTCCCCCGCATCACGACCGCACCGCGAGCGCTTGCGGCAACATCGTTTACCCATTGCCAAAGATCTTTTGTCTCGTCTACGAGCAGATTCATTACGATGGGGCCACGGTTGCCAAGGCTTTGCTCATTCCACGCCGCCCAGGCCGCAAATGCAGTTAGGTCCATGCGCTCAGGGGACTCGCCGAAAACATGCACCGTCCCATCGAGGGAACGCGCCTGAACACAAAGATCATAGATTATCCAGGCCGGATTGCGCGCGTTCTTTTGCTGCCACTGGCCGTTCATGTACACGAGGACATTGTTTCGCGTTTGCCGCCACGTGACAGTGGGAGTGCTTTGGTTGAGTTGGTCCGTCGCTTGCATTTTGATTCCGAGAAGCGCCTTCCCGGGGTGCACCATGGGCGACTCAACAACGGTCGTGAGCGAGGTCCATACTGTGGTGTTTTTGTCCTTCGTTGGGTGTGCGCCGTCCTTCGCAAGCATACGCGCCCGTACTCGGTATCTTCCGGAGGTGAGTTTCCCGGTCCTTCTTACGCGAGTAAACGGCTTTGCCGTTGCGCCCTCGAACTCTTCCACAAACCAAGGCACCCAACTTCCCCACGAGCCCGGCGCGGTTTCCATCGAATACTCAAACTCCGGCTTGACCCAATGCGATTCCGGCCCGGAGCGTGTTTCCGGATACCATCCCATCCCCTCTGGAAAATCCAGCGTGACCTCAAGATAGTCCGCCGAATCCCCCTCAAGCTCAGATACAAACCACTCTCCGGGGATATCCTTATCTTCTTCGCCTTTCGAGTTGTTGCCACATTTCAGCGTGACCCCGACATACTGCGTATCATAGAGATTCTCAAAGCCGCTGATCGGCGTTTGTGAGTTGTCGCCGGGCCTGGTATCCCAGGTTACATTCTGGAAATTCTCCGCTGGGTTGTCGTTGATTCTGATATCTGAAAACTCATCGATATGCCCCTGGCCGCCGCAAAGGAGCAGCTCCATATACTGGGTATCCCCATCCACGCGGATATACTGATTTAAAACTTGTCCCGCCGTGCGTACGGTTCCGTATGTGATGGGTATCACCGCGCCTTGGGCCGTGATAGGCTGGAGAGAGCCCCATCTGTATGACTCGGTATCTTCCGACTCCTTCATTTTTGGCCCGAAAGCGTTGGAAATGAGCTGGCCGCCTACCATGAGCGTTATACCTCCAGCGAGCTTTCCAGCGATAGCCGACCCGCCGAACATCCCAGAAACCCCCGGCGCAACGACGCCGAAAGCAAAAGCGGCCAACGCAATACCCGCCAAAATGGCGAGCGGATTCTTTCCACCGTTGCCCCCGCCGCCCCGCAACACGGGACAGACGGCGACATAATCGCCTGGCGCGACAAGCTGCGCGGGTATCTCATCCGGCGCAAAAACGCGCCCATTTATTGAGGCGTGATATTCCAGTTCATCACTAATGTGGACATATTCGGAGAGAAAATCCTGAAAAGGTCGCGCCGCGTCTAGTTTTACGCTTTTAATATCGCGGTCCCTAATATCAAAAGGATTGTTTATTTTTACAAGGGTAACGGACATGTATAAAATCCCTCGATTCTTCTTCGCCAAGCGGGGGACCGGATAAGCTCTATAACCACCCCCGTTTTCTCGCGTGTGTGTAAAAATTTCCCATCTCCAATGTAGACCCCGACATGATTCACAAACGGGGCGTTGAAACGAATCGCGACAACCGCTGGCGTCGGGATATCTGGCGGCTCGTGACGTGTCCATTTGGGGCGCTCTTCCAGAAAGCCCTCATAGAATCGCGCGAAGTCATAGCAGCAGCCTGTATAGTTCGGAAGCTCCACCCCGTAACGCCGATAAACTTCACGCACGAGACCCCAGCAGTCGTATGAATCCGGCCCGCGCCCCCCGTCAGCAAACGGCGCGCCAACAAGATCAACCACGCGCTGCATAAAGGCCACCTTGCGGTATCGCGGGTTCACCGCCGAAACGCTGCGAGTTATTGCGCTCCTTGCACGCGGAGAAACTTTTATCACATTCTGTGAGTGCTGATGTTGCCTTACATTCTGGCCCCTTGTATTGGAAGGGACAAAAATTTTTTAGGAAGCGCCGCAAAGGTACACGGCGGAATAGGTTTACCGCGCCGGTAAGCGTGAAGCTCACCCACTGCTCATCATAGCTCGTGGACTGCACGCTAAATTCTTCATCGAGTTCTGGCAACGTTAAATCTAAATGATTTGACATTACCACCATGAGACGAACCGTTGCGCCAACACCGCCGCCTGCCTGCTCGACGTAGCTTTCTACTGTGCGAGTGACGTTTGATACCTTGATTGAGAAATTTGGAATCTCCCCGCTGGCGCTTTGGCGCGGGGCGTCGAGCTCGAAAGGGAACGCCGTCCACGTCTCGCCATTCCACGTGATGTCTTCCGTATTCCGGCAAATCCGCAGTATAACGCCCTCTGTAACGTATATCTCCGCCAGAAGAATCCAGGCCCCATACGAGGCCAATTTATTTTTTTCGATGATTGCAACGTTTGATAAATCCAGCATTTCTACACCTGCTCAAGCGTAAGGGAGACATTCCAGCAACTCATCACGGTGTGGCGCGCTTTCAGCTCACCCTTAAAGCGGACGTTGTACGTCTTGCCCTCTTTTACGTTTGTCCAGTTGAAGGGAAGCGAGCCGCCCAGGGCCAGCTCATAGAATGCGCGCAGGGCTCGATAATCTGAGCCCCGCATGTTTGCCCAGGTGAGTTCCCATGTTCGCCTCATCCGTGTGTATCTTGCCCGCGTTTGTACTATGCCAGTCCCGAACTCCGTACTGATCGCGGGGTCTTCCGTGGTTTCATCGAGACCGCTTGGAAGCTGCACATTTGGCCAGTCCATGGTATCACCTCCGTCTAAAATTCTGGGTTATGGGGCCATTCGTGGCCTGATCGCGCAAGATCACGCCCACCACCATCTGGCGCATTTGCTCGTCGAATGCGGGCCCTGTCTGTGTTGCCGTTACAGGCTGGCTGCTCTCATTGATTACATTTACCGTTACCGACGGGGCTTCCATGGCCGCGCCAGACGCAACCACGCCCAGCCGCCCGTGTGAATCACGCTCCAGCGGCATGACGGCTTCGGGGCCTCTTTCCCCCATGAGCCCCGCGCCGGTTGCCATGGGAAAGATCGTGGGGCGATGCACGACGCCGCCCCTCGCGAATGGAATCAAGTTACCGTGAGAGAATGCGCCGCCGTTGGCAAAAGTCGGGAAAGAAAATCCAGCATTCCAAGCGCCGATATCGAGCCCGGCCCCAAGCCCGGCCCCGCCGCCGCCCATACCGAACATACCCATGATTTGCTTGAGTATGATCATTTTGAGCGTCGTGAACACTATATCCTCGCCCAGCTTGCGCAGCGACGCGCCGAAATCACCGCCACGGATTGACGCTTCTAAAAAGCCGTCTACCGCGCCTTCTATGCCCTTGCCCCACATCTCATTAAAGTCTTTGGTGGTCTGCTTTAACGCCTCTTGGAGTTGCTGCCCGACGGATACGGTTGTAAGCTCGCTTTGTTTCTGGAATGCTTCGAGAGCTTCCATGGCCATCTTTGCGGCTCTTGGGAACTCCTTAAATTGAGACACTATCCCGGCCAGGGCGACCTCATACTCGACGTTGGAAAGCTTCCCACTCTCGAACTGATGAGAAAGTGAGTCTAGAAGCTTGCTGATCTCAGAGGCCTTGATGTTTTGGAGTTCAGAGAATCGCGCCCGCCATTTGTCTGTCCCTTCGGTAAGCCCCGCGATCTCAACTTCAAGCAACCGGGCATAATCGGCGGCGCTGAGCAGCCCCTCGGAAAATTCCCAGGCGAGGTTGCCCCATTTCTCGCTGTATCCGCTATCGGTTATGTTGGTTATTACATCCTGTACCCGCTTCCATTTCTCAGAAAGCGGGTCGAGGCCTTCCAGCATCTTTTGAAGTTCGGGCACAAAATCGGCCCCGTCTTTGTCGAGATACTTGATTTCATCCTGTATCTTTTGGAGTTTCCCCGAAAAGGCTGTATCGTCGATGTTTAAGCGAAGGTCTTGCAGCTTCTTCCAGTCTTCCGTGAGGGGCTTTGTCTTTGCCTGCATGGCGTCAATTTTTTCCATGTAGGCGTTGCCGTCTTCTTTAAAATATTTGATGCGGTCCTGGACATCTTGAACGAAAAGATCAAGCGCGGATTTTCCAGACTTGGCACCGCCTCCGCCGCCGCCTTTCTTTTTGCCGCCGCCACCGCCGCCGCCACCGCCGCCGCCACCAATGGCGCGCCTTGCCTTTGGGGGGGGCGATGTTGTCGATTCCTGCGTCGTTCGGTTTTTTAGTTCTTCCTCAAGCGCCGCGATTTTTGCACGGACTAAACTGGCCCCAGGGGCGGCCTCTTTCCGCATCTCTTCAGGCATTCCCCAGCTACCGCGCTCGCCGAAAGCCAACATGCGCCCTAGTTCCGTCCTTGTGCTTACGGCTTGAGATTCAAGCGTGACAAGCTCTTTCCTGAGGCTTTCAAGCTCGCTCTGAATATGGGCGGTGCTGGCATTTTTAAAACTCGAGTTGAGCCAATCCTGAGCAGCCGCCATGTTTTCAGCCGCGATACGGGTTTTTTCACTCTCGATAACATACGCGCCCATACTGGCGACCGCAAGCCCAAGCGCGACAGTGGCCCCAACAGGCCCCGTGAGCGCAAGCGCAACCGCTTTTATCGCGCCCGCAACCGTCATTGCGCTCGATATCAGGCTACTCAACGCAATTAGCAAGGGGCCAATAGCAACTACGAGCGCAGTTATTTTTATGGTTGTATCGCTTAGATCGATGGAAAATTTACCAATAGCTTCACTTAAGGCAGGCATATAACTTTCGGCCATGGTGACAAGCCTTGTCCCCAGAGGCTCAAGCGCCATAGCAGCTTGATTTCCGAGAGTACTCCACCGCTCGCTAAATGTCATTGTTTCCTTGGATGTTTCAGCGATTGTACCGCTTGCTGTTTTGAGAAGCCCTAAAAGCTCTGAAAATTCCACCTTGCCCTCACGAATCGCAAGAGTAAGGTCAGCTCCGGCTTTAATTCCAAAAAGATTTTTCCCGATTTCAAGCGCGGCCCCTATGTCTTTAGCGCTCTTGATCTGATCAATGATAGATGTGAGCGCCTCTGATGTATCAGTGATCCCCTCTTTCGCCATGGATACCAGGGCCTTGGAGAGTGATTTCATTACTTGCTGCGCGTTTAGCCCAGCCTTGTCAAGCGTGGAAATTAGAGCGATAGATTCATCAAGCCCAAGGCCAAGAGCACGAAGCGCGCCGCCTGCAACAGTTACGCCCTGAGCTATTGCGTCCATTCCCATACCGGTTGCTTGAGAGGCGAAAAACAGCTTATCTAGAACTTCTACACCTTGGTCAGCACGTAAATTCCAGTTGTTTAGCAGTTTCCCGAGGCTGGTAATTGTCCCGCCCAAGTCGGTCCCCATCATGCGCGAGGCGTCGAGTACAGCCATGGAAAGAGTTTGCAACGTCTTCCCCGAGGCCCCGGTCATGGTGTTTAGGTCGGCAATGGCCTTTGCGCTATCGCCGAAACTCTGCGGGCCAAGAACGGCTATTGCCTTAAAATCATCCTTGAGCTCTTTCAACGCCGCGCCCGCCGCGCCTGTGCCTATCTTGATTGTTCTAAATGCTTCTTCAATCTTGAGCCCAACGCCCATGGCGGTTGCGCGCAAAGCCATCAAGGGAGCGGTTACGACCGTGATATTTTTCCCAAGGTTCTTTATTTCCTTATTGACGCCCTTGATTTTTTTCTGTAACTCGCTTGTATCCGCGCCAATAATCATATTGAGCTTTCCAACAAAAGCCGCCATCACTCCGCCTCCCTTCGTTTACGGCGTTCCTCTTTCCATTCCTGGATAAACTGCGTTTTGCCAAGCACCCGGCCACGTTTCCATATGCCCGCGATATCTTGCGGCGATATGCGACGCTTCGCCCACAGATTCATTATGGCCGCCGTGTGTATGGCCTGCTCGCGCCGGTCGAGCCATACGCGGTATTGCCGCGCCTCGATCATGTCCATGAGTTCACCATTTGTAACGGTCCAAAGCTCCTCCCGGCGCAAGCCAAGAGGGCCAAGCGCATACAGGTACATCTCTTCACGTGCCTGCAAACGCTCAGCCCTCGTAATCACTCGTTTTTTTCGGCGTCCCCCTTGCCATCATCGAGCAGAATATAGCGCCGGAAACTGTCTACCAGCTCGCTCACACACTCCATCGCAATGGCCCGCAGTGATACGTCGGAGTCATCGCAAAGCGCGCCAACTGCCTCGGGGGTAATACTGCGCCGCTTCCCCAGCATACCTGCCCAAACGATTGCACGAAGGTCTGAAAATTTGAGTTTTGTCCCCTTCTCAAGCCGCTGGATGAGGTTAATGATGCTGTCGTCTACTTCGTCTTCGAGTGCGCAAATGGCGTTCTGGCCATACTGAATCTCATACGGCTCGCCGCCTATATTTATGACCCTCATGCGGAGATTGCACTCTTTGTGATCGCGCCAGTGCCCTGCGCCGATACGGAGACCTGGATAGCGTCCTCGGTTGCCGCGGATACATCCCACTGGGTTACATACGCCGTGAGCACATACTCAGAATTGCCCGTCGCGCTTCCAGCCGGGCGAATATGGAAAGTGAGCGGCGTCCCGGCCCACTGCGCGCTTTCGATTGCGGCGTCCGCTTCGGCGTTGTTGGTATCAAATAGAAGCGTGAAAGACATTGTGGCCTCAATTTGGCCGGGCAGGTATTCCTTCCACTCTGTCGCGATGGTGCTAACGTCGATCGTATTTCTGGCGGTCGTCATTGTCCAGTCGCGGCAAGCCATCATCTGAGTTGGGACGCTGCCGATCTCCACCATAACAACGCTATTTTTCGATGCAACTTTCGGCATTAAAAATCACTCCATTCTCTCGATATAGGTTCTAAAAACTACAACGCCGTGCATCCAGTCTTCATCTCTGAGAATCTGAAAACTCTCAAAGATGTAAACCTGCGCGGCGCTTTCCATGGCCGCCTCGACGGCCTGCTCAATTTCGATTACCTGTGCCCGGCCACGGTAGGAGCTCCAAATATGCAGACGAACCTCTACCCGGCGCTCTTCGTCGCTCATCACCCGGCCCTCGGTATCAAAGGTGTCGCCGATGACGATATACGGGCCCGGCGTCCTTTCGTCGGGCATGTAATCAAAAACGCGCTCGCCGCCTAAAATGGCAACTAGCGCGTTATTGCCCGTCAACCGGGCGTAGATGTCCCTATACAGTTCTGCCAGCCTCACGACACGCCTCCTCCATTGCGCGGCTCATCTTGTCGTACACTTGCGGGGCCTTCGCCGCAAGGGCGGGGGCCATGAAAGGTTGCGCCGCCATCTTTCGCGTTCCGTACTCCACAGCGAACGCATAATATTCTTTTGAGCCAGCCGCCTGTTTTCTTGTCTTGTTTTTTCGTCTTCCTGCGTTGCGCGGGTAATCGGCCTCAATCTTGATGCTGAGCTTTGCGCCTTTATTCCCGACAATTTTCCTTACCTTAATGGAATCTTTGAGACGCCCAACGCCCGCGCCTTTTCGCGGCTCTCGCGTACCTATGGGAGCTCTGGCTTTTATATCCTCCGCGATAACCTGCGCGCCGGATATCATTGCTTCCCTGACCTTTTCCTCTACCTTGCCCTCGAACCCTTGCAGGCTATCTATTACGGCTTGCGTACCTTCGAGCCTAGCATACGCGATAACGGCCATATCACCGCACCTCCGTCACACAGTCCAAAATCAACCAGTTCGCGACGGGGCGCGTCGTTTTCACCACCAGGCGGCACCCCCGCCAGACGGCGATGTCCCCCTGTTGAACCTGCGCCGCGCCGGGGCGTATGATGATCTCATGCGTTCTTAGCTCGCGCGTTTGGTCCGCTATCACGTTATCGCGCGCTTGCGTGACGTTGACTTGGGCATACGCCGCGCCGATAAGCGTTTCCGCTTCGGTGTACCCGCCCATCAGGTCCTTTGTTTTTTGGAGGCGGTAGAATCCCACGCGCTCAGATAGCGCGCCCGCGCCTCTTGGAAGGGCCATAACTCATCACCCCATCCCGCCATCATCAGAAACGCGACGAACCCAAACTTTTACCCCGCGCCAAATGTCCGGTACCAAAGAAAAAGGTACTCGCCCCTTGGCATATACGAAGATTACCGGCTCGCCGCCAAGCTCTCCAACCCCGACAGTTTGCAGCCATGGCTGGGCCCCGAGGCTATCTTTGAGAGCCCTAGCCTTGCTTTGAATGTCGCCGCCCATTTTTATACTCCCGTTGGAACGTTGCGATCATACCACAGGAGCTGCTGCGCCGCGTTTGGGACTCCACCGGTCTCCCTGTTTTGGTACCAGTTCGCCACGGTGAGAAGTATGGCCTGCTTCCAGGTCTGCTTTACCGCCGGGGGCTCTTCGCCTTCAGATGAGACAAGCGCGGTATTGAGAAACCCCTCAGCCCATTCCCGCGCCGCCGTGATGTAGCCGGATATAAGCGCGTCATCGTCATCAAACTCCACCCTCATCTGGAGCTTTGCTTCTTCGAGGGTGACCGGTTCCGTCGCCATGCGCTTTCACCTCCGGGGCCCGCTTCGTAAACCCGTACTCCTCCGCGTATGACGCGCATTCATACGGGACCTCATGCTCTCCTATCTCGAAATCGCGCCGCCTACACCCGTCGATATAGAACGTGAAAGGCTTCGCAACGTTTATTTTTTTCGTCTCCACAGAATCACCCCCATTAAAAGTTTTGGGGGGCATAAGCCCCCCAACGGTTAAGCTGCGCACTTGACGAACTTGAGCGCCTCGCTATTGAGAATCATGTTACCGACTCGCTTGGTCATGTAGAAATTCACATACGGCTTGTTGCTGTACGGGTCACGAAGCAGCCGAATGCCGGTCCGGTCCATGATTATATACGCCTCGCGGAAGTCTCCGAAAGCGATGGGGATAGCCCCCGCGCCCGCTGGCGGGAAATCGTCGTTGTACGTATACGGGAAGCCGAGGATGCTGTTAGGCTCGCCGCTCTGGAGTCCAGGCTGCCACAAGTAATTATTCTCGTTATCTTTGAGCTTGCGGATAGCCGCCAACGTCTGACGGTTCATCATCCAGCGCGCCTGGGGATAGTAACGGCTCTTGAGCGCCGTGATAACGTCAATCAGCATATCCCCGAAGGCCGCAGAGGTCGCGGGGAAATCTGCGGCAACGCCGGTTGCGATGTGCTGGAAAGTCCCGAAAGCCCGCGTATCATCCGCAGTCGTCGCGGTGGTCACGGTAAGCAGGCCCTTGGGCTGTTTGGTCCCGGTCCCGGCAGTAAAGGCGATGTTTTCCTGCTTTGCAAACTCGCGCGCTGCGCTCTCCGCAAGCCAAGCCTCGACATCGAAGAAGATATCATCGAGCGCCTTCTGCGTTGCAGAGGGCTGGCAGTAGATCTCCCCGAACACGGGAGAAACCGTGCTAAGGGTGGGGGTCGCAGTTACTGGCCGCGCGTCGGTTTCCCCGACCCAGCCCGTAGTTAGCCCGCCGTTATCCACGAGCTGGATGATATCCTCGGTACCAACCAACCGAACGTCACAAACCGCGCGCATTGGGGAATCGGCGCTAAGAAGGCTGAAAATCTGAGTGTACATCTCACGGGGAACCGCGTAACCGCCGTCCGCATCGACTCCGACCTGTACCGCCTTCACCTGAAGATCAGCCAGGCCGTCAGAAACGCCCTTACGGACGAACTTCCCGAAAGCCGCCTTGTGCTCGCGGTTCGCTACATCCTCGGGGGTGAGGTTGCCCAGCTCAGGCCGGTTTGCCCGCGCTTCAAGCTCAGACAGCCGCGCCTCACGGGCCTGAAGCTCTGCCTCGATCTTTGCCAGCTTCGCTTCCAGCTCACCCGCCTGCCCGCTGCTCTTCTTAAGCTCATCGAGCCTCGCGTCATTGGCGCTCTTGTACTCCTCGAAAGCGCCGCGAATGTTGTCCAAAACTCTTTTAATCTCTTCCATATTATTTGCCTCCAAACCGTTACAAATTAAAACGTTTTCCAGCCCGCATAGATTCCAGCAGGGCCAGCGCTGCTTTCTTTGCCTCCTCCGCCTCAGCATCCCGCTGAGAATCGGCACGGATAGCGGCGAGCGCAACTTTCGCCTCGGCCCTCGAAAAACCTACATCCCGCAGGAAATTCTCAAGCCCTCTAACCGTCTTAACCTCGTCTACCACGGCTTTCGGATTCGCCGGAAAAGTAACGAGGGAGACTTCCCAAAGATCAATATCTTTCAGTACACGAACGCGGGTATTATCACGGGTCTCCCATTCCCAAGCCAAGGGAAGAAACCCAATAGAAAGACCGCGAATTGCACGATTCTTTAATAGAATGTGCGCTTCGCGGCCCTTTTCGATGTCCAGCAAAAGCCGGCCCTCCAACCATAGCCCTATCTCATCCTCACGGATTCTTTCGTATACCCCAATGGGCTCCGCACTATCATGCTGCCACAGCATGACTGGAGTTTTCTTTTGCAGCGTCTCAGCAAAAGCGCCCCGTACAATCACGTCGTCCCAATCGTCTACTACGTCAAAAACTGAGCCATACCCGCTGAAGTATCCTTCGTCACTGATCGACTTGATCTCCATCGGGTAGCTCTTCCTGCTCAGTGGTGGCATTCGTATCACTCCCCTCTGTATCCTCTTCGTTGTCTACTCTCATATTCATCGGTATCAGGTGGATATCCCCGCCCTCATAGGGGTTCATGTCTTCCATTTCGCGAACCTCGTTCGGACTTAACACGCCCATGTTAATTCCCTTTTGGTATGCGTCATAGCGGCTGTTGAGGTCGCCCCGCTGCAAGCCGTCCAGGTTGAATCGAACCTCAAGCCCCGGCTCGCCGGTATCATCTATGAGGTCGCGCGCGATCGCCTGCTCCCAACGCCGCACCCAGGGCAGAAGAGTATACCGAACATACCCCATGCTCATTTGTTCAATGCCGCTGCCCCAGCTTGTGGTTTTTTCCGTACTCTGAATCATGAATAGGGGAATACCAAAGATACGTGCGATATCCTCCACTTGGAAGCGCCGCGTCTCTAAAAATTGCGCGTCAGCGTTCGTCATGGAAAGCGCCTCAAACTTTGTACCCTGTTCGAGTATCGCCGTGGCCCCGCTGTTCTCTCCGCTATACGCAGATTGCCAGTTCGTCTTGAGCCGCTGATACGCCTCTTCGGAGAGGTTCCCCGGAATGCTCAGCACCCCGCCGGGCTTCGCCCCGTTTGCGAAAGTGGAGGCCCCGTGTTCTTGCGCCGCCAGGGTGAGCCCAATTGTCTCGCGCTGGCAAGCGATGGGGGAAATCCCCGTCACCCCGTCCACGCTCCGATACATCACATGGAATATCTCACGCTGGCCGACCGTCCTTGTATCCCCATTCGCAAAGGTCACGCTGTATTCTAGTTCCCATGTGGGAAGTTGCCGCACCGAAATCATGCCCGGCAGCAGGGGCAGCAGCTCCACCACACGCCCCACCGCATCACGAACTTTATAGGCGTAAAAGTCGCCGCGCAGGCACAAGCAGAACATCGCCAGCTCACGCCAGTTAAAAGAAGTCAACCACGGACAGGGGCGATGAGCCAGCAGCCGATACACCCAGTTATCCCGTTCTTCTGTCCTCTCGCCGTCAAAGCCGCGATAAACCTTCACTGGCAACTGCGCGACGCTTTCCGCCAGCAGCCCGACACACGCATACACCGCCGAACATTGCAGCGCCTTCGAGGGTGAAACGTCTATCCCCGCCTTCGTGGGCATTCCGTACACCTGCGAAAGCAGCGCGGAAAGCGCGTCCGCTGTGACGTTGCCCGACTTGTTTTCTTTCTTCTTTCTGCCTATCTCAATCACCCCCCTACACGGTCAGCAAGCCGCGAGTCTCGTATATGCTTGTATCATCCTCGCCTTGAATCTGTCGCGATATCGCCATACAAAGCGCCACAATCCCATCTATCCGCTCCGCGCTCTTGGCCTTGTCAGGCTTGATGTTCTCAGCCGGGTCAATCGCAAGTACAACATTCGCGGCCATCCAGCGCAAAACAGGGTTGCCCCCGTGCTTGAGCTCGCCGCTCATAATCTCGCGCTCTAACTCCTTCGCCGCCGGGCTCAAGGTCTGAAAGCCCTGCCTTACAGGGACGACCTGGAAACCATCCTCCTCAAGTTGTATAGCCAGCTGGGTAGCATTCCAGGGGTCGTATCCTATCTCACGCAGCCCCTTGAACTCAGCCGCAACCTGTTTGATTCGCTGGCGTATGTACTCGTAGTCAATCACGTTGCCCGGCGTCGCCTCGACATACTCATGACGAACCCACGCGGAAAAGGGCACCCGGTCCCGGCGCTCTCTCTTTTCCATCTCGTCTTCGGGTATCCAGAACCACCCAAGCGCGTCCCCCGTCCGGGGGAACTTCAGCACGAAAGCGGAGATATCTGTCGTGCTCGAAAGATCAAGTCCTGCGTAACAGGGCTCCTTGCGCAGGTCATCCAGGGGCGTTTGCTCCCCGCAAGCCGCCCAGGCGTCAGGGTCTATCCAGCGTGTCTCCGCCTGCGTCCAGATGTTCATGTGCAGTCGCAAAAAGGCATTGAGCGCCGCCGGGGCCTCCCTCGCCTTTCGTATCTTGTCGCGCAGGTCATCAAGCTTCACCGATACACCGATGTTAGGGTTTGACTTCACCCATACCCGTTCATCTGTGTAGTCGTCTTCCTCATCGAGAGTAAAGATGATTCCACAAAAGCTGTCATCCTCAAGCGAGCCGTCTAGCACCTTCTCAAGATAGTCGTGAAGCTCCCGGCATATCCCCTGGCGGGATACGCCCGCCGTCGTGATAGCGAACATGAGAGGCTGTCGTCTTGCGCCCGTGGCCGTTTCCAGAATGTCCCAAAGGTCCCGCGTCTTATGCGCGTGTACCTCATCCACAATGGCCCCGTGGATGTTGAGGCCGTCGAGGCTGTTGTAGTCGCTTGAGAGGGGCTCGAACTTGCTATTTGTATCTAGTACGAACATGTTATCGGTTCGTACCGTGATAAACTGCTTCAGCATTGCAGACGCTCGAACCATCCGGCAAGCCTCGCCGTGGACGATCTTGGCCTGGTCGCGCTTCGTAGCCGCGCTGTAGACTTCCGCGCCGGGCTCTTTGTCCCCGTCCAAAAGGTACAGGGCGACACCCGCCGCAAGGGTTGATTTTCCGTTCTTCCTGGCGACCTCAAGATAGGAGATACGAAACCGCCGCGAGCCGTCCTTTTTGCGCCAGCCGAAGAGCACCCAGAGATAAGCCTGTTCCCATGGGGAGAGTATGAACGCTTGCCCGCCCCACTCGCCTTTGGAGTGGCGCAGGAAATCAAAAAAGCGGAGCACCCGCTCCGCCTCTTCTTCGTCGAAATAAAGCCCGCGTTTTGTTCCCCTCTTTAGGTCTTTCTCGTGGCGCTCACAAAACAGCCGCACCCACTTGCACGCCGTCGCCTTGCCCGCGAGAACATCCGCGATGTACTTCTTTGCGACGCGAGCGCTATTTTGTACGGAATGCGGCATATTCGTTGATCTCCTTTTCCGTCTCCATCCCGGAAATTCTTGTGCGAGCCGAGGGCGTGAGTCCAAACTGCTCCTCATACTTGAGCGCCGCCATGGAATTGTCACGGTGAACTTGGAGCATTGGGTTTTTATGAACGCCGCCCATCCCGTCAACAATCGCCAGTCCGTTGCGCTTTATGAGCGCGTCAGCCTCATACACGAGGCGCAAGTGATGGACATATCTCACGAAAGGCTCTATATCGCACGGGCTCAAAATTTTTTTGGATATGAGCAAATCAAAACTTTCCCGCGCGCGAGCCAGGACTGGCGCTGGCAAATTTCGCTGAAGCTCTTCGGGAAATTCTACGCCTTGCGCAGTTTCCACCGTGAAACCCGCGCTTTTTTTCGTGTGATGTGACTTCGGCCCGAGCGCCCGCGTGGCCGCGTCTTTCGGTTTGGGCCCGCGTATTGCCACGGGAGGTCACCTCCTGAAACGAAATTTTAAAAACGCTGAATTAGGGGGACGGACAGAGAAGAG
>Ga0326513_10001109_pt1 | contig 21906 bp, 16 predicted proteins | sample 2_2465_0518_D_FD_203654 | JGI IMG/M metagenome (GOLD analysis project Ga0326513, IMG submission 203654) | Bovine rumen microbial communities from UC Davis, California, United States - 2_2465_0518 | ecosystem: Host-associated > Mammals > Digestive system > Stomach > Rumen | place: USA... | reverse complement strand
AACAGATATACTTTCTACTTTTGATTGCCGACCCGAATACGGCAGATAATTATGACGTAGATGTTATTCAAGCATTTAAGAATGTGCAGTACATACTTGATGGATATAACTCGCTTGTAGGATATCCGAGAGAAGTTGTTACTGTTGCAAGTCTTCTTGAAGAGGCACTACTGAATTATCAGAATGATTTTAATTTTCAAGTATACAGGAAACTTATACTTGATGCCGGACGGGAGGTGTTGAATATCAAGGAGGTGGATGATGCCAAGCCTTGATATGTACAACAAGTTATTACACAACGCCAAGAGTAGTGGGCAGGCACACAAGATACAATCAGATATGGTAATGGAAGGTACTTGGTATAATGATATTGCGTCTAAGACGGGATATTTATATGACCAGGAACATGATGATGAATTCGACCTTGTGGATGATTTACATCCATATAATTCATTAACTAAAATTCCTGTAGAACTTAAACATTATGAAATTGAGTATAACTCTCTTGCGAAGGACGAAGTATCTCATCATATTATGTTTAAGCCAAGTTATGTACCGAATGTGCCATATTACGATGAGAAGTTTGCAAAGCCGTTGGGAGCTTTGTACCCAATAGGGTTGTTCGTGGATCTTCCCGACGAAAGCGGTATATATCGTAGATGGATGGTCGTTGGTGAATACCGTGTATATTCAAATCAGTTTATTTCTTATCTTGTCTTGCCATGCAATCACAAATTGCAATGGATACATAAAGGTCAAAAATATGAAAGTTGGGTCGTTTTAAGAAGCCAGAATTCGTATATGTTGTGCGCTTCATAGGGGAAACTCTATGTCGAAAGTTCTCTAATTGCGGGAACGTCTTGTTAGGTCATTAGTACCAGAGTGTAACAATCTAATGAATAGAGAAAATCCGCAGCCAAGCCGAGTAATCGGAAGGTTCAACGATCATGTCCTCAAGTGAGGTAATGGGAACCACCTAAGTCGAAAGATATGGTGTTGATATGATCTGATCTTCGTAGGAGACTACGAGAAAAATTATTTATATTGAATTTGATAATTAAGACGGAACAGGGATTGGCCTCCTTTCTTCGTACTCCTAATACGAAGATTACCGTCTTTTTATATTGCTTATTTTTAGGAGGAAAAGCAATGAAGACTGGAAGATCACGAGGGTGTCCTAAGTTTGAATTTTCACAAGAACAGCTAAATGAAATTCACGATTTATACGAAAGTGGCTTGGGAATTCCTTCGTTAATGAAAAAGTATAATTTATCTCAAAGTGTTTTTGATAGAATTTTTAAGGAGAATCATTGGAGTAAACGAAAAAGAAGTGATTATAAAAAATATACTATCAATGAAGAATATTTTGATAATATTGATACTCCAAATAAAGCTTATATTATTGGATTGTTAGCAGCTGATGGTTGTAATTATGTTGATAGAGGGGAAATAAGATTGTCGTTGCAAGAACGCGATAAATCTATTTTGTATGATATTAATGATGAAATTCAAAGTAATCATCCTATATCTATCAGACATTTTTCCAATCCAAATTGGCAGGATTCATATACTTTAACAATAAATAATCTTCACATATCTCAACAACTTAATAATTTGGGTATTATTAAAAATAAAAGCTTAAATTTAGATTTTCCACAATGGATTACCCCAGAACTTTTTCCATTTTATCTGAAAGGATATATTGATGGAGATGGATGGATTCAAAAATATATTTTAGGATTTATGAGTTCTGATAAATTTTGTTATGGAGTTTGCGATTATTTATTATCTAATTATAAATTAGATAGCAAAGTTATGGATATGAAAAGACATTATAGTCAACAAACTAAAACATGGTATATGTGCGGTAAACGTAATCAACAATATTTAGTTGAAATGATGTTTAGCCAGCCAGTTTTAGGAATTGAAAGAAAAAATCAAAAATATTATGAGTTTAATTATCTTGATATAAATAATTCTTTATCAGCTTAACGAACTGATAAAGTAACTTGTTGACAACGCTGGCGTGTGGACTGATATGAAAACTACTGTGCCGGAAAATCAAAAGATAGTCTGGTGCGAATTTAACGACAAAACAAACACTATTTTTTATGACCAACGTATTGCAATTAGCCAATTGAGAGAAGAACCTGTGGTATGGTCTTGCTCAAAAGTCGAGGATAAGGGTGTTGATGGAATTGCTAAATATACCTTCAAGCAAGACAAGTGGAATGCATATACTGATTATATAGAATACAATGATGATGGCAATTTGGTTGGAATGTGGTGTAACTACTTCGACCAAGAAGTTATCCCGGAACCGCCCGAAGACGATTCAGCGAACATTACTTGTAAGATAACTTATGATGGTGTGCAGAATAGTCAATTTAAGGTTAAGGGATCTGCCCGTACATTTTCAGTTACATTCTATAAAGACGAGGAAATCATTCCGTATAGGGATGGTACATGGTCATTTGTTATGGATGACTCTCCTGCCGATGATTTATTCACGCTTGATATGCAGGACGATCATTCTGTAAAAATTAAGTTTATAGGAACTGATAAATATATGGGTAAAAAGGTAAACATTACCTTTAAGACGCCCGACAATATTGCGTCATCAATACAAATGAATATTGTTGGTAAATAAGGAGGTCTATATGGAACTTAATGAAAAAGAGTTACAGGAACTCCGAAATTACCGCAATATGCCTGATGAGGATGATATTCGCTATAAGCAAATCATAAAAGATAAACTCATTGGCAGTAATAAAATCATTTATCTTCTTCATAATGCCGAGCTGGAAAAAGCTGGCGCTGAACCAGAGGATTATCTTAATGAGGTGATTCTTCCGTATTATCTCGTGCCAGGAACCCAAACGTCCGTGAAAAACTATTTGTGTTTTGAAACATCGTTTGATTATGTCTCACGAGATAATTCGATTATTAAATATCAGCAAATTATATTTTATATCCTGTGCCATAAGGCTGATATTAATGTCGCTGAAGTTAGTGTTGCAAGGCATGACTTAATGTCAGCGGTATTAATTGACTTATTTAATGGATGTAATGACTTCGGTACTCAAATGAAACTCGTTTCTAATAAGCCTACTGTGGTTGATAACGATTATCCCTGTAGGACTTTAATATTTGAAAATCAGACAACCAACTCTATCACTCGTAACGGAAAGGTATTTAATCTCCGTAGTGGAACTTAATAAGTTAGCCATTTTACGTGGCAAGCCTATTGTATTAAATGATTGGCTTGTATTGAGACAACCAACGCTTGATGAGATAGAGGAATTTGGTGAATCTGAATTCTACAGTACAGCATGGACGCTATGTAGTTCGCCTTGGGATATGCCTAGTATGCTTGATGATATTGGCATTGACTTTATGCAGATATCTGAATGGGAATTCTTTAGAATACTTCTGGCAATGATTGAGCCGGATCACCTAAAAATTATTTTAGGCGATTTCAATTTTCGTGATTTCCAATTAATGGAAGAACAAACTGAGGACGGTAATAAAAATACTGTTTTATATCGCGCTTCTGATGGAGCAGTCTTTGACGAAGAATTGTATAAGATATTCATTGCTTATCTGCGAGAGTTAATTGGATTTCAGCATAAGGGCAAAAAGGCGGCAAATAAATCGACGGCAAAAATAATTATCATGGATGATAGAAAGCGTCGTAAACGAGAAGCTGAGAACCCTCCCGAAGAAGAATCTATGATATATAACATCATTCTCTCCTTGGTTAATACCGAGGAGTTTTCTTATACATACGAAACTGTATACGACCTTACTTTATATCAGTTGATGAAATCATTTACTCAAATACAGGGAAAGAAAGCTGCGTGTGCATTAATGCAAGGTAGCATGTCTGGAATGGTAGATACGAGTAATATTTCTAATCTTGATATGCAATGGACGTACAGTGACGAAAAATACAAACCTAAAGGTAGAAAATTAATTACAAATAAAACAAAATGAAAGGGGATTTAAGTTATGCAACTTAATTTAGACAAGCTTGTAATCGACCGCGTTGTTGACGGTCAGTTTGAGAATAAGGATAATAAGCTTCTGGCAGTTCTTGATCAGGTGCAGAATTTCTCAATCAATACTACATCTGAGACAAAGGATAAGACAGATGCTCAGGGTGCTCTGATAAAGAGATATTATCAGGCAAAGAACGTCGAGATTTCCGGTGAGAACGCAGTTCTTTCTCTGAACCTTATGTCTCTTCAGACTGGTTCTGATGTTATAAAGAACTCTGATGTTGTTCTTCCTCGTATCCTTCAGGTTGCTAAGTCTGACGCAGCTCTTGAGCTTCCTGATACTCCGATAGAGGGAACTCTGTCAGTATATGGAACATACGATAATGGTATACCGAATACAGATATTCAATATAAGAGAGGAACTGTTGCCGGAGAAGGCACATATGCTCTTACAACTGTAGATGGTAAGACGGCTATCACTCTGCCTACAGACGCTACTGCTTCTGTGCAGATTAAATATGATTATCAAGTAACAGAGGGTAATGTAGCGGTTAGAGTTAACCAGGATGGTTCTTCATTCCCGAAAGAGTGCAAGGCTACATTCCGTATTCTGTGCTCGGATGTATGTAACAGTGAGGAAGTTATATGTCTTTATGCAGTATTCCCTCGTTTTCAGATGTCTCCCGACTTCGACTGGAGTGTTGCAACAGATGCTGCTCAGAGCTTTACTGCAACGGCATTCAAAGATTATTGTGCAAAGAATCAGCTTCTTTTCTACGTTGCAGTTGCTGAAGATTCTGCAGAATATGACGCAAAGGTTAATGAAGACATTGATCTTCCCGAAGCAGGTTCTTCAGTTGGCGACGTAACTGTTGCTCCTGAGAGTGCTTCAACTGTTCTGTTCGGAACTCCCGTATCAGACATGCAGTCAGGCGTTTCTATAAGCGGTAGTGCTGTAACAGGTACTCTTAAGAAGCTTACAAGCGGAGATCTTGTAGATGCTTGGGGTGAGGGTAACTTCATCGCTCTGAAGTTCTCTGACATTCCCGCAGATGCAACTTCTGTTAAGGTTGGTCTTGATCCTTCTTATGGTAGCGGACTTGTTGAAATCATCAGCGATCCTGATAAGAACGGAGCGTTCAAGGTTACTGAGACTACTCAGAAGTTCAAGGTTGTTACGACAACTCCTGACGGAGAGAATACTCAGACGTTTGACCTTTCTGGCCTTACACTTGAGGCATAATATAAATAGACAATTATTTAAGGCTACTGCTTCGGCGGTAGCCTTGTCTTATTAAAAGGAGATTAATTTATGTCTAAAGTGAGAAGTTGTTGTGTTTGTGGAAAACAATACAAGTATTGTCCAACTTGCAATCATGATCCTAGTTGGAAAATGCTTTATGACACGGAGACATGTAAAGAAGTTATGAATATCATTTCTGGATATAATATGAATATAATATCTAAGGATGCGGCTAAATCAAAAATAGATGATCTTCATGTTAATGGTTTTTCAGATTTTAAGAAAGAGATTGCTTCTGTTTTACAAGACATCTGCGCTATTTCTAATTCACGACCTAAACGGAAACGTAAAAAGAAAGCGTAATATTTATGGACATTGTTTTTATTCTTAAGTGAAGGGATGTCCATAATGATTGATGGGCATCCCTTTTTTTAAGGATATACATTACATTTTTTATTAACATTGTCGATGATAATATGCAATACTTTTGTTAGTATTCTAAGATCGACATTTTGTTTGTATGATTACAAGGAGATAAAATGAGTAGCTTAATTAAACCTGCATTTCAAACTCGACCGTATAAACTGAGTAAAAGCGTGTTTATTAAAGATAGATATCAATCTTTTTTATATATAAAACATGGCGCTCAAGTTTTAGATATGTTTGTTGATGCAAATGATAACTTGGTTATGGTTTTCGATAAAGACGATACTTGCGAACTGTATCAAAAATGGCGTAATAGAGAACTATGTTGACACAATTAATGTTCTGAGTTATTCTAAATGTGTGGATAGAACATATCTAGCTAATATGTTCGACAAGGAGGGAATTCCGATCTCTCCTTCCACATTTATAAATCGGAGTTGTTATCTACGGAGGATAATATGAATAATATTTTACGTTCCGGAATGGTATTTCATAATACCAAATCATTAGCAGATTTTATTGGCTATACCACTTCTGTTGCTCCAACTGCTGTTCGACAAGCTTTGTCTCATTATTGTACTTTTCATATTGATAATCATCAAGTAGTAATTGATGAAGTATTTAATATTCCTAAACCATTTCGTAATTCTTTTTTATATAGCAAGGGTCAAACTATCCAGTCTGTAACTGGAGAACAATATGTTATTGAAGATTTCTATATGAAAAAGTACGAAGAAAATGGAAAAGATCGTCAAAGAAGAGTATATGTGTGCAGATGCTTAAAGGATAATTATGTATTTGAAAGAACTGGCAGTCAAATTGATAAAGGTGTTGGTTGCCCGATGTGCAATAATAAAGTTGCGGTTTTGGGATATAATACTATATTCGATTTGCGTCCAGATTTAATTCAATATTTAGTAAACCCTGGAGATGCAAAAAAATATACGATATTGTCAAATAAATATATATGGTGCAAATGTCCTTATTGTGGTAGAACAAAACGAATAATCATATCAAATTTATCGCAATTAGGCTTTTCTTGCTCATATTGTTCTGACGGAATTTCTTTTCCAAACAAATTCGTCAGAAGTTTTTTAAGTCAATTAGATATTGATTTCATTCCAGAGAAATCATTTGAATGGTCATCTAATAGAAAGTATGACCAATATTTACCCGATTTTAATATGATTATTGAGAATCACGGAGAACAGCATTACACGGATAAAGGATTATGGAATAATTTTCGAAATCAGTCTGAAATTGATAGTTATAAAAAGGATCTTGCACTTAATAATGGAATTAAAGAATATGTTGAATTAGATTGTAGTGAATCTAGTTTGCAGTTTATTAAGGCATCTATTATGTCTTCCTGCTTACCAACCATTCTTCAGTTCGACGCAGATGATATAGATTGGAATAAATGTTTAGATGATGCATGTAATAATATGATTCATTCTGCATGGGATTTATGGAATCAAGGAATGAATTATTCTCAAATTGCTAAAAAATGTGGAGTTTCGATAGGGTGTGCACAAGCATATATATCTAAAGGATGTACTATAGGTGTATGTAAAGCGAAAGAACATCCTCATTGTGTAAAACATATAAATCAAAATGGCAATAATGGCAATTCATTTTTTACTGTAAAACCCATTTTTGTAATTGAGGATGGCATATATTTTGCATCAAGTAAGATTTGCCAACAATATTATAACGAATTGGGTTATGATGTTTGTTATAAGTCTATTAATAGAGCTGCTAAAAATAATACAAGATATAAAGGCAAATCTTTTAAATATATATCACGCAGACAGTTTAATGCCGTCAAAGAACAATCGTTAATTGACAATCGGATATTGGTTGAAGGAGATTTATTTGACGAAAGATATTTAGAGAAAGAAGAATAATCATGAAATTATGTGGGATAGATTCGAGCACCTCTGCTACAGGGGTGTCTTTTTTTATTGATGGAAAATATGAGGATCATGTGCTCTTCGACCATCATAAAAATAAAAATGTTGATGAGCGTATAGACAGTATGATTCGGGATATAACTAAGCAATTACAGAAATGGAGTCCAGATATTGTTTGGATTGAACAGCCTAAAGGTTCTGGACGCAATGTAGAAATGATTAGAAAACTTGCCGAAATACTTGGCGCGGTCAGATGTTGGTGTGTAGTTAAACAGCGTGAGTATCATGAAATTATGCCATCACAATGGCGCAAGTGGTTACCGGGATATGAGCAAGGTAAAAAAGAGCGTTCAGAATTAAAGAATGAAAGTATTAAGTATGTTAAGGAACATCTTAACATTGAGGCTACTGATGACGAGGCTGATTCTATTTGTATTGGAATAGCTGTAGTTAATTACTGCAATAAGATAAGCGAATGAGGAAGGAGGTATATTATGGGTAGAGCCACTGTTTATAATGAAATTACTAGTAAGGAAAAGATTGATAAAGTAAATTCAAAAAACAAATCATTAATGCAAGATTTTCTTGACTATCTTATTTCTGTAGATAGAAGTCCTAGTACCATTAGAGCTTACGAAAGCGATTTACTTATCTTCTTCTGTTGGAATCTTGAATATAATGATAATAAGTATTTTATTGAATTAACAAAACGAGAAGTAGCAAAATTTCAAAAGCATGCTTTAACTGAATGGGGATGGAGCACTAATCGTTTATCACGAGTAAAGTCTACATTAAGTTCTTTGTCGTCTTATGTAGAGAATATACTTGATGATGAAGTTGAAAATTATCGTTCCATTATTCGTAAGGTTGAATCTCCTGTCAAACAATTAGTTAGAGAAAAAACAATCATTACAGATCAAGAAGTTGATGATATACTTACCCGCCTTGTAAATGATGAAAAATATCAAATAGCATGTGCATTTGCATTAGCGGCATTTAGCGGAGCAAGAAAATCTGAATTATTGAGGTTTAAGGTTTCTTATTTTAGTGATGAAAATATAATGTCAGACGCTGCATTATATAGAACCCCTGAACCAATTCAGACCAAAGGTAGGGGAACTCAAGGTAAATTATTGACAAAATATACCTTATTAGAGTTTAAGAAATATTATGATCTTTGGATTGAAAAACGAAAAGAAAAGAATTTAATGGATAATGAATATCTATTTATTCGTTCTAATGGAGACACTTTGTCGGTGTCTGGTTTAGATTCTTATGCTGAAACTATATCTAAATATCTTGGAAGACCATTCTATTTTCACAGCCTAAGACATCAATTATGTACGAGGTTATTTAAGGCTGGATTACCCGGAGACGTTATTCAAGAATATTTTGGATGGAGTAGCGCAGATATGTTATCTATATATAACGACTGCAATGCTTCCGAGTCTTTCGGAAAATTCTTTACATCTAATGGTATTCAGGGTGCTGAAAGTAAAGGATTTAGCAATGTAACATAAAGGACAACAACTATGCTCTCATATGAAATAGACCAACTTATGAGATCAAAAGGATACCGAATAACTTCTGATGATTATTTTAGGATTAATCCTATTCTATCCTCTCAGATTACACATATGCATTATGATGCCTATACTGGCAGATATCATATCTATACTGATGATAACTATCATTGGGAGTTTGAAATTGTGTGAATAAAAGGAGAAAAAATGTTAGTGCAGTTTGTAGAACCTAAATGGTCAAATGAATTTGATAATTGGGATTATGATGAATATCATGTCATTTCTGCTTTTGATGTAAAAGACTATCAGCGTTTTATCAAATTCATAGAGACAATGAAAGGACGCGAATGCGTTTTGAATGATAAATGGTACACAGTAGATTCATATATGTTTAATCTACCTCGTGATTCAGATTATGTGCCATGTATTAGAGTATATATTACGGAATACTGTTGATGATTAAAAGGAGAACGAAATATGCTGATATCAGAATTTGTTGAGAAGTATAACGAAGCAAAGCAAAAGAATGCGTTTGTTAACAAACACATAGTAACCAATTACATTACGTATGAAACTAAAATTTCATTAGCGAGAAATATTGTCAATATGTCAATGTATAAAAATATCAATGGGAAAAAGGTGTTTGTGCCAGATACTCCTATGAGATACATGCTATTTGTGAAGGCGCTTATTGACTTATATACCGATCTTGAATGGGACAAGACAGATGATGGTGCCTTAAAAGTCTCTGAAAGTTTTAACAATCTTGAGAAAAATGGATTAGTAGAAATTATCATTGCAGCTATAGGTGACGACATAACGAAACTTACAACTGTGTTAAACATGGTTGTTGATGATGCCGTTGATGCAAATCGTTCGATTGTTCCTTTCTTAGAAACTAAGACCGAAGCTATTTCAATGTTATTTGATACTTTTTTGCAGGCAATTGAAGCACCGGATATCAAGGAAAAATATTTCAATTACTTGAAAACAAAATTTGACGAAATACTAATCACTAAATAAAATATATATAGATTTAATTACTGATAAATAAATTGAGGATGTATGAGTAATCAAGTTGAATTAAAAAAATTTAATTACAACATATATCATAGTGAAGATGAGCGCAGGAAGATTTTACGCTCACTTATTGACGATGAATCTATAGAGTATAATATTTTAGTTAATTGGTTTAAGCATTTGATTTTATTAAACCAAAATAATGATAGGTGTAAAGATGTCATTCCAATTTGGAAATCAGATTTACATTATATAATCACTTATAAGTATGATTCTTTAAATGATATGGATAATCCAGATATATATCGACGATATAAAATTAGGATATTCGACTCTTCTGGTTATTCAAAATGGGTTCATGTATATGGATCAAGTGAAGGATGGAAATTTATGTTGACTGGACCAGTTTCAGCAAGTAAATTTCCAAAACTATATTTGGATGATCCGTATCTGATGGATTACATTTCTGGACAAAAATATAAAATAGTAATGCTTCCAGAAAAATATGGCACAAAACGAATATAGTATTGTTAAGAAGAGGTTTAAAACCTCTTCTTTTCTTATATAGAAAGGAATACTTATGGATATTGATATAGATGACATCGTTGATCAACTTGTTGATGCTTATTCTAAAAAATTTGAAAAGGATTTTTATCGTATATCAAATCAAGTAAATGATATATATTTTAATGACGCTAATAAACTATACGACTCTTTTATTAGACAGTACTATTACCAGTATGAAACTGAGTTTTATATTCGACATTGGGAGAAAGCTCCTGGAACTCGTAAAGGTACAAATCTCTACTATGGTAATCAGATGAAAATACATCGAGGTCAGAATCCATATTTCGAAATAAATTTTGACAGTTCGAGAATGGCAGATGATTATCGGCATGATAGTGCTGAAGACGTATTAACTGAAGTTATATATGGTATACGAGGCGTTCCTCCTTATTGGACAAGACCTTGGCAGGGTAAGTATAAAAGTCGATATTTCAATTTTTCTGGAACGATGCACGATGCGTTTAAGACGTATATAGACACGTATGAAGATAGAATGGTGCCTGTGTTTATGAGACGATGGAAAAAGGCTGGATGGCAATAATAAATTAATAGAGGTTATATTTAAACCTCTTTATTAATTAAGGAGGTATAAATATGAAGCAAGGTTCAACTAAAGGCTCAATGTCTCGATTGAAAAATCAATTAAAGGATAGTTTACGTGAGACCGTACAAGAAGCCGCAACAGAGGTATTACGTGGCGAAACTATTCAAGTAGATGATGTAAAAATTGGGATGAATGTTGATAAAAAGTCTTTAGGTAATAATATTGAGTCACAAATTCAAGATGCAGTACCTGATACTATTCATAAAGAAATAGAATTTCAACCAGAAATAAAAATCAAAAAAATAAAAGGCATTGCTCTTGATAGTTACATTACATTAGATAATAAAAGTCTTAAGAAAAAAATTAATGATTTATATAAAGAAACGGCGTCTGGCACAGCTGAAGCCGAAAAAGGTTTTATTGCGGCTATGCGTGTTGGCGTTGCTAGAGGATTAGATTTTAGCACTGAACAAGTTGAGTATTTAAATGCATTAGAAAACCTTTATAATATAACATCAAAAGAAGTTGCGCAAATTAATACTGAAATTGCTAAGGTTAATTTTTCTAATATTTCACAAAGTCTTGATGCAGAAGTCAGTCATGCGCAGAAAGCAGCTGATAAACTTGAAAAAATTGAGAGTAATATGCTCGCTACTGCCAAAAGATTTAGTAAGAGAAATAATCAGAATGTTGGACAAGCAAAACCAGAACAGTTTATGTTTGCCAATGATGAGACTGGATACTCTATTGTCGGAACAAATGATCGTGTTGGAGCGACAACTCGTAGTACAATTGAAACAGCTTTTAAGAATAAAACTCAAAGTGTAAATAGTGCTTGGCATTCCCATCCAAATGAATTAACGGCAGCATTTGATTGGGACGATTTGGATTCTGCAATTGAGTTACGCGTTCAAGGCATTATACATCAGTACATTCAATCGTTAGAAGATGTTGCAATGTTAGATGTCTCCAAATTTACTGATGATCAAATTCGAGAATTGGGAAAGTATATAAAAGATAACGCTTTTATAGACGGAGGTCTTAAGGAAGAAGAGGCATTTAACGAGACAATTAAAGGCAGTTTAAAGGAATACTTAATTAAAACGGCTGATTTGTTTGTCAAAAGTATTAATGAGCAAGGAATGGAGATCAACGAGAAAGCACTCAAGAAAAAAATACTTGATTCGTTTTCCAAGTCGACTTCAGATAAATTTCAAGACTATGATTCATTTTACGAAACAGCATATTCTAAATTACTAGATTCTGTTAAATCACTAGATATTAATGATGTTGATGTATTGGCTGATGGAGCAATTATAACTGCATTATCTAAGGGTATGCAGACCTATATTGAAAATGTGTTTAAGAGAGGAATTAAACACGTTACTCCTGATATTAATATTGATGATGTATATAAGAAGACATCATTAAAGGATTATTTCGGTGGGGAATCTTTATTACCCGAAATTAATATAGAAAAAAAATTAAAAAATGTCGAAGAAATTGCGCAAAAATCAGGAAGCAAAACATCTAAGGCTTTAGTGGAAATAAGTGATGCAGCGGAAGAAGCTCAGAAGGAAATTAAAAAACTAAGTAAAGATGCAGATATTAGTGAAATAACGGGCGAATTTGAAAATTTAGAAAATGGCAGTAAAAGAGTTATTTCTGATATTGGATTAACATATGATCAATTAGTTGAAAAAATCAAAAAAGAAAATCAGGAAGTACAAGAAGGCAATAGATTATTTCAAGAACGTGTAGCATACTTAAAAAATGGGATGGTCGTTGATTCTTTCGCCGGAGAAGATGATCAAGTCATGGGTCGTGTTCATAAAGATTTTGACCAAATTGTACATACTCATCCAAGTGGGAATCTATCTGGCATATTTTCTCCTGCAGATTTAATGAGATTGTATCGGGAAAGAGTGTTGCATCCACTATTAAATCAATTTGATTTATTTAATGTTGACGGTAATGAAGTTAAAATGCGAACAAATGATCTTGCTGATAAGACGTTAGACCATTTTTCGGATCTTTATTATTCTCTTTATAATGCTATAGGTGTTGCATTAAGTAAAGAAATTGATTATGGTCGTATTGCTCCGTTAGATGAACAAAACGTAAAAATAGCAGAAAAATATCAAAATGTAATAGCTCAAAGTATGTTACGTCGTCTCGGCGGTGATATAGAGTTAAAGAATATAGATCTCTCTGATATTGATGAAGGACTTGCAAAATATATTGAGACTATTGCTATGATGATTGCTAATGAGTCTTCATCATTTAATACTAGTAATGAGGATGAATATAAATCTCAATGGCGAGAAATGATTCATGAAAAATTTGCATTACTAAATGACTGGAGAGAACAAGATGCTCAAGATATAAAATCTTCGTCGGATACTACTACTTCATTAGCTATTGATAAAATAATTCAAGCCGAAAACGAGTTGGGTAATGAAGCTCAAAATGCTACAGAGCGAGCTAAACAAGGCTTAGCTGAAATTGGTGAAGCGGCTGATAATGCAAGAGAAAAGGTTGAGAAACTAGCCGAATCAGAACAGGTAGTTGGGCAAGTTCGCGATTCGTCAAAACAATCGGATCAGATTATTTTTAAAGCAACAGGGCAAGAAATTTCTCAAGAAGCATATGATATTTTAGACAAGTTGAAGCGTGGCGTTGACGTTTCTATAGAAGAACTTAGAAGTATTCCGGAAGTTGCTGATGGATTAAAAGAATTAGCTCGCGTATCATCAGATTTTCGCAAAAAATATGCAGAACTAGGTGAGAATGTTTCTGATACATCTGATTTACACACTGAAGAAAGAAAAGCTTTAAGAGATTATATAATATCTCTCAGACATGCATCTGGAAGTTTTTCTGGTCTTGATGAAAATGGTAAAGATGTATTTAATGGAGCAGTACAAAAACAAAATAAAGCTGTTATAGTAATGGGGTTACCTGCTGCGGGTAAATCTACAAGCATTGTTAATCCTCTTTCGCAGATGTTGGGAGCAAAGGTTATTGATTCCGACATAATTAAAGAACTCCTTCCCGAATATAATAAGGGCAAGGGTTCTATGCTTGTTCATGAAGAAAGTAGTTCTTTAAATAAAAGATTTCTTGCTGAAATAACTGAATCGGCAAAAATAACAAAACAAGGCGAAAACGTTATTGTTCCAATCGTAGGAGATACGGTTGAGAAGGTTGAAAAATATATTAAGCAGCTAACAGAAGCTGGCTATGAGGTTCAGGTAGCATTAAACGAATTACCAAATAATCAAGCTTCTTTGCGAAACTTAATGCGTTATTTCAACGTCAATCGTCTTATAGATCCGGGTTTAGTACGTAGCAAAGGCGACAAGCCTAGCGAAGCTTTTGCGCGATTAAAATCAAATAAAGATATTGCTTCTTATTTTAAGGTAAGTAATGATGTTCCGAGAGGACAAAGACCGACTTATCTAGAAGGTAAAAATGTCGGACAAGATATAATTGATGCTTTAGCTGATCCAAATGCAGGGAAAAACTTATCTGCTGAATTATCTGTAATCAGAGAACAAGCTGAACAGGTTGCGAAATTAAATGAGCTTTTAGAAAAGCGAAATCAAATATTAAATTCTACAGACGAATCTAATAAAGCAACTTCAAAAGTTAAAGCTGATTTAGAAGAAATTGAATCTCAAATTAAAGAGATATATCATGATTGGAATCAACCTGATCAAAATATTTCGTCTGATTCAGATTTTGATAAAGTCGTTGAAGATCTCAAAGAAGAGCAGGTACAAGCAGAAAAAACCGCTGAAGCTGAAAAAGAATTAACTACTATAAGAAAAAAGAGACAAATAGCTTCGGCTAAAGATGATAATTCTGAAGAACTAAAACAGGAAGCTCAGTATGCTGAGCAAGCGGCGCAGGCTGAGGAACAGCTTCACACAGTAAGAACTAAGCGAAAAATTGCATCTTCTAAAGATGAAACTTCTGAAGAATTGAAAGAAGAAGTTCAGCAAGCAGAAAAAGCATCACAAGCTGAAGAGAAACTTCATACAGTAAGAACAAAACGTAAAATAGCTTCTTCCAAAGATGACGAATCATCAACTCTTCAAAAGGCAAAAGAACAGGTTGAAGCCCTTACGGTCGCGCAAGAAAAACTAAATGACGCAAAAGCATCTGAAACAAAATCAGTAAATAAAGAAACTTGGGAAGGCGCTAATACCGTCCAAGATTTTAATCAAATCATTTCTCAGATGGAACTTGCAAAAAGATCAACGGCAGAACTAAAAGAAATGTTTGCTAAAATTCAAACGATGCCGTTTGATCCGAGTAATGGGCAAGACGTTTTATCCTATAGAAATTCTATTGATTTATTAAGCCAGACTTTTACTGAATTAGGCTTTAAGTTTAGTGAAACTCATAATAAATGGCTTAAAGTAACTTCTAGTGCTGAAGAGTTTAAAGCTGCTATGCAACAACAGAAAACTTCTACAAAAGAGGTTATTCAAGCTCAGGATCAGTTAGTTCAAAAACAACAAGAAGTTGCGAAGGCAGATAAAATTTCCCAGAATATAAAATCTGAAAGAGCTGAAGTTGAGCAGAATATTGATGCTGAAATAACAGCATTAAAGAGTTTAGCTGACACAATTAGAATTGTAGCAGAATCTGTTGATAGAAAGACCGAGCGTTTTGATGAGGAAAAACGAGTTGTTATTGAGGCAATTGATGCTGAAATATCAAAATTACAGGAATTACGTTCTGAACTTGACGCGGTAAGTAGCAAAGAAGAGGTTATACCTAAGTCAGATATGCCATCTTTATCTATATCTGGCGAAATAGTTCCTCTTACTGATTTATATAATTTACTGAATGATATCATTATTGCCATTCAAGAAAAAACTAACGCATTTAATAAAGAGGGTTCTGAGGTAAGCGCGTCTGTAAAAGCGGAAAATGATACTCTCACTCTCTTATTTGAAACACTTAAACAGATTGCTGGAATTGTAGATAAAGTAAAACTTCCTGCCGGAGAAAAACTTCAATGGACAAATGATTTAAGAAAACTTAATCCAGAAGACATTGAAAAAATAGGTACAAATTTAACAACAATTTATCAAGCTATTTCAAAATTGAACGTTAAAGATTCCAATTTTATAAAACAGCTTAATGATATTTTGTCAAAAGGGAAGGAATTACAAAATTTAGCAACTGTTTTAGCTTCTTCAAAAAAGAATATTGAGAATGTTAGGCAGTCTACGGTATCTCAAAAAAGTAAAGATACTAAGTCTTTATATGATTCAGAATTAAAAAATCGTAAAAAGGCTTTAGAATTACAACATCAAATCAATATTGCGGATGCTCAACAAGCTTCTAATTTAGAAGAAATCAAAGCAGCTAATGAGCCTCTTATTGAGATGTATAATAAAAGAGCGAATGTTGCTGCTGATGAGCAGAAAAAGAGACGATTAACAAGCCAAGAATTTCGTAATAATATTAAAGCAGAAATAAGGGTAATTGAAGAAAAAAATAATGCTGAAATTAAGGCTGTACAAAATGCTACATTATTAAAGCAAAATAGAGATACTGTCGAAAAGAGCATTTCTCAACTTGAGTCATTACAGTCGAAATTACAGAAGATATTAAACACTCCTAGTAATAATCTGATGCCCGATTCCATTGATAATATTAATGAAAAATTAGTATTAATTGGTCAAAGAATTGATGATATCAAAAATAAAAAGATTGATGTTACAGATCCCAAAGAGATTGATGAGCTTAATGACTTTGTTAATGCAACGAATCAGCTTACTAGTAGTCTTGAGAAGCAGGCTAATGCCGCAAAACAAAGTAGTGTTAAATCTGATATTGCCGGATATCTTGCTAAAAATACTAAGCTATCACGGGAATTTAAGCAGGAATTAAAGAATCTAGGTCAGCAATTAGAAAGTACGAGTTTATCTGGAGATCAACTCCAAAAAATAGTTGAGCGTTTTAACGATATTAAAGCTGCCGCTAGAGAGGCTGGACAAGAAGGTCAAAACTTCTTCTCGAAGTTTACTAATCGTCTTTCTGATATGAACGCTAAGTTCCTTGCTCAATACTTCAGTTGGCAAGATTGGATTAGATATATTCGAACTGCGGCTCAAACTGTAACCGAATTAGATACGGCGTTAACGGAATTACGAAAGGTGTCTGATGCGAGTACAGAACGACTCAATCAAAGTTTTGAAACCTCTGCACAGACCGCTCAAGAGCTTGGATCGTCTATTTCTGATGTTATAAACATGACAGCAGATTGGGCACGTTTAGGATATGATGTTGATCAAGCCGAGGAATTGGCTCGTGTTACCACTCTATTCCAAACTGTCGGAGATAATATGTCTGCTGACAATGCAAGTAGCTATTTGATTTCTACGTTACAGGGATTTCAGATGGCAACAGATCAAGCTGAAGATATAGTAGATGCTTACAATGAGGTAGCAAATAATTTCGCAATTGATACTGCTGGAATTGGCGAAGCATTACAGCGAAGTGCAGCTTCATTTAATGCAGCAAATACCGACTTATCAGAAAGTATAGCTTTAGTTACTGCAACTAATGAAGTACTTCAAAATCCGGAATCTGTAGGTACATTATGGAAAACCTTGTCAGCCCGTATTCGTGGAGCAACAACTGAGCTTCAGGAATTAGGGGAAGAAGAAGACGAGTATACCAAAACGACATCCAAATTAAGAGATTTAGTTCAGGGCTTAACTGGCTTTGATATTATGCAAGATGAGAATAATTTCAAAGACATTTATGAAATAATTCTTGGAATTGGTAAAGAATGGGATAAGCTTACAGATGTAGAAAGAGCTTCTTTAGGAGAAGCATTAGCTGGTAAAAGAAATTCGAATGCTTTATATGCTGTGCTTGGTAATCTTGATACATTACAAGAAGCATATCAAAAAGCTGAAAGTTCAGCAGGATCTGCGGCAAAAGAACAGGAAAATTATGCTCAATCGGTACAGTATTCAATAGATAGAAATAAGGCTAGTTTACAAGAATTAGCACGAGATTTCTTGTCTTCAGATTTACTCAAGACTCTTCTTGAGCTTGCAAATAGCCTATTACAAACTCTTGATAAGATAGTAGAGAAAATAGGTCCAGAAGGAGTTCTCGGTATTGCCGGAGCAATAGTTGCTCTATTTAAAGGCAATCAAATCAAGTCTGCGTTTGATTGGATTAGTGGATTAGGAGATGTTTTTTCTAAACTTGGTAGTGGAGCGTCATTGGCTTCTCAGGCAGTTGAAACTGCTGAAGCGGTATCCGAAATTGGAGAAGCTGCTGAAGAATCGTTTTGGTTTATTGATGAATTAGCAGATGGTGGTACTGCAATTAGTACGATTGAAGTTGCCGCTGAGGGAGCTTCAGGTGAAGTAGCTACATTAGGCGGAGGAATTTCTGCTCTATCGGGCGCTTTAATTGCTCTAGCTGCTGTTGCTGTTGTTGTTGGAGCCGCCCTTGCATGGGATCATTTTACAACAACTGTTGAGGAAGCTGAAGAAGCGGTAAATAATGCCAAATCTAAAGTTATTGATTTGCAGTCAGAAATTGATGAGCTGTCACAAATTGAGAATCGAACTGATGGACAAGAGAAGAGACTTAGATTATTACAAGACGAGTTAGATTATCAAACAAAAATACTTGAAACGCGCCAAAAGACTTTAGCAGTTGAAAAATATGGTAATAAGTTTTCAGATCAATTTGATTTCGATAATGCATATACACAATATGGCATTGATAAGAGTAATAGGTATGATGTAGATAATGAGGGTAACTTCGTTGCAGAAGGAACTTCCGCCAAAAATAATATTGCTCTTTTACAAAAGTATATTGACCTTTCGAAAGATGCCGATTTAAGTGAAAAGGAACGTAACAAAAACGCTCAATATGCAGAAAAACAAACTGAAAAGCTTAAAGAAAAGTATGATAATTATCTGTCCGAAATCATAGATTATGAATCTAAATTAGATGAAATAAATCAAGATATTGATAGTGGTTTAATTAGTCCTGATGGAGATGAAGAATCAAAAGCCGCTTATGAACGCGCTATAGAAGCTCAAAAAGCTTATGCTTTATGGATTGCTCAAGACAAGTCTATTATTGCAGAAATTGAAAAGGCTCTCGGAACATATGACTATGTTCAAGATGATATCAAACAATTAGCAAGTAAATGGGAAACTGGATCTATTTCTTCCGAGTATATTGCCAATGAGCTAATTGATCATATGGACGGCTTTAGTGAAGCCGAAAAAGCTGCATTTGTTAAGGCTATACAAGATGCTAAAGATTGGGCAGAAGTACTTGATATTATTAGTCGAAAGCAAGAAGAGGTCAATGAACAAACTGCGGCAGTGCCGACTGATGCATGGAATAAAGATGCTGCTCTTACCAAGTACAGTATCGATCCCGAGGCTTTCGAGGAATATCTTGCGGTCTTCAAAGAACTCAATTCGGAACTCAGCCTCACCGATGAAGAATTTGAGCAGGCCGCCGTCGCCCAATATGCACTTGACCAAGCTGTTGAAGACTTACGTAGTCATCTAAATGACTATGTCGAGGTTCTTCAGAATTGTGACGAAGCAAGTATAGAGTATGCTAATTCAATCAAGACTCTAGCCGCAGACCTGTCTGCAATGACGGGTATCGACTTTTCAATAACCGACGCGCAGACATTTGCACAGGACGAGGCAAACCTCGAACTGCTTAGGCAAGCGCTGGATGGGGATAATGATGCTCTGACGAGGTTGAGGGCTAATGCGGCTCGAAACATAGTTGTTAGTGTAAGTGCTGAATTAGGGACTGATGAGTTTGCGGCACAATATGATGAGTTAGTGAGTTGGATTGCCGCAAATCCCGACTTGGGTGTACTAGAAGCACAATCTCATCTTGAATCAAGCGACTTCATAAAAACATGTTTCCTGTTGATTCAACAAGGAAAGATGACAGCAGAGCAATTAAAACAAATTTTTGCTAATCTTAAATGGAATATTAGTTGGGATACTACAACCATGAAGGTTCCGAGACTTTCATCTTCTGGTGGAAGTTATACGGGATTGCCGTCTAATGTTGTAGCTGATATGAAAAAGCAGGGGACGGCGAGCAAGTATCTTAATGCTAATTATGGTGTTAAATACGATATCATTGATGTTCCTACAAATATCAGATTTGAAAGAGGCGGTTCTGCAACAACTCCCAAGGTATCAGCTCCTACCTCTTCTTCCGGTTCAAACTATCGTCCAGAGCAGAAGTCCGGTTCTAGCGGCGGTGGAGGTGGTGGCGGCGGTTCGTCAAAAGACCCCACCGAAGAGGCAAAGAAAGACGAGGAGGAATTAGAAGATACCTACGACGAATTTTTTGATTACTTCGAGCGTCGTCTTAAGGTAGTCTCTGATGCTATTTCACTCCTTGATGCCCATCTTGAGAATGTGGTTGGCTCTAATGCTAAGAACACGCTCCTTGATGCTCAGATGCGTATTTATAAGATGCAACAGCAAGAATATGCTGGCGCACGAGATATGTATCAAGAGATGGCTGATAGAGCGCTTTCCAAGATTGAAGATAGCAATATTGTCGAAAAGATTAAGAATGGCGCAGTTGGTATTGATGAGTTTATTGGTAAGGGCAACGAAGAAGTTGTTAATGCTATAAATGATTATACCAAATGGGCAGATAAGGTCGCTGATTGTAAACAGCAACTTGCAGAGTTAAAGGAAACTATACGCCAACTTGAGTTAACAAGGATGAAAAATATCCTTCAAGATTGGCAAGATGTCTTTGATTTGCGCCAAGATAATGCTATTGATTTAATTGATAAGCAGATAAGTCTGATTGAGGAGAGCGGAAATCTTGTTGGTAAGGCGTTTTATGAACAGCAAAAACGTCAAACCGAAGGTCAGCTTTCAGCAATGGAACAGGCAAAGCGTGAATTATCAGCAGAACTTAATCGTGGTCTTGCTAACGGTTCGATTGAGGTCGGCACTGATGAATGGATAGAGGAAGTTGGATTACTGCAAGAGGTTGAATCTAATATTCTTGATTGCAAACAGGCAATTGAAGAATATGATAATGCCATCCTTGCTATCCATACAGATACCTTTGAACGTCTTATAGATAAGCTTGATGACCTTGATGACGAGTTATCTGATATTGCCGCATTCTTTGATGATGAGAAGGTTGGCGACAAATTTGGTAATTGGTCAGAGGCAGGACAGGCGCAGGCTGGTCTGCTTGCTCAACAATATGAGTTAGCGCAGAACAAAGTCAAGAAGTATGCTGAACAAATAGATTGGCTCAATGGTCAATATAATGCCGGAAAATATAGCACGACAGAATATACCGAGCAATTAGCGGAACTCATGGATGCCATGAGAGAATCTGCAAAGGATGCTGAAAGTGCTAAAGAGGCAATGCTTGACCTTAATAAGGCACGAGTAGATATTGTTATTGATGGTATCAATGAAGAGATTGAAGCGTATTCCGATCTTATCTCAAAAGAAAAAGATGCGCTGAGTGCCGAAAAAGATTAAAACTAATTATGTATTAGTTTAGTCCGTTATATTTGAAAAAATATGATGTATCGTTTTGAATTGCTGGAAACCCCTTAGAGATTTACTACTACAACATAAAGATGAAA
>Ga0326513_10001108_pt1 | contig 21940 bp, 17 predicted proteins | sample 2_2465_0518_D_FD_203654 | JGI IMG/M metagenome (GOLD analysis project Ga0326513, IMG submission 203654) | Bovine rumen microbial communities from UC Davis, California, United States - 2_2465_0518 | ecosystem: Host-associated > Mammals > Digestive system > Stomach > Rumen | place: USA... | reverse complement strand
GCAGGTAATGCAGGAGCAACAGTAAGAGATGTACAATTCCTGAACATATAGTAGTAGCAACTAGTTGCCAATGTTGTTGCAGGTAATGCAGGTGCAACAGTAAGAGATGTACAACCATTGAACATACGGGAGTAGCAATACGCATCCATTGTTGTATTTACAGGATCTTCATAATTCAATAGTGTTCTAATATCACCTGTACATGCAATTGTACCAGTTGTTGTAAATACAAAAGATGAAAAATTATAAGCGTTTATTGCTGAAATGTGAGTGTTGTTTCTACCTCTTAGATACAATACATTTCCTGTACCGGAAGAAATTGCGGTACTGGATGAACCATCCCATTCCGACCAAGTTGTTGCATCAGTTGAATATTCAATTGTACCATTCCACTTCTTACCATTGGTGGTTTTCAATGTAAATGGTTCTGTTCCAGTAAATGTAATAAAAGGATCCACAAACAAACCGTATATGTCACCATATGACGCTTCATCGGTTTTATGAACCGATTCAGCATCTTTAATTGCATATAACACAGGACTATCACCAGTGGAATCAGATACCTGTGAAATATACAATTTCTCATTATTTGGCATATGATTACCTCCTTTTAGGATTAATTTTTTTATAAATTCCTTACATGTTAAGGATGTTAAAAAAGTGTATCGAGCATCTGTTCATACTTGATTGGAATAAAAAAATATATAATGATAGCCCCCATTACGGGGGCTATCATGTTATTATATGCGAACCATATGTTGCTTTTTCGATACTGATCACAAGTGCTCTTAATTATCAGCAGGCAAGTTTAAGATCATTTGATACAGTTCATGATTTGATGGAGCCCATGGTGCAAATGATGGTGATATTTGATAAATTGCTTTATCACAAATCATTGGATGAAAGACAACATCATTTGTGAAAGATACGCCAGATTTGATTACAATTTGAACAGTTGCTGATGGATCATTGAACTCCGGTGCATTCGTAATATCACCGGTATCAATTACATCCGGATTTTGTTGAATTGTCATGTAATAAGAATCAATTGATCCATTTTGTATGCAACCGGAAAGTGTTAATGTTGTTTGTGTTGGATTATTAACAGTACCAAGTGTAATAGTAACATCATTCTCAGTAGTTCCCGACACAGTTACAGTACCATTGATATGTGAAAATGTGTAAGTGATACCATCAATTGTTATTGGTTGTTCATCCGGTTCAACCAATTTCAGTTTATTTTTACAACTGACATCAATGAGATGTGTAAGACTTTCTTTCTGATAAATTGTTTCAGTAACACAACGTGATAGTTTACCGAATGCTGTCGATATATTTTCACCAGATATCAATGGTTCCAAATTCATTGATGGTGTAAAGTCAACATTCAATTTGATATTGACATTCTTTGACATAATGAATTCACTCCTTTCGGATTAAAAGTTATGAATCGGTTTAATGATGATGATGATGTGTGGGGGATTCATCCCCCACACATATCACACATCGGGATGTTGTTAATGATTACAGTGTGCAAGTGAACGTGATGTCACTGAACGGAGTCCATACACCATCACCCGTCAGTACGGAATCCACATCCGCAGTGGTCGGTGCCGGTACATAACCAGCAGTACCATTTGCAGCAGCCGTCAACGCATAGTAAGTATCCGTTGCAAACGTCGGCGCAGAATCACCGGTGACAGCTGAATACTGATCCGTTGCGGAATCATACGTGAAGTAGTTAGTGTAATTGGTTGTCCAGTCATCAGGCTGTTCGGTCAGAAGTGTGTAAGTATCTTCTGTTGCACCAACGAGAGTCTTTGCAGACAGTACAGCCTCGTCGATGTCGAGATTGGAACCAACCTTGATACCACCGAGAGTAGTGTCGGTTGCTACCGGAATGTCGGTAGAATCAACGTTCGCTGCAATATAGTCCAGCTCAGACCAGGTGTGTACACCATCACCGATCTTGATCTTAGTCTGACCAGTTGTCAATACTTCAACACCAAGCAGACCCTTCTCAAGAACGACACTTGCAACATCAGCTGCCGCCCACTCTGCGGTTGTCTTCACAACCTGAAGTACGCGTACATTAACATTTTTTGCTGCCATATAAATCGCTCCTTTATAATGGAATTTTATTTATGAAAACGCCACTCATCATATATGAGTATGAATCGTGGAATTGTCATCAAGTTGACGATCAATGATATGATAGTCATTCGTATCCGAATTCCAAATATATGTCTCACCTTCGGAAAGATCAATATACATTTTATCGATTTGTCCTACAGCGGGGAATGCTGCTCGATTGATATAGAACTCGGCTTCTTCTGCCTTGGAGATACGTTCGTCAAATGTTTGAACAGTTGTTTCAACAGCATCAACTCGATCAACACATGACTGTGTGGTGGATTGTACATCAGCAATGATGGTATCATATCCAGATACAGTTTCAACTGCGGTATCAACCTTGGTATCCATTGCAGACACTTCATCTTCTACATGAGCAAGACGTTGCAATACGGATTCCAATGTAACATCACCGTCAATCACCAGCGGAATGATGTCACCATTATTGATATGAACTGTGATTGCTTCATCACCGGTTGTGAATTCATTCTTCACTTGATAAAGCTGACCAATCTCCGTCCATGTCAACTGAGAACGCACGTAAGTTTCATTTGGACGATACTTATGAATTGCCAACGGAACATTCTCCAGTGCAGTTACACGTGCTTCCAATGACGTCAAACGTTCATTGATCACAGTCAAGTTTGCATTGAAGATGTTTTGGAGATTGGTAATGGATGTTGCATTTGCTGTGATTTCAGTTTGATGTTCATTCAATGTTGCATTGATTGCATCAAACTTTGCATTCATCAGTTCCAATTGCTGTTGTAACAATCCAACTGTTTCTTCCAAGGTTGTAACCTTATCTTCCAGAGTCTTAATGCGAGATTCCGAAGGTTCATAAATAGCATTCCAAATACCATATGTTTGATTTACACAAATCAAATTCGAAGTAAATGCAGTAAATGATAAACGAAGCCGTGTGGTAATGTTTGCTTGGAATGGGAATGTAACATTCACGTCACATGTTGCCAATAATAATGTATCATCATTTGGACATGCTTCGATGGTATCATGCTGCAAAACAATCGTTTGATTGTTATTTGTCCATTGATAATACGGATTATATCCGTCCGGACAATGTGACGGAGTATCAATGGTATCAACCCACAGCTCAATACGATTGATCACAAGTCGATACAATCCGCCATAATCATATGCAGGAATGTTATCAACAAATACACCCTTGATAGACTGTAGGAAGAAGTCACGAATATCCGTATAATGTAATGCGATATCAAATGTGGATACATCCAATGCACGTTCATCAACGACTCCACCCATATCATCAAAGATGGAATAATACATACGGAATGTGAGCTTGGATTTAATCAACGGAATACCATTGGTATATTCACTGGCATTCTGTCCGATACACTTCTCCAAGTATTCTTCCAATACAACATTCTTATTGATTGCATCCACAAAGTTGAACTTTGCAGCCAGATTGATACATGACGCATCAGGACGTTGGGTAATTCTCGTTTGTACATTCTCCGAGAAGTTAATCACAGTCCCATACTTCAGGTAATATGAATCAAATAAGAATGGATTGTAATTGGTCAATACAAATGCGGAACCAATGTATGGACCGTTTACGGGTAAATGAGGATGTGGAAACCCTTTATGTTCATGATAACAATCATGACCATATGAATCATGATAACATGGTACAGGTGGTGGCGGTGGTGTCGGTCGACACATACACGGTGGTTGTTGTTTATGGTTATACATAAAATTTCACTCTCCTTATGTGTTTATTTTAATTTGAGAATGTATTTAATAATGTATATGATAATCGGAGTCCATAGATATAACTCCTTAGCATCTGCATTATCAAATAACTGATCTCCAGTGTACAATGATAACTGACTAAGTTTGGTTAACTTGCCATGTATGAAGTCATGTAACAAAGATACATAGTCATATCGTTTCAAATAATAATGACGTGCATAACATTCGTTACAACGTTCACACATTCTACATTTGTCCATGGTACATGTGCGGATATCTTGTTCATTATATAAGATATCATACACACGATCCGGGAAGTATTTCATTGCTTCCGCTTTAGGACACCATGGTGGGTTCCATAACATTACATCCACATCCGTTCCATACATACGAAATGTGGAATCCGGATATTCAATACCTTTTATGGTATGATACTTAAATTGTTCAAGATAACGTAATGGCGCATCACGTTCAATCCATTTGTACGGTGATGCTTGATAATATGATTCCAATTCACGTTCATGACATTTATCTGGATTGAGTACAATGTTATGTGTTGCATTATCCTTAATCATGACTGCATTACGATACATGAAATAATTTCCACATAAATCAAATAATGTCTGACCATTCAAATGTAACAAGTAACAGTTATGTGTTTTATCATAGAATCGTGAATTGTAATTCTCAATCATGTCATCTACCATACGAATGATACGAGATCGATGGTTGTAATCTTCAACACCAATAACTGGTGTTAAATCTTCACCACCAATCGTTTGCAAGTCAGTGACATATGTACCAACGGTTTGTTTTTCAACAAACTGAATCTCATCCGGATTGGTTGAGAATAAAGCATATGTAATCTTGTATGAACCATCCGTGTTTAATCCATCTTGGGATACTTGTGTAACACGGAAGATATGGTTCATGTGAATGTGATTAATGATGAAGAAATCATTCTCTTTTGGCTGTATGGTAGATGGTATAATATACGCTTCTCCTTGGAGATTGTAATTACGTACATTGGTAGTTGATGCTTGTGATTCTTCAGGACTAAATGGTGTAAATCCAATCAATGGTAGATCTATTATCTTATCAAATCTTAATGGTGAATCTGGACCCAATGTTTGATACATCGTATCTGTTCCAAGTGATGTGGATGTATCATGATCATTGATATTGTAATATGTTACTAATGTACGTCCTGAACCAGTGTACTTGTTCAATCGTGAATGTAAGTACATATCGAACTTATACATCTGAGAATCCACGAGTGATTGTTCATCATATACTAACTGTGCCATGTTATTATCACTTCCTTTGTATATGTGAATTTCAATATGTAATAAAACATATTTGAGTTATTGATTCGTGGTTGGTATACGGGGATATCCCCGTATACATTGATGAATTATTTATTAATAGAAAATATGTATTATTGATATGGATTGAATAACCATGTAATGTACATTCATTGAAAGGGCGGTGGTTGATCATGGTTCTCTTCAGTCTTTAATAAATATTATAATAATGAAGGAGCGTGTTTGTTATGAATGAAAATGAAAAAGATGAAATCGTTATGAATGATGATGACGATTATGTGTACACATATGACATTGAAGAAATTGATGAATGTGTGGACAAGATTAATCGTGGTATCATTCCCGCAATGTTGGATGATGCAATGAAAGCGGATATCAAACATCGTGCAATGGAACTGAAACGAATCATCGATGAAGAAATGGATGATGAAGAAATTGGTTTATCACGTGCACGAATGTTGGCAAACAAGATTGAACAAAACAAACGTAAAGCAACCAAACGTGACGTATTGGTGATCCAATTAACGGATGAACAACGTAATGAAATCCATCAACAAATGGATGGGGTTGTCGTGCGTGACAATTGGCGTTTACGTTATCACAAATCCGATGACGAGATATATGATTCGGCGGAACGTAAATCCATTTACACTCGTTTGAGTAAATTACAAAAGCAATATTATCACGTGGATGAATGGATTGATGCAATGAAAACCATCATGGAAGCAGTGGAATATTCTTTGGATCATGACTATCCGATGTACAATCATGACACAGTTGTTGAGATGTGGAACTCGGGTAAGATTGCATTCAAGTATTGTCCAATTCCACAATTGTTCACGTCATGGACAACCATGGTGACTGACCCGGAAACTCTCAAGGGTATTATGCGTGGTGAAATCACTGTTGAAACATCTTCGGATAAATTGGCGAAATCGAAACCGAAACGTGATCGTAGTGAACGTGTTGGTATTGTATATGATTACGCGGTTGTGGATCCGGGTGAATTCAATGCAATGCGTAATGCACATTTGTCGGGTTATGATACACCGGTGTCTCCGATTATACGGGCAATGCGTGGAACATTCAATCGATTCTCGTTACCGGAAAACAATTACTTCGTATCCATGTATAATGATAATAGTAATGATGGTAAACGTGAAATGCCGATGTCGTTTGATTGGTTGGCGGAAGGTGCTGGTAAAGAATACTTCCGTTTGGTCAATGGCAAAAAAGAAACCACGGACGATATTGTGGATTTTGTGGCGGAATGTAACAATCGGGAGCTTGGTCCACAATTCCGAAATGGTATGGGAGAATTCTTGGATTCAATGTCACGTTCACCTGAACAAAATATGGTTGGCGGTGGTGGTGCGGATTTGTTATCATATAATGCAATCCCATCTGAATTGGAACAAGTAAACGAAAAAGAAATTGCTTTGGAGAAAGCAATCATGGATCAAATGATCGTGATTCAATGATAATGATACAATGGTGTAACATAAATGCCATTGTGTCGTTTATGTTGATAGCTTGATGCGGATGGATTGATGGGGTGTGACGTTAATCCAAATGATGCATGGGCAACCTCCTATATGTAATGTCCGATACATACAACGATACCGCCCCAACAGGGGCGGTACGTGTATCGGATATTGTTTTAATTCAAATATCGAGAATAACCATCGATGTTTGTTTTTTGTTTGAACAAACGATCCATTTGTACAATGCAATATTCAATAATTGCTTTGTTGAGTGCTTGTTCGGTTGTAATGGATTCATGATGTGTAACGGCTTCTTGAACAATGGAACCACACATACGAATGATCTTAGATTCGGTTTTGGGTTCTTCGGTGTTATTGTTTGGATCGTCCTTCTGTTCATTGGACTGCTTGATCTTTTCATCAACATCACTGAAGTCGGTTGCATCATTGGAATTGGTGATTTCTGAAGAAACTTCTTCAACGATATCACGTGATACTTTGTCACGCAAACGACGTCGGAACTGTTCGTACGGTTCGTTCTCATCACATGCTTCCAACAACTCTTTGGTCTTTAACGCGGCTTCTTGGATGGTATCCGGAACGTTCTTGGTACGCTGTACCTGTTCAGCAACTTCATCAACCTTGTTGTTGATTTCTTGAATGATGGATCCGAGCAATGGTGAACGTAATGCATCACAACTCTTTGTCAGATAATCATAACAAGAGCCGTTGTAATTGGTATTGATATGACGCATAATAGAAGCATCGATCATACCATCCAGATCTTTGGTTTCATCATGCATCATTGCCGAGATAATATCCTTCAAAACATTTAATGACATCTTCTCCCGAAAATCTACCTTATCAAAATTCACAACGGAATCTTTGGATAAATGTGTTTTATCCGGATTGGAATCATCGGTATCATGAATGATGTCATTTAATAAATTCTTGATATCTGCCATTGTTTATTTCACCTACCTTATTCATTGATAATGATACCAAACTCATTGGTGGTACAATCCATTGCTTGTTCCATAGTAACGGGTTTGGATGCATCACACATTTCACCAATCTTCTTGGCATGCTTTGCAAAGTTAATCAACGCTTCCTTGACTGGTTTCTTGTTTTCGGTTGCTGTTGGATTATGTGCAAACTTCATCCGCAGATTGGTTAACACTTGATTGTATGCATTGATTGCAGATTTTTCTGCATCGTTTAATGAACCCGACTTGGAAGCATCGACCAAACAATTGTTCAACTTCTTGCTCTCAACACCAAACTCTTCAATCAGCTGTTTGATGGACGGCTTGTCATTGTTTAATGTTGCCAAACAACGCTTGGTTGCAACATTGATACGGTTCTTGATGGAATTATCCACCGCATATTCGACAGTTGTGTCTTCGTTGGTATCATTACCCAAACCATCACTCAAGAAGTCCTTCAGCTGTGCAATTGACATTCCTTTGAGCTTGTCTTCACCCTTCGCGAGTAAATCATCAATGGACATATCATCAATGTTGTCCATGGATCCACCACCGAATTCCGAATCACCACTATCATCGGTCGTATCAGAATTCAATTCATCGTTAACCGCATTCATGTCTGTAGATGATTTGTCCAAATCACCGGTCACATCGGGTGTATCGAAATTATCAGTAGAACCCATATCATTGGATGTATCCGTAGACATATCAGGTTCCAAATTATTGACATCTTCCGATGAAGCAGCATCTGTTGAACCGGAGTCCAGATCCAACTTTACATCAGGATTGGAGTCAAATGTTGGAGCAGCATCCATTCCAAGATCTACTGGATCTTTATTGGCATCATTGGATACCTTTGCTGCAATTGCATCAGATACATTATTCACAGCTGCCGGCTTTGCATCAGCATCAACCTTGGGTGCATCTGCATTTGTATCTCCACCAATATCACCGCCAAGATTTGCATCTGCGCCTGCGTTGATATTTGCATCCGCCCCAGCATCATTTGTATTGGTGGAACCTTCTGCTGGAGGAGTATCGGTATTGTCACCACCACCGAAGTCAATGGCTTCTTGGTAATATGTCGGTTCATCATTACCCCACCGAGACGGGATAATGGTTTCATGATATGACTCTTGTACGGTTGGATTTTTACCCTTGAATGACAAGTTCATTGACTTAATCTTATTGGCGTCAAACTTTTCTGCGGGACGTTCCATTTTAACATTCTTGAACTCGTCAGTATCAATTTCACCGAGCTTGGACTTACGAACCTTGGACTCGGGAATGCCCCATGTGATGTAAATGTCTTCACCATCTTCGATATCGAACTGGACAACGACACGATACTCACCATTGTACTTGGGAACAATCAATGCTTTCGGTGTTGCTGTATCCCACACTGAACCTTTGACCGTGAAACCTTGCTGTTGCATAATGACACGCAATGGTTCATTGATATATTTGAACACCTGAAGATTCTGGGCAATGGTAATTGCATGCAATTGATTGATGTTGATCTTATCACCTGATGTGACTTCAAAACCAACAGGAAGCTTTGCAATGTAATCACCTGTACCATACTTACCGAAGTTCACGGTAACGAAACGCGGTACACGTTCATCATTGATATTTAAAGTATCATTACCAAACAAACCTTCTTGGATGACATATTCCATATATGCATCATAACGATCAGTCGCATGTTTAGTTACACGTTCAACGAAATGATTCTCATCTTCACGCGGTAACTTGGTGATGGAATCGTATGCCTCCTGATAGAAGTCATCGAATGTCTTCTGATCTTCGTACACATGTTCCATTGCAGTAATATCACCTGGGATATCCATCAAACGATTGCTTGTGATAGACATCTCCAAAGAATCCAGTTCAATGTCTTCATCCAATGGAATATCGAGAATCGGTCTTTCGCGATATGCATTCGCTCCCTCCATCGTCAGATCAGACATGTCGTCAAACATCTGCATGCATTCCATGATGGTATCATCCATCTGATCATCACTTGATGTGATGACTTCATCATGTTCATTCACAACTTGCTGTTGCTTTAATGCAATCTGCTGCTTAATGTATTCGAGCATGTGAAAACGCCTCCTTGTGATTGATAATAAATTTTTTGAATAGTTATATTCTTATGATGAACGATTGGATACCCAATCGTTTCATTGACATTATAAAACAAACCCAAATGTTTCCAAAAAGATATCTGCCACCATTTCCGGAGACAGTTCAACAATACCAATGTCTTCCAGTGTCATATCTCCTTGGAGTTCGACATCATTGATAGTGGGTTTGTTTTCCAGATCATTGTAGTCCATATGATCACACCCCCAATGAAACTTTATAAATGAAAGCGAGGTTTTGTATGAATGCAAATTGTGGAAGAATACATTGAAGAAACCCACAGAATGTACATGCGAATGCATCCCGATGTTGATTCGTCCAAAGTATTGGACATCATACGTCGAAATGTCATGGAATCATTCTGTGATATTCCATGTGACATGGATAACAACATGACCCATGTGCGTTATTCTACTACCATGACCAAAGTATTTGAATGGATGGATGATCGTCAACCGATCATATCGGGTAATGCAACATTCTTCAAACAACATTCCGAATACTTGTCACCGACTGTATTATTCTTGGAGACCGAAGGAAACAATCGTGGTATTCTTAAGAAGAAGATGTACACATTTAACCCGGATTCCATCGAGTACAAGAACTTGTACATTGGTCAAGGTAATGTGAAAGTCATCATGAATGCAGACTATGGTGGTTCTGGCACCACCATGTCACCATTTTATTCTGTATACATTCCACCGTCTACAACTGGTAGTGCCAAAAATATGACAACGACCTTAATCTGTTGTCTCGAAATGTTATCCGGTAATACCGACAAATGGGCGCAATTCAATGGTATCAATGAACTGTATGATTTCATTCGGATTGTGTTAACAACTGACATATCGAATCGTGAATTGTTTGGTGGATCTTTTACGACGGAACAAACAACAAATCGTTTGTTATCCATGATGCATCATCCGTCCATGTCGGATCGTCGTCAATTGACAAAATACATTGACACATTACCACAGTCACAAAAGAATCAATTGATGATGGCATATAATATGAAGCTTGTATTAAAGATGTATCTCCCACATCACGTGGAGTCTGTCATGAATTACTTAAAACCACATCGTATTGATTTCACACAAAACATGACGGATGATACCGTCTTCCAAGCAGGATTTGGTGTTAAGATGCCACCTGAGATTGAATCGGACATGCGGTACATTGTCAAGATGGTATTGGATAACTGTGTGTACCCGTATATTGTCAATGATGGTGAAGCACGTGCTGCATCGATGACACGTTTGATGGTATGTGTTACAGATACCGATTCATTGATGGTACATTTTGCACACTTCTTGGATGAGTTCCAAGCACACGTGGATAACTTCCGTGATTCTTGCTTGATTGCATCGGCATTTGGTATGCGACTCATTGTTGAAGGTGTCATTCCCAAGATGGTGGAAAACATTACGTCGTATTGTGGTATCAAAGACAAATACTATCGTGACAAGTTCATCTTCAAGAATGAGTACACATTCTTGGCAATGTCATTGTTTGCCAAGAAGATGTATTCTGCATCATGCCTCGTTCAAGAAGGAAATCTGCGTAATATCCACAAAGTATCCGTAACAGGATTATCCTTCAAGAAACGTGACTCGGCGGAATTCTTGGAACCGATCATGGAACGGTTACATGACGTATACGTGCTGACACCAGAACGAATCAATGTTGGAGCATTGTTGGATGAATATCAAACATTACGTGAAAAGCTACTTCCGTTGGTAACCAAAGTGACTGCATATCACAAAGTACAAACGGTCAAGAAAGCAGAAGCGTATGAAAAGTCCAAGACATTACCTGCACAGATTCGTGGATCCATTATTTGGAATAACATGTTCCCGGACGAAAAGATACTACCGATGGATCGTGTATTTGTTATTCCATTATCATTTAAATACATGGAACAACATCCCAATCCAAAGATCACACAACTCATTCAATTGTTATCCATTGAAGATCCAGATCATAAGAAGGATCCGTATATTAGTTTACCAGATAAATATGATGAAATCCCAGAATGGTTATCCAATGCAATTGATCCTGAGTTCTGTGTGGATAAGTTATTGACACCTTTCAAACAGTTGTTGGGATTGTTCGATGTGGTATTGGTTGATACACGTGGTGGATGCACAGCAGCACGGATGATATACATTTAACATTAGGAGAGTGATTGTTATGTGGCAAGAGTTTTATGATTGGATTGAAAAGTATAATGGATGCACATATGATTTGACGGACGACCTCCGTCAAATCTCTGGTGATGAAATCTTTATCAATCCGATGGGATGGAAGATCAATGTACAATCCATATTGGAATCATTGGATGAAATGGTAGATATCATTGATGCTCACAAGAACGAAGTAACGGATGTATTCCCTTCGTATATTGCATTACGCAATTTCGTCATTGGTGAAACCATGACATCATTGATTGAAGTCATCAATTCCATCAAACAGAAATTACACATTGAACCAACCAATATCAACAATGTGGATACGTTTTCCGATCATATGTTGAACTTGTATGAATTGGTAAATGCTGTATCTGTATACTCATTGGAACAGTTATCCAAAATGGATTGGTTCGATGAATTCGAAGAAGATCATGATAACTTCTTCGAGAAAGAGTTTGGTCTGGCGAAACAAGACCTGACCAATATTCATTTTGTCGTAAACGATATTATTCAACTTTACGAAGACGAATAATATTGTTTCGAAGGTATACCTTTATATACTATATTTTACTCTTTAAGGAGGTTGAGTGCATATGGCATTCATGAACAACAATGGTTTCAACAACCAGAACAATCAGCAGCAGGGTGACAAGCCCAAGACAAACTTCAACATCGGTAAGCTGCATGGTGAAGACGGTATTATGAACGTAACCATGTGGGTGTCTGATAAGAAGAGCATCTTCACGATCTTCTCCATCAAGCAGGCAATTGGTAAGGATCCAACCACTGGTACAAACGTGTATGAGCAGAAACAGCCCAAGGAGCTTCCGAGAATCTTCATGAATCCGACGAAGCTGGAGACTCTGCTTGCAGTCATGAATGAAGTAACTGATCCGGGTACAGTAAACTTTGTACTCGAAGGCAAGTCCAATCTGACAATTCAGGGTGGTGGTAACACTGTTAAGTTTACCATCTCTGATAAGCAGCTTGGTGAGCGTACCATCACATTCAAGAGCACGCAGTTTGGTACCAAGAACCTGTTCCCTGAGTGGAACATGCTGAAGAAGTACCTCGAGGTATGCAATAAGAAGGTTATCTACAACAATTTGGATCCCGATGAGTTTGGTATGGTAATGGGTTCCAACGATGATGCTACGGATGACAATCCGTTGGTATAATGATTGATCTGTCATTCCTCGGGAAAGATGGATTGATGATTCAATATGAAGACGTCATCAGTGTCATGGGATTCAATATAATCCGATACATGATTAACAATGACAAATGTACACCAGATATGAAGAGGATGTCCCTAGAGGACATCCTCTTGAAATATCTGAATCGCGATTCATATGACATCGATTCATGGATTAAAAAAGAATTCGGTTTGGATTTCCATCATTTGGATGCCCGTAACAGTCTCCACATGGTAATCCCCAACTTTGTATACGCATACAAAGTATTTCAAGAAGCCAAAAAGCAGAACATTCCAAATTTATATGTTTATTCTAATGAATACTATCCGGGTATTGAGAAGCTGTTACCATCATTTGAAGTAAAAGAATTACAATATGTGCATGGGGATTTACTCCCCATACTCAAAGACAAACCAAACATAACTTATATGACTTCTAATCCCGATAATATTCGTCAATGCTTAAATATTATGACACCATTTGTGTTGACAATTGTAGATGACTTTATTTATATAAGCGACATCGTGAAAGACAAGATTGATCAACGTTTACGTGATCAAGGTAAGTTTGTCTATTACACTGGAATCTTGAACGGTGGATTGACAAATGTAAGATGACATCATTGTTACTTTAAACATGTTAGGAGGAGAATTGAAAATGGGTAAGAAGAAACCAGACGTGATTAACAAGTCTTTGATTTACGGGTATGATGAAGAAGCCGAATACACATACAATGTGAATCATGGAACCGTATATCCGTACAATGGATTTCCAACCGGTGCAGATGGACGTAAGTACAAGAAGACTCGCTTCATTCGATGGGAACCAATCCCGGAAGATATTATCGTCCGTCACACTGGATCACAGATCCGTGTTAACTGGGAGGCAGTGTTGCCGGGTCAAGTCATTGATGACAACATCACCGTCTTCCAGTTAAGAAGTAAACGATTGGAGATCCAAAATCTGATTTGTGAACAGATTAATTTCTTCACAGCATTGTATGATGACGACAATGATCTGTTAACAAGTATGCTGATTGCCAAGTATAAAACAGATTCGCAGTTGTACACCATCGCACGATTTGATGAATTCTACAAAGACATTTATGACACATTGTTCCCACCCCAGACCATGGATAAAATCATCAAGATGGTTGATGAAAATAATGTTGGTGATAATGTCATTGGACTGTTCCCTGAAGAAATGTTGAATGACATGTATCGAGTTTCTTTCATGATCAAGATCATGCATATTTATGTTGAGCACTTTATCATCTCAACGGGTAATTCACCGAAAGACTTGATTGAGATGTTTGCAAAAGCATTTAAATATGTCATGGACAAAGTAAACGAGAACATGTACATTCGTTTGTACAACTACGTGAACAAGAATGTTCTTCAGTGTATCTCATCGAATTCTAATATCTTCGAGATGCGGGCTGTAGAAGGTGTTACTGCACCTGGCACAACACAATCCATTATGCACAAGACATTACTTTGTGAAGGATTGATCAAGCTGACATTCGCTTCTGAATGGGACTCATTGAACAAACGCCCAACGTTCTCATGTGTTGGTTTGATTAAATCGGTTGTATCACGTGCAACCCAGTTAACCAGAAAAGTCCAATTGAGATATTCACTCGTCAATGTTGATGATGACATTTCCCAGTTGTTATCTGATTCAATCTCATCAAATGCACCAATCTCCGTGATTCGTTCTTTTAATCCCGGAGAATATCAAGCAATGTATGCAGACCTCAATATCATTCTTGGTCGTGTGATTCTGGCGACTGACGTATCACCCGTCGAATTTTATTTACAGAATCTGATTCAGATGAATGACTTGTCGAAGATACTGGTGTCGACTGTGTTGTATAATGAGTTCCATTCTTCATTAACAACTGATACATTATCCATGAAGCAGAAGTGTATGTTGTTGCTGTATGTTCGCAAACGTGTTATGGACATCTATGGATTGTCCGAAAGTGACACTATCTCTAATCCATTGATCAATCTGTTGATGGGACGAATGGCTTCAACATCGACACGTACATTGACTGCAAAGGATATGAATAACATCAAGAAGTATGTACGTTTGAACAACTTGCGTGAATACTTATTATCAGAGAAGAATGTCAATGTATATGTCGAGAAAATCATTCAAGCGGTCATGACACAATATACGATTGTCAATCATAATGATCCATCATTGTTGGGTGTTGAATTGGTATATGATGCCAACGAGATGACATTCAGCATTCTGGATATGATTGTGTCATTGTTTGAAACCATGCATCGTTAACATACTGAGAAAGAGGTTGTAAAATGATTATTAAGAGATTGAACATGGAGCATGAATACTTCTCGGATATGATTATGAAGAATGGATTTCATATTGAGAATGATGATCCATATGCTCCTATTGATCCGCAAGCATTAACGAATTCTTCCAAGTTCACGGATTGTGAATTCCGTTGTGATTGTGGTGCATTTATCGGTCAAGACATTATCGGACAAAAGTGTCCGATATGTCATTCCGAAATCATGCTGCATTCATTGAACTTCAATTACACTGGTTGGGTATATCTGGGTAATCATAAAGTCATTACACCTTCTTATTACTTCCTGATCAAACGATGCATTGGTAATAACATGCTGAAGTTTATTCTGGGAGACTATAAAGAAGATCGTGATCGTAAATACTCCGAGAATGATACTGAGTTTGATGAACGCCAAAAGCAGAAGAAGCGTGGACGTGTTGCTGCAAATGATATCAATGCGATTATCAAGAAGATTCCTAAGAACAAGCATAAATACAAAGGAATCGGATTCGATGAATTTGCAAAACACTTTGAAGAAATCATGATTGATTGTTGTCCAAAGCCGAAACAATCTGATCTGGAAATACTGTTGAAAAATAAAGATGATGTGTTCACTTCACACATTCCGATTTACTCAACTGCATTTCGTCCTGTTAATACCACATCTGAGTCACAGTTCTATCCAACAATCAATCGTTGGTTGACCAAGATTGTTGCATTGCAGTTTCAACTTCGTCATATGGAATTCGAAGATGAAATCAAGGCTGCATTGAACTGTATTCAGAATAACTGGCTGGAAGCTTGTACCCATCTGATTGATAATGAGATGGGTAAGAAGACAGGTTTCATTCGTTCAGAGATTGTTGGTGGTCCGTTCCAGTTCTCTGCACGTGCTGTTATCACACTGGATCCGTTGTTGAATATCAATGAGATCGCAGTTCCCTATAACATGTTACTGGGAGCATACAAATATAAAGTAGCTCACATGCTGTCAACGCGGTGTCAAATGACACTGGAAGAGAGTTGTCGATTCATTGATGAGAATGAACGTGATCCAATGGTTGTGAAGATGCTGGATGAAATCGTCGACAAAGGTGTTTGGTGTGTCATGTTACGTGAACCAACAAACAACTTAGCTTCAATTGAACTGGTAAAAGTAAAGTATTACAAGTTCGAAGAAGCGGATGATACTGTATCACTGACCATTGAACCATTGGCTGGATTGAATGCTGACTTTGATGGTGACCAGTTGGATTATTACTTCTTGGATGAATTCGGATTTGAATGCTTTAAACCATTCATGTATTCGTGTATGATGAACTATGTAACGGGTGACGTTCAACTGTCACTGCGTGAATGGTTCGCAATCTGTGCCGGTAGAATGACCGAATAAAACAAAAAAAAAAGAACCCCGCGTGATGCGGGGTTCTTTTTTATCACCTTCTTTCTTTTTATTCGGACTGATGATCAATGCGATGTCGTCTCCATCGCAATGTCGTCGTCCTCATATACAATGTGCTCATTGGTGAGCACATTGACGAGCTCATACATCACATCTTCAAGGTAACCGTCATCGACATAGTGACGGTTAAACGATCTAAAGAAGCCATCCTTACCACTAAGAAGGAAAGCCATGCTATGCTGGATCGACTCCAGCTTGAGCTTCTTCCCTTCGTGGCAGAAATAGATTGCACCATCATTGGTGTTGTAGACCGTGGAGATCTCCACGGTCCCGTGGGCATAAAAGCCGCCTTCATTAATGGTATGAAGTGCGGTCTTCAAATAATTGTCGATTGCGCTGACAAGCGCATCGATACTTCTGACATTGAAGATGATGTCGGAAGTCAGCTTATGGCTAGCCATATTGATAGAAGTGTTCATAATAACCTGCCTTTCTGGGAGCATAGAAAACTCCCGGGAAAATTGTGAGGTCGACCCTGTGTCTTCCTCATTACACTTTAATTATATATATTTCAAATTTCAAAATAATAGAAACCATTACCAAACGAGATTTTAACTTTGTTGGCATACATATTTAATATGTGTCGACTTTGAAATTTATCACATAAGGAGTATATCATGATGGACAATATGAAACCTGTTGATGCTGTCAAGTTCACGTATAGTAGTGGATTTAAAGAAACATGTGAATCCTTGATGAAGACGTTTGACCATAGCATGGAAGAACTTCACAAGGTAGTCACTGGAAGAACAACTGCACCAGATGAATATGCAGTTTGTAATTCTGAATACAAATTCCGTTATATCAGTCCCGAGAACATTGCTGAATATGTATCAAATTTAATCAAGGTATTGGAGATGCAGATGATCGGTCCAAACGTAACCGATGTTGAAAGGTTCTCGGTAGAGAGTGCTTGTAGATTTGTTGGTGAGAATGATTGCGATCCATTTAAGTGGGGAACGATTAATGCCAATGGAACATATACAAGAGATGATATGGGACTGAATGATTTAGTTGTATACTGTCAGAATGAATTTTTTGAACATGTAACACTGAATCGTTTTGAAATGAATAAGCGTCGTGAATTCATCAAGAAGGATTATGACAAGTTGAATGGTATCCATTTCTCTGCGAATGTTCGTAAAATGATCGATGCAATTCCGAACTTAATCAAGAAGACGAACTTTGTGAATATGGAATACACAGAACGACGTGCTATTGAAACATTCATCGAGAACTTTGTATTGTTTGCAATTACATTGAACATTGCAACATGTGCTTCAATGATCATGTACTGCGTTCCCAGAAGTACCTATAACACCGCATTACAACATCATCCCATGAAGGTTGATGATAATTCATTACTCGACAATGAATACTTCAAAGAGAGTGTTGACACAACTGCAAACAAACCCGTCTATGTTCTTGTAATGGATACCCACTCCAAAACAAGTATCCCAATTAAAGCATGGACTCATTCCAAGTATATGCATGCTTCATTATCATTGGATCCAAATCTGGATCATATGTATTCATTCACCATTCGTAAAGATGGTTTCACTGTGGAAGATCTTCGTCATGAGCCAGAATTCTCCAAGGCAGAAGGTGCAATTTATGCTGCATATGTAACCAATCAACAGTTCTCCAAATTAAAGCATTATCTGGAGAAGATGGAGAAAGAAACCAAAAAATCCGATGGTGAAAATACAGCATACAATTGGGATTTAATCAAGAACATCTTAACATTTAAAGATGTAAATGATTCTGATGATTACCATCAGATTTGTACATCATTTGTCAATAATATCTTCAAGGTAATTGATGTGACATTGACAGATAAGAATATTGCAACTGCAGAGGATATTCATAAATCATGCGTATTGAAATCTGATCAGTTCTTCAAGGTGTTTGATGGTAAACTGACACTTGCAGATCCAGAAGATATCAAACGCAATGTTGAAATGAATGCTCACAAAGCAGAGTCTAAAACAATCAATGAATATGTCACCGAGTGTTGTCTGTTAAAGACGAATAACATTGTATGCAAGAACAAGATCCCATTCAATATCAATATGAGAGACATTGTTCTTCAAGATATGCATCCAAACTTCAAGGATACTGTATCTGCAATCAATTTCATTATGAAAGATACACGTTCTCCATTTGCACATCTGATCTGGAAATATGGTTCAATCAATCTTGATAATCAGAAGATCAATCCAGACATGATCGTTCGTATGTTCCTTGGACATCCGTGTTGTGCATGTGACACGTTCTCAAACTATGCTAAACTGTACAATGACATTGATTTCCATACTGATGTCAATTGGCTTGACAAGATCACATACGGTGATATTTATCAATCTTCCAATTATCGCGCTGATGCTATGGGTAATGATCATAAACATCCGATCCAGATTACATTGGAAATGTTGTATAAGATGTATGGTGATCGTCGTTGTAAGACAAACCAAGATCTTGCGGATAATATCGAAATTGTTGGAGACGCAATGATTGGTATTGCACGTATCTACAAGGATTGTGGTATTGAGAACTGGGAATTGGTACGTGATATCTTGGCTGTATTTGGCGAGATCATGACCAAGTGCATGATTCGTTTGTATAATAATCACATGGCGATCATTGTTGTATCTGATGATATGGACGATACCATGATTCCTGGTTATATGTATACAGAATCATTTGTCATGGAAGCAGATAATACCAAACCGACTGTAACAGTTACAAACAAAGACTCCGTATCCAATAAAGGTAACTCTACTGGAAAGCAGTTATTTGCCAAGGGTAAAGAATTCTTAAAGCAATCATTAACAAAGTTTTCTGGTTGGGTAACAGATGCATTGGCAAAGGTTCCTCAGAAGTTTGTAGATGTCCACAAGGCAGAATCAAACTGGATCACGAAACATGCGGATCTTTCATCAAAGATTGGTACTGAGATTGGTTCTGCATTTTCACCACATGTTGAGAACTGGCCTGCATACAAGATTCCGTTGAATGAATTGACAAGTGCCAATGTTAGCATCAAGAATGTTATCGACAAATATGTTCAGAACCCTTCACAGAACTTTGATGCGAATACAATTCGTAAAGAATTCTACGATCAGTTCCCTACATTAAAGGGTCAAATTCAAGTTGGTGATCCCAATAAAGAAGCTGAAGCAATCTCCAATTATGTTTTGTACAGTAATCCAAATGTTACAAATGACGAGAAGTTCTTGAAGCTTCAACCGGGTGATCAAGCATCATGGCAATCTGCATGGAATAATCTGTGTAATGATATTGAAAAGACACCCGATGCATTAAAGACTGCTGCTAAAAAGATCAGCGACGATTTAAACCAAGCTTCTAAGGACGTTCTCGGTCAAGTCAATAAGCTTAAAGAAAATAATAAGCAAAACGAACAACAAAAGACTGAATCCACGTCTACTAATAATACCACCACACCGACTACCAATACTACCAATACTGCAACTAATACTAATGCCAACAATGCCAACAGCGCAACTCCTCCAGTTACTAAAGAATCTTATGTTGATTCTGTGAACTATGGTGACTTGTTTACAGAAGCTGATGGTACAACGACCGGTGGCTTATCAGAAGCACAGTTAACAACAATGAACAATGCATTGACCGAACTGTCTAAAGTATGGGCTGTGAATACGATCAATGCTTTGGCAAATAAGTTCTACAGAACTTCGTACAATCTGTATCGCGACTTGGTAAATGCATATCAACAGTCTGGTGGTAAGTTCACTGATCAGCAACAACAGACTCAGAATAATACTAATAATGCAGAAACACCGCAGACTGCTGAAGAAGTTGTAGACAGTGCAGCTGATGCTTCACAACAACAAGGTCAGTCTGATAAGTAATAAGAAAGGAGCGATAACATCATGAAGAAATATACCAAAGAAGAGATTGAGAAGGTCATTAATGAGTCTCCTGACATGATCAGTGCATTGGAAGCTGTTGGTGCAATGTATGGTATTCCATCTACAAACATGATGGCTCAACCCGGATTGAAAACGATTCGGGTTGAGGGAGATACCATTACTGCTCCAGCTGATGCAAAACCCAATACCAAAGCAATTGTATGTGCAATTGGTGCGGTACTTGATCAGATTTCACAACGCGTCAATGATAAATTGGACAACTATCAATCGAAAAACATCACCAATGGACAGATCGATGACAAAGTATCGCAGATGTCAAATCCCAGTAAGGGTAAAGTCATCAGTCATCATACGTTGAGTGATGGCTCTGAAATCATCGTATATGATTCCGGTTTAGTAGATATGCCTCATACGGATGAAGCTCGTATGAAGATTGCTGAATTACGTGCAAATGGTGAAATCCCCGAGACGAATACGCGTCCATTCAATGATGCAAAGGAATATGTGAAACCCGGCTACTTCTCTAAGGAAGATGATATTGCATTAACTCCTGAAGATTTACGTAAGTATTCCTCTAATGATCCAACACCCATCGACATTGCTGATGAAATCGATGAATCAGATATGCATTTGGAGATGTGTGCTCGATATGGAGACACTGATCACCTGGGTTATGATATCTTCCAAGAGATGGGATTTGATTTTATTCGTATCACAGAATCATTCGTTAATGAAGCTGCTAAAAATAAAAAGAATGAAATCACATCTGCAGATATCAAGCATATGAAGTTTGATAACAAAGAAATCACCAAAGCAATTCAATGCTTTAATATTGCACGTAATGAGCAAAGCAAGCTTGGTAAGGGTAAGTTTGATATCAAACAATTCATTGAACATCCTAAATACAAAGAGGGTGTTCGTCACTTGGAGAACCAGTTTGATTGTCAATTAGCAATCTGGTGGAGACATGATGACGACGAGCCGGATTCAAATCAAGCATTTACTGGGATCTATTATGATATGCTTGCACAGAAGCTTACCATTTCTAAAAG
>Ga0326513_10001106_pt1 | contig 22001 bp, 18 predicted proteins | sample 2_2465_0518_D_FD_203654 | JGI IMG/M metagenome (GOLD analysis project Ga0326513, IMG submission 203654) | Bovine rumen microbial communities from UC Davis, California, United States - 2_2465_0518 | ecosystem: Host-associated > Mammals > Digestive system > Stomach > Rumen | place: USA... | reverse complement strand
CCTGTGCAGCAATCTGGACGGCGGGAACAGTATCATTGCGATCTATCTCGGCCTGGCTATTGGCATCGGCAAGCTCCAGCATCTTGTTCACCAAAGAAGTGATACGATTGGTGTTGTCGCTGATACCACGGGTCACCTCTTCACGGGTAGCCTCATCGAGTTCCATGCCTGGCATCGTGATAATCTGCGTGAATCCGCTGAGGATATTGAGTGGAGTACGTATTTCATGGCTGATCTGCTGAATGAAATTCGTCTTCATCTGCGAAGCCTCCTCTGCCCTGCGGCGTGCCTTGTCCAGCTCCTTGTTGGTTTCTTCCAACTCGTGATAGGCCTCCTCTAATTTATCATAGAGTAGAAGCGACTCTTGGTAGCCCTCCGACATAATGTCGAAGTTATGTTCCAGCGTCTTATAGTCTTCACGCAATTGCTGCAATTCTTCTCGCAGCTGTTGTTCATCACTCGACATGGCTTACGATCTTTTTTTGCTCGACCGGCATAAACTTAGTAAAGCCAGTCATAGACAACACCTTGTAGATTTCGGGACTCACATTGATAATTTTGAAGGTACCCTTCTTCATCATCACGGCACGCATGCTTTTCTGGATGATGCGTAAGCCCGAACTGGCCATGTAGGTCAGCTGGTCGCAATCCATCACCAAATCCAAGTCTGCCTCCTCCAACACGGGTTCAATCTCTTTTTCAAACTCACCGGCATTCATCGTATCGATGCGCTTACCAGTCTTAATAACAACGGTTTTCCCCTTGTCTCTCAAAATCTTTGTCATATTCTCCTTTTTTTATTTTTCCTCACTTTCGGTCTGTAAACTCTTTTTCATGGTTAGCAGATTCCTGCCTTCCAGTCGCTGATAGGTAACATGATTCATGATATTCTTCACAATGAAGATACCCATACCACCAAGTTCTCGTTCGGCTGGATTCACGTCCATGTCGGTATCTTCCTTGAGTGTCGGGTCAAACTCCCGCCCTTGGTCACTCAGGACAAAAGTCAGTTCATGGCTGTCACTTTCTGCCGACAGTTCAATAAAAGCGTCGGTTCCCTGAGGATAGGCGTAGAAGATGATATTAGAAACCATCTCCTCCATCACCAAGTTCAGGTTCATCTGGAGTTCCAAGTCCAACCCCAGTTCTTCACCAATCTCCTCGATAAAACAAGCCACTCGCTCCAGCTCGTTTATCTGGTTCCTGATTGTGATTTCTTTTTTCATATTCTCGTTGAGGTCTGTTATTTGGCTGCAAATTTACAAAATATTTCTCAATTTGAAACGTTCTGCATAAAAAAAACATTACCTTTGCAAACAAATTTACTTTTTCCCTGAATCATGCTAAAAAATATCAAGATTATCGCTTTCGATGCCGATGATACCCTCTGGGATTGCCAAGGCCATTTCGAACGGGTCATGCAACAACTCTACGACGAACTGGCCCCCTGGACCAGCCATGAGCAGGCTGTGGCTGAACTATATGCAACCGAGCGCAAAAACATGCACCTTTTGGGCTTTGGCACCAAGGCTTTCACGCTCTCGCTTTTGGAGACGGCACTCAGAGTATCGTCTGGCAACATTCCCGGTGAACGCCTCGACTACTTGCTACGTCTGGGCTACTCGCTCTTAGAGTTTCCCACCACACCACTGCCCGAAGTGCTCGAAACGCTTATCGAACTGCAAAGGCAAGGCCGCCATATGGTGGTTTTCACTAAAGGAGAGTTGCTTGACCAGGAGCATAAGCTGGAGCGTTCGGGATTGTCTGAATACTTTGAATATACAGAAATCACCAGCGACAAAGGCGAACGGGAATTCCGTGCACTCTGCCAAAAGCTGCATATCAAGCCAGAAGAGCTGCTCATGGTGGGAAACTCCTTCAAAAGTGATATTGCCCCAGCACTGGCCATTGGATGCTGGGCCGTCCATATTCCCTTCCACGTCACTTGGGAACTGGAGCACGCCGAGACATTCAGCCACGACCGCCTCTTCAACATAGAGCATTTCGGCGAATTATTGCAAATACTGTAACCTCTTCCCCCACATTGGTGCAGGAAAAGACAGCCGATTGCAAGTTTTTGCGAAAAATGTTTGGTCGTCTCGTTTTTTCTACGTACCTTTGCACCCTGAAAAACGTTGGGCTTATAGCTCAGTTGGTTAGAGCAACAGACTCATAATCTGGAGGTCGTAGGTTCAAGCCCTACTTGGCCCACGAAAAAAATCAGCAACTCGCAGCATTCTGCAAGTTGCTGATTTTCGTTTTGCCGATACAATAATCCAACTATTTCTCCTCAGTCTTTTCTGGAGTGTCCGCCTTACGCTTCACTTCATCAACATAGTTGGATATTGAATACTGCATCTTCTCTATGGCATCGCGAAGTTCGCATATCTCATCGTTATACTTCATTTCAGGCATTGGGGTATCATACTTACCCTTGGTAATATCAGTAACCGAAATTGACAACCACTTTATCGGCTCTACTCCATTCCTGACAAAATAGTAGCACACCACAACGACAATCAGTACGGCCAGCAAGAGGATAAGGAGAACACCAGCGCCATTAATCAAGCCAATTACGTAGATGGCACTGCATGGCACAATAGAAACCAGCACCCAATTGGTGTACTTTACAGGTGTAAAGAACACAAAACAATCCTCGCCATCGAGTGTAAACTTACTATGGTGGCTGTCTTCACACATAATGCCTTGACTCATATTGGAAATCAACTCCTGGACATCGCTTCCTTCGCATGACTCGATATCATCGAAGAAGTTGCCGTTCATAATCTTCGATTCATCATTATGGGTAATATAAGTTCCATCGTGGTTGATGATATAGCTCTTCGTCTTCAACCCGAATCTGTCTGCCATGCTTATGGCATTTATGTTCATCGTGCTATCTATTTGAGTCAGCTTGTTTGTAAGCCAATCCAATGACACGTCGGCACCAAGCACGGCAACAACGCGCCCCGTCTCGTCATGTATAGGAGCCATATAGGCCGACAGCGTGGTCTTTTGGTCTTGTCCATCGTAGAAAGGCTCCGACCACTGGGTAGAATCGGAATTAACAACGTCAAGGAACCAGTCGGAATCAAAATAATCGAGAGAGGCATCGCCCAGATCTTCCTTCCATATCACGTCTGGATAAGCCACATTTCGCCAAGCATACGGGACGAACTTATGCCCTCTGTCGGGATAGAAATCCTTAATAAAGCTGATACCACAACTACGCACTCGGGTGCCGCTCTTCACAATTCGAGCCATCGTTTCCTTGTGGCCGTCAGGATCATCCAAAGTATGCTCAATATAATAGACATTGTTACTCACAGCAACATGGACGTCGGAAATCACACGTCGAGTGTACTCATAGGATATGAGCATCTTATTATGGTAGATCTCGGTATAGAATTCACGTGTCGCTTTTACCTGAAGATGCATGATGACATAAGAAATGACAATCATGAGGAGCACTACCCAGAAGAGTATTCTATGCGTGAGTCTTCCAGCGAAGGTCTTTTTCTTTTTTTCCATAAGATTTCAGTCAGTCTGTAGTTTCAATTAACAATGGTTCTTTAGGTATCTCAAAACAAAAGCGGGTACCCTCCTTGTAACCCACGTCGTGCCAAATGCGACCATGAAGCAGGCGGGTGATGGACTGGCATATACTGAAGTTCATGCCAACATAGCGAACAGTATTGCCTTCCTCGGAGAACATGCTGGTGAGGTGATCCTTTGGCTTAACCCCTAAGCCCAGACTCGTATCGGTGACGCTGTATCTGATAAACTTTCCTGAATCAGCACACTTCAGCGTCACAGATCCCTTGTGGGTGAAACGTGCCGAATAATTCAATAAATGGGACAACAACTTCTCCAATGCTTCTGGATTGGTACTAATCTCATAATCATCATCAAACTCCGTCTGATAAGCCGTTGTCACGCCCTTGTAGCAATTCTCCTGTGCCAAGCTCGTCAGACGATTGCCCAGTTTGTTGAGTTTCACAGGAGTGTCGAGCGACAACTCAGTCTTACTCTCATAGAACGACAGCTCGTTAAGTTCTTCAAGCGCTCTCTCGGCACCCTCCTTACTATAGTTCAGCATCTGGTTGTCCTTCCTGAGCAACTTGATAATCTTATGTCGCTGATACATCAGCAACAACAGGCCAAGAATGACGATAATACCTCCAATATAGTAGAAGCGATGACGCAACTCACTGTTCTTGTGGACAAGCAGCTCTCTCTGTAGGCGCAATCGGTCATTGTTCATTCTCAGATACAGGTTAGCCACCACATTGCTGTGTGACGCCTGTGCGATGGAGTCTGAGACATGCTTGTATTGTGCCATGTATTCGTAGGCCTTCTCATTATTACCCATACGGTGATAGATGATGGCCTTGCGCTCGGCACAAGTGTCTGGCGCCAACCAGTCAGCAAGACGTAGCGCTTGCTTATAATCTCCATTGATAATATTGTAGTTGACCTCAGTATAGAGATTCAACGACCTGATGCCATCTGTCTGCATCAGCCTCTTCATCTCTTCATAAATTCGGTTGAACTCCTCCACATCGTCCTCTTCGAAGGCCATGATACTGAGGCGATACAGCGTCCTACCCTTGTGGTGTGGTGCAAGATTTGGCTCTGCCAACAGTTGCGAAGCATATTTCTTAGCCCTTTGGGGATTGTTTTGCAAATAAGCAATCTTCATGAGTTCGCGCAAATCCTCAGCGGCACTCTCTTTGGGATAATATCTGTGGTGGATAGAAAGCGCTTCCAAAAAGACTTTCTCAGCTTCATCCAACTTGTTCTGATGCTGCAAGATGGTGGCCTGAGTATGCAGACCATAGTACTTTCCAGCAACACTCTCCTCTTTATCGGCATAATCGGACAGCGCCTTGGCTATCTCGCTGGCCTGACGATAGTTCTGGTGAGTGGTCTCAAACATGGCTTGATTACTCCATGCCTTATAGAAAATCATCTCTTCGCCCTCTTCCTTAGCGGCAGACTTCAGATTCTCTGTAATGGCAAAAAATGCGTCTCTTTCATTCGTCCCTATATACTCCAGCATTTCTGCCTCAAGACGAAGAATCCTGTCGCTTGGGGCTGCCTGCAAGGTGGTTATGAAAAAGGTACAACCCAACAGTAACAGTTGCTTTAGGTGATGGGTAATAGATACCATAATATGTATAGAAGGTTTGTCCATTTTTGGTTGCAGAATATTACAGACTGCAAAAATAAACAATAATTTCGACACGAACAAACGAAAAATGGATTTTTTCGCAAATATCGCCCATACTTTTTGTTTTTTATTCGTATTTTTGCAACATCAATTAATAAGCTAATGAAAAAGATTGTACTTCTATGGGCCACCTTTTTCCTGGTCTTCCCAAGTCTGGGGCAGGCACAGGTGAGTTTCAGCCACCCTCACGGCATCTACGATGAGCCTATCCATGTGGAATTGTCGTCAAAATATTCCGAGGCGACCATCCACTATACCCTTGACGGCAGCGAACCCACCGCTATAAGCCCAGTCTACAAGGAGCCGTTCGTCATCGATGCGACCACCATCATCCGTGCCGTCGAAGTGAGGGATGGTATGCCTACCTCAGAAGTCAATACAGCCTCCTATCTGTTTCCTGCATCCATCCTTTCGCAATCGAACACACCCGAGGGCTATCCTTCCACCTGGGGACCATTCTGTCAGATAAATGGCACTGCACCAGCCTATTACGAAATGTACCGCGGCTTCGACAATTACGACGAGTTGGTACCCATGATGAAGCAAGGACTCAGAGACCTTCCTTCTTTGTCTATCGTCACCGACCGCAACCACCTGTTCAGCCATGAGCGTGACTCCGTGCGAGGCGGCATCTATATCTACACAGGCTGTCCCGTCGGAAATAACATTGGCCGAGGATGGGAGCGCCCTGCAAGCATTGAACTAATGGGTGGTCCCCAACAACACGACCTGACCTGCCTATGTGGCATCGTCATCCACGGTGGCCACGGACGCTTGCCAGAGAAGAATCCCAAGCACTCCTTCCGTCTGAAGTTCAAGAAGGAATATGGAGGAAAGAAGACGCTTGAGTATCCTGTATTTGGCGACACCGTCAATGCCCAGTACGACCAACTGGTGCTGCGCTGCCACTTCGGAAACTCATGGCAACATTGGGACAACCGATTCCGGCTAAGGGCACAATACTCCCGCGACATGTGGGCTCGATATATGCAAAAGTCCATGGGACATGCGGCGGTCGCAGGTCTTTACGTCAATCTTTTTATCAACGGCATGTACTGGGGCCTTTACAACATCGCAGAGCGCATTGACGACCAATTCTGCAAGAACCACGACGGGGGAAAGAAAAGCAACTACGACGTCATCAAGGTGGAAGAGATTGGTGGCCATCAGGCCGAAGCCAGCGAAGGCTCTATCGACGCTTGGAAAGAAATGATTACTGTGGCCAACATGGCTAACCAGACCACCAGCTACTTGCGACTACAGGGGCTGAATGCTGAAGGAGAACAAAGCGAGGAACTGGAACCTCTGCTCGATATGGACAACTTCATCGACTACATGCTCATCAACCAGTATTGTGGCAACAACGACTGGAGCACCCATAATTGGTATGCCTACCGCCTTCGTGGCGAGGGGAGCACAGGCTTCAAATTCCTGTGCTGGGACTCAGAGCAAATCTTCGAGGGAGTTAACGACAATCTTTTGGACTTGAACTACGCAGGCAACCCATCGGGCATTTTCCAGTCGCTCATCAAGCACCCCGACTTCTTGCATCGCTACATGGATCGGGCCAACGAAATCTTACAGCCAGAAGGACTGCTCGGCGAAGACCATGTAATGAACCTTTGGGACAGCCTCTTCCATACCATCGAACATGCCGTCTACTTGGAGTCCTCACGCTGGGGTAACTACCGTCGTGAGGTTCATCCCTACCAATCGCGTGGGTCGCGCTTCCGTATGGATCCCTACTATTTGAACGAACGCAACAGGCTGCTCACGGAATATTTCCCCCAACGCACAAATATCTTGCGCAACGAGCTGACGAAAAGGGAATGGCTCTCAAAGACCGAGGCACCCAAGTTCCTACTCAATGGTGAAGAGCAAATAACCAGGGATACCATTTCTGCCAGCGATATCCTGACGCTCACCGGCCCGACCTATATGGTTTGCACCACAGACGGCCACCGCCCCGTCACTTGGATAGAACAGTCAAAGGGGGCTCCTACGCCTACGTCATTCAACTACGAAAAGGATAATCTGCTCCTACATCTTGCTACCAGCGACGAGGGGACCTGGGTCACCTTCCGTGCCATTGGCATGCGTTCGTCAGAATGGGGCCCGTCTGTCAGCCGCCGCTTCTTCATTGCATCAACACCTGCAGGCATAAAGACCGCCGACTATCTTGCCACTACCCCATCGCATTCACAAGCCATTTACGACCTCACAGGCCGACATGTGGCCGACGACAAGGCCCAAATCTCGCATATAAAGAAGGGCATCTACATCATCAACAACAAGAAAGTCGTGAAGAAATAGACTAAAAATCAAAGTATTCGAGCTATAACGACGACATAAAAGGGAAATGAGCGTCGCTATGCCTGATAATCGGGGAGGCAGCTACTCGGAAAAGATGACCTGAATAAGGGTCTGGCCAACGGCCTGTAGGGTGTTGCGGTCGAGGTGCTGCATGTCATCGTTGACGGTATGCCAAGTAGGGCCGAACGAGCTGGCCTCGCAATCGGGATAGTAGGGGATAATGTCAATACAGGGAATGCCCGCTACCTCATTCACAGGCACATGGTCGTCAGTAATTCTGCCGCCATCTTTCTGGGGGAAATAGCTGCCGAAGCCTACGACCTGAGCGGCACGCCAAACACGATTGACAACGGAAGAGGCATAATCAGTGCTATAAAGCTCACGATAGAACTTGGCCCCTTGTCCACCCACCATATCGAGCAAAATGCCGTAACGGGGCTTGTAGCCGGCGACATGCGGATTTGCAGCCCAGTGCTGTGCCCCCAAGGCCCATGAGTCACTTGCATCGGGTACATCGCTCCACTGCGGAACACCCCAGTCCTCAGCATCGAAACAAATGAAGTCGACACCTACACGGAGTGTGTCGGGCAACAAGCGTGCCACTTCAAGCATCACGCCAACGCCACTGGCACCATCATTGGCTGCCATCACGGGTGTATGCCAATTGTCTTCGTCAGGATCATTATCGGCCCAGGGACGCGAATCCCAGTGGGCACAGAGCATGACGCGATCGGTAAGTTCGGGCCGATGACTCGCAATGATATTGGTGCTGTGGAGCATGGTACCATCGTAGCCCTTCAAAGCAGCCTTCTGCTCTACGACCTGCAGGCCGAAGCTGGCAAACTTGCCGACAATCCACTGCGCACACTGGTCATGCGCCTCGCTGTTCATCGTGCGGGGGCCAAATTGACATTGCTGCTCACAATAACTATAGGCGGAATCGACGGAGAAAGCAGGACCGACGGGGGTAATCATTGCGCTGTCCTGCGTCTTCTTTGAGCCTCCGCATGCTGACAGCAGCAGAATGAGTGCTGTCCCTATTACAGAATATTTCATTGTTAGATTTCTTTCATTCGTTGTACCTGTCCCATAACACGCAGGAAGTTGCCACCCCATATCTTCTGGATGTCACGTTCACTATAATGGCGATTCAGAAGCTGACGAGTGAACTGTATGAGTTCTGAGGCATCGGCCAAACCTGTCACGCCACCGTCGCCATCAAAGTCGGTGCCTAAGCCCACATGCTCGACACCCATCACCTCGATGGCATATTCCAAATGGGTGATGGCATCAAGGATGGAAGCCTTGGCGTCCTTGCGCAGGAAACCGCTATAGAGCGTCACTTGCATCACACCGCCACTCTGGGCCAAAGCTTGCATCTGCTCATCGGTCAGATTGCGGGGATGGTCGCACAAGGCACGACACGAGGAATGACTGCACACGATGGGTGATTTGGAAATTCGCAGTGCATCGTAGAAGCTTGCGTCTCCTGCATGACTTAGGTCAACCATCAGTCCGAGACGATTCATCTCCTTGATAACCTGCTCGCCAAACTGGCTTACTCCCCCGTGGGTCCTATTGCCGCGACAGGAATCGCACAAGTCGTTGTCGCCATTGTGACAGAGCGTGATATAGACCACGCCACGCTTGGCAAAGTGGGCAACGTTCTGTATGTCTCCCTCCAAAGCCAGTCCATTCTCTATACCCAACATGATGCTCTTGCGCCCTTGTCGCTTATTCTCATAAAGGTCTGCTGGCGTGCTGGCTATGGAGAGATAGTCGCGATGGTCGGCCACAATGGTCTCTATCTTATCGAAAATCAAATCGGCGTATTCCTTCGGACCAGTTACTGGGAAACTGACCTTCGAAGCAAAGGACTCGCCTTGCTTGGGCTGTGGCAAATAGGCCACCATGATAGTAGAGTCGAGCCGGCCTTCGGTCATCTTGTGCAAATCGACAAGGATACGCGGATCGCGATGTCCGAAGTCAACATGCTGGGGGAAAAACATAGGTGTGTCGCAATGGGTGTCAAGCGTCAGCACACGATTATGTAACCTACTGGCTTCACGGAACTTGCGGGCCTCACCAACCAACCAGCGGAACAAGGGCAGGCCATCGTCGCCCATGCACTCAGGATGCCATTGCACACCGAGTATCGACTTGTACTCACTGCTCTCAATCGCCTCGATGACACCATCGGGCGCCAGGGCAGAGACCACGAATCGAGGACCTGGTTCGCTGACTGCCTGATGATGGAAAGAGTTGACAGGAATAGTAAGAGGGGATGGCGGTGCTGGGGAAACCGCACTGCTACGCCTTGCCGGACTATATATATTATATAAGGTAGTGGCAGGACTAATGGTAACAGTATGAGTGGGAGTGGCACGATCACAATCCTGAGAGTGCTTGATGCGCTCCACCCTACCTCCCTTGGTGGGAGGAGAAAAGTTGATGTCCTGCTTGACCTTTCCTCCTAAGGCAACGGCAAGTGTCTGAATACCACGGCAGATGCCAAGGATGGGAAGCTGACGGTTAAAAGCCAGACGGGTGATGAGTAGCTCGGGCAAGTCACGCTCGGCATTGATACCACCCAAATGGGGCTGGGGCTCTTCACCGCAATAAAGAGGATTGATGTCGGCTCCACCACTAAGCAGCAGGCCGTCGATGCAGCCAAGCGTAGTCAACAAAGCATCACGATCGCATAACGGCGGAATGATCACCGGCGTACCGCCAGCGGCCAGCACTTGCTTGTAGTAGCCGTCGGCCAGTTTGCTGGTCTGCTCACCATAATTGGCCGTTATTCCGATGACAGGGCGTTGTTCTCCCGCAGGAAAGGTGCCATAGATGCCATCGAGTTGCTGCTGAATGGAAAAGCGGTTCATACAGTCTCTACGTCTTCTTCAAAGTGAACGGGTATTTCGCGCTTAATGTTCTGTTCCAGAGAAATGAGCGTCTCGGTAGCCACCACACCAGGAATCTCCTGCAACTGTCCGTTGAGCAGATGCATCAATTGCTCGTTATCACGGGCATAGAGTTTGACGAGCATGGTGTAGGGGCCTGTGGTGAAGTGGCATTCTACCACTTCGGGAATATGCTCCAACCGCTTGACCACCTCCTTATACATTGAGCCACGCTCCAGCGTAATGCCAACGTAGGTACAGGTGCGATAGCCCAGTGACTTCGGATTCACATCGAAGCCACTGCCAGTGATGACACCGCTGTCAATAAGCCGCTGCACCCGCTGGTGAATAGCAGCACGAGACACACTACACTCAGCTGCAACGTCCTTGAACGGAATGCGGGCGTTTTTCGACAAGATACTCAAAATCTTCTTGTCAAGATTATCAATCTTTTCCATAATCAAAATCACTAATGGATTACAATTTGTTAGCAAAAGTAATCAAAAATCCCGATACACGCAACATTTTGCTAACAAAATTGCGCAAAAGAAAAGAAAAAACGGGTTTTTTCGCTTAAAAAGTTGTCATTTATGCAAAACTTCCAGCGAGAAAACCCGTATTCTGTTTTTGAACAATCGTGTTTATCTTCTCCTTCTCTGATTTCTGACAGGCTTCTTGGCAGGAGCATTCTCCTCCTTGACTGCCGGCTTTTCAGCCTCTGGCTTGTCGATGCCCACGAGTTCCACGTCGAAGATCAACATAGAGAAAGGCTTGATGTTGCCCATGTTGCGCTCGCCATAGGCCAGCTCGTATGGGATGTAGAGCTGCCACTTAGACCCGACAGGCATCATGGTCAGGGCTTCTGTCCATCCCTTGATGACCTGATCGGCACGGAACGAAGCGGGCTTGTCGCCATGCTTGGCAGAAGAGTCGAATACGGTGCCATCGACCAGACGGCCCTCATAATTCACCAACACCTTATCTGTCTTCTGGGGCACCTCGCCCTCACCACGGACAAGCACCTTGTACTGCAAGCCGCTCTCGGTGACGATGACGCTGTCCTTTTGCTTGTTCTCAGCAAGGAACTTGCGTCCAGCCTCACGGTTGGGACCATAGAGACGCTCTTCCTTCACCTGCTTGTTCCAAGCCTGCTTGGCACGGAAAGCCTCAACGGCCTTGGCCTGGGTGATAATCGTTGTATCGCCTTGCAGGGCATCAGCGAAACCACGGAACAACACAGAGGTAATGATGGTGTCGGGCGTGCCGGTGAGGTCTTGCTTGATGCGTGGCACCATACCGCTACGCAACTGCTCGGCAATCTGCATACCCATGATATGGGCCTTCTGCTTCGGGTCGTCGTTTCCGCCAATGACCTCTTTGAAACCTGCTACAAAGTCAGCCATGAAAGCAGTATCCACTCCCTGCTGCTGGATGTAGGGGATAAGTCCCTCTGTCATATACATACCGGCGAGGTAGCTCAACGTATCACTACCATTGAGCAACTGCACTGGCACAACGACGGGTTCTTGCTTCTTTTCCTTCTTCTTTCCAGCACTTACTGTGCTAAAAGAAGCACTCGCCAACAAGGCGAGTGCAATCATCACAATACTCTTTTTCATTGCTCTATTAAAATTACTTCACCTCAATCAGCTCGATCTTGAAGATAAGCATAGAGAAAGGCTTAATCTGAGCCTGCTCACGCTCGCCGTAAGCCAGTTCCTGAGGAATGTAAACTTCCCAAACAGAGCCTGCGGGCATGTGAACCAAAGCGTCGGTCCAACCCTTGATAACCTGGTTGGCACGCAGGTCGATAGGAGCGTTGCGCTTGTAAGAGCTGTCAAACACGTTGCCATCGAGTGTACGGCCTTCGTAGTGAACCTTCACCATCGAGGTGTCAGCGGGAATCTTGCCCGTACCCTCCTTGATGACTTTGTACTGCACACCGCTCTCCAGTGTCTTGATACCGTCCTTCTTGGCGTTTTCAGCAAGGAACTTCTCGCCTTCCTTCTTGTTGTCACCGAAAGTCTTCTCCAGCTCACGAGCCTTGATCTGATTCATCAGGCGCTGAGCGGTCTCCTGCGACTGCTCGATGGTCATCAAACCCTGCTTGCCAGTGGTACCGCTGACAAAACCAGCCATGAAGTTCTTCAGAGAGATGGTCTTGGTCGAGTCATCACCAAACAGCTCATGGTTGATACCCTTCACCATCTGGTTAGAAATCTGCTGGCCAATCTGGATACCAGCATAGTAAGCAGCCTGCTTCTTGTTGTCACCTGCGTTAGCACCTTCGTTCAAGCCACGGATGAAGTCGCCGATGTAAGCAGTATCAACGCCCAAACGGTCAACGAGGTATTCTTTCAGTCCCTGAGTCTGAGCCATACCAATAGCGTAGCTCACAGAGTCCACATCACTCTTCAGGTCAGCCTTCGGAGTTCCATTGCCACAAGAAGTCATTGTGGCAGCAACAATGGCCATAACAGCCATAAAAGAAAATTTCTTCATTTGCTTTGTTAAAAAATTGATGATTTATTTTTACTTTTTATTCTTTACACTACTTCCAAAAGCTCTACGTCGAAGATAAGTGCAGCATACGGTGGAATCAAAGCACCTGCACCACCTTCGCCGTATGCCAGCTTATAAGGGATGAAGAAACGATACTTGGCACCCTCCTGCATCAGCTGCAAGCCTTCAGTCCACCCAGCAATGACCTGCTGTAAACCGAACACGGCGGGCTCACCACGCTGCACGCTGCTGTCGAAGACCGTACCGTCAATGAGGAAGCCCTCATAATGGCACTTCACCTGATCCTTGGCCGAGGGTTTCTTGCCGTTACCCTCGCGAAGCACCTGATACTGCAATCCGCTGGGCAGCGTCACCACACCTTCCTTCTTGCCATTTTCAGCTAAGTATTTTTCACCTTCCTCACGAGCAGCCTTGCCCTTCTCGGCACGTTCCTTGTTCATTCGCTCTTCCTGCTTCTGGAAGTATTGCTGTACGATTTGCTGAGCTTCACGATGCGAAACCTTCAATTCGTTGCCAGCCAGCACATCTTTAATCGACTGTGCAAAATCGTCTACATTTAAGTCTGCGCCGGCACCCATCTGGGCCAGCTGTTGTCCAATGCCCAATCCTAAGGCATAGCTTAGTTTATCCATTTATTTTATGCCCCCAAGTCAGGAGGGTGTAGTCTGAACAGACGACTATCAGACCACTTTAACTTGTTAATTGCAAATAGGAATCTGCGTCTGTTCAGACCCCCACTCTCCTGACTCAAGGAGAGCTTTTACTAAGAAAAATCGTGCAAAGTTAAGCATTTTCTTTGATTTCAACACGCTATTTCGAGAAAAATTACTATTTTTGTAGAGTTTTTTAATAGTTCATGCACATGAAAAAGAAAATTGTCATCCTTACAGGAGCAGGAATGTCGGTGGAAAGCGGGTTGAAAACTTTCCGCGATGCCAATGGTCTTTGGGAGGAATATCCCGTACAACAGGTAGCCACTCACGAGGGTTGGGAGGCCGACCCGAAGCTGGTCACTGAGTTCTATAACATGCTACGCCGCAAGTGCAGCAATGTGAAGCCCAACGAGGGCCACAAGCTGGTGGCAGAACTGGAGAAATACTACGACGTGACGGTTGTCACCCAGAACGTTGACAATCTGCACGAAATAGCAGGCTCGACCCATGTGGTCCATCTGCATGGCGAACTGATGAAGGTTTGCTCAAGTCGCGATGTCGACGATCCACGCTATATCCGTCAGCTGACGCCCGATGATTGCGAAATAGAGCCTGGCACCAAGGCTGGCGACGGTTCTCTGTTGCGTCCCTACATCGTGTTTTTCGGCGAAGCCGTCCCCAACATCACGATTGCTGCAGAAGAAGCCCAGCAAGCCGACATCTTCATCATCATCGGCACCTCGCTTGTCGTCTATCCTGCTGCCGGCCTCATCCATTATGTGCGGCCGTCGGTCCCCATCTATTTGATAGATCCCAACCCCGTCAGTGCCGGAGACCGCGTCAAACAAATACAGAAAGGCGCCTCGGAAGGCATGCGAGAGTTGTTTGACGAGTTAACCAAAAAAGAGTAATCGAGTATTTATCCATGAATTTTAATCACTCGACATCCAAAACGCTTGCAAATCTTTGTGAAAAATTTCGGCCATTCGCGGATTTTTTGTAACTTTGCACCCTAATTCACAGATTTACTTAAATCAGAAATGGCAGAAGAACAAATGAACCAAGAGCAGCAGAATTACTCAGCGAGTAATATTCAGGTGCTCGAAGGACTGGAGGCCGTGCGCAAACGCCCGGCCATGTACATTGGCGACATCAGCGAAAAAGGCTTGCACCATCTGGTTAACGAGACAGTCGACAACTCGATTGACGAGGCAATGGCTGGCTTTTGCACGCATATCGAAGTAACCATCAACGAAGACAATTCGATTACCGTTCAGGACAACGGCCGCGGTATTCCCGTGGACGAGCATGAGAAGATGCACAAGAGCGCCCTCGAGGTCGTCATGACGGTGCTGCACGCTGGTGGTAAATTCGACAAAGGCTCGTACAAAGTTTCTGGTGGCTTGCATGGTGTGGGCGTGAGCTGCGTCAATGCTCTTTCCACCCACATGCTGTCTCAGGTGTTCCGCAACGGGCACATCTACCAGCAGGAGTACGAAAAAGGCAAGCCGCTCTACGACGTGAAGATCGTGGGTGATACCGACAAGACGGGTACACGCCAGCAGTTCTGGCCCGACAACACCATCTTCACTACCACCGAGTATAAGTATGACATCATTGCCAAGCGTATGCGTGAGCTGGCCTACTTGAATGCTGGCATCACCATCACGCTGACCGACCTGCGTCCTAACGAGGAGGGCAACCTGCGTGAGCCAGAGATATTCCACGCCAAGGAGGGACTGAAAGAGTTTGTGCGCTACGTTGACCGTCACCGCACTCACCTCTTCGACGATGTCATCTACCTGAAGACCGAAAAGCAGGGAGTGCCCATCGAAGTGGCCGTGATGTATAACACCGACTACTCGGAGAACATCCATAGCTACGTCAACAACATCAACACCATCGAGGGTGGTACACACCTGATGGGCTTCCGCGCCGCTCTGACTCGCACGCTGAAAGCCTATGCCGATGCCGACCCGAACATCTCGAAGCAGATTGAGAAGGCAAAGATTGAGATTGCCGGTGAGGACTTCCGCGAAGGTCTTACCGCCGTCATTTCCATCAAGGTGGCCGAACCGCAGTTCGAGGGCCAGACGAAGACCAAGCTGGGCAACTCTGAAGTAAGTGGCGCCGTACAGCAGGCCGTGGGCGAAGCCCTGTCTAACTATCTGGAGGAGCATCCGAAGGAGGCCAAGCTGATTTGCGAGAAAGTGGTGCTGGCCGCTACCGCCCGTATCGCCGCCCGCAAGGCCCGTGAAAGTGTGCAGCGCAAGAATCCCATGAGCGGCGGTGGTCTGCCTGGCAAACTGGCCGACTGTTCTAACAAAGACCCGAAGACCTGTGAGATATTCCTCGTCGAGGGTGACTCCGCAGGTGGCTCAGCCAAGCAGGGTCGTGACCGTCACTTCCAGGCTATCCTCCCACTACGTGGTAAGATTCTGAATGTGGAGAAAGTGCAATGGCACCGAGTATTCGAGGCCGAGTCGGTGATGAACATCATTCAGAGTATCGGTGTGCGCTTTGGTGTTGACGGCGAAGGCGACCGCGAGGCCAACATCGACAAGCTGCGCTACGACAAGATTATCATCATGACCGATGCCGACGTCGATGGCTCACACATCGACACGCTCATCATGACACTCTTCTACCGCTTCATGCCGCAGGTGATTCAAGGCGGACACCTCTACATCGCCACGCCCCCACTCTACAAGTGTACCTACAAGAAGTTCTCTGAATACTGCTACACCGAACAGCAGCGTCAGGCCTTCATCGACAAGTACGTGGCTGGCGACGAGAACGCATCGGCACTGCACACACAGCGCTACAAAGGTCTCGGTGAGATGAACCCCGAGCAGCTCTGGGAAACCACCATGAATCCCGAGAACCGCCTGCTGAAGCAAGTGACCATCGAGAATGCTGCCGAGGCCGACGAAATCTTCTCCATGCTCATGGGCGACGACGTAGAGCCACGCCGCGAGTTTATCGAGAAGAACGCTACCTACGCCAACATCGACGCATAGCAGCATCCCTGATAAGCAACGAAAGGCGCGAAATACACGAACAGGAAATTTCCTTTCATGTATTTCGCGCCTTTCTTTATCTACCGGCGATTACGCCACAAGTATTGTCCTACTGACCTGTCTGGGTTAGTTGAAGGCAAAGAAACGACCGTCGGCGGCAGCCATGCGCACCTGATTGAGACCAGCCTGATCGGGAGTGACGGTAAGTTTCTTGTCGTTCACGGTGGTGGTGATGGTACCGTCGGCGTTGAAGCGGAAGAGCTCGCGAGTCTCACCGTTCTGCATCAGCGACCAGGAATCCTGCTTCTTGTCATAGAGGAAATAGCTGACCTCGCCGGTGGGAGCCTTTACCTCGTAGCCGTTCTTCAGAATGGTCACAGCATAATAGCGGCCATCGCTACCTAATACCTGCTGGGTCTTGCCCACATTGGAGGCCATGGGATTCTCACCGCTCCAGAACTCAATCGTGTTGAGCACCACCCAGTCGGCCAGCAAGCATACACCGCCCACAATAGGCATCAGCACAAAGCCCACGACAGCATTGAGAATCTTGCTGTCAGACATGTTGGCCTGCCACTTGGCATAGCTGTTGAAAAGACTGAAAGAACCTATGCACGAACTATAGAGCACAGTTCCTGCCAGCAGATAAGCTGCCACTTTAAAACTAAACTTTTTCATTGCTCTTTTTATTTAATGGTCTGTAAATCGAGAGCAAAAGTAATCATTATTTTTGTAATATGAGCATAATAGGGCATTTTTATGACCAAAAGTTTTGCCAATTCACCAAAGTTTCCGACCTTTGCAACCGAATATATTCAAATACATTATTTATATATTAATATAGAGAAGCTATGGCTGAACAATTGGAAGTGAAAGAGCTCGACCAAGTGGTCGTTCGTTTTTCAGGAGACTCCGGCGACGGCATGCAGTTAGCCGGAAACATCTTTTCTACGGTCTCAGCTACCGTAGGCAATGGTATTTCAACATTCCCCGACTATCCTGCCGACATTCGTGCCCCGCAAGGCTCGCTGACAGGCGTCAGCGGTTTCCAGGTACACATCGGCTCGGGCCGTGTCTACACGCCGGGCGACAAGTGTGATGTGCTGGTAGCCATGAACGCCGCTGCGCTCAAGACGCAGTACCGCTATGCCAAGCCAGGTGCCACGATTATCATCGACACCGACTCGTTTGGGCCGAAGGACCTGGAGAAGGCACAGTTCAAGACCGAAGACTACCTCGGCGAGATGGGCATCGACCCCGACCGCGTCATCCAGTGCCCGCTGACCACGATGGTCAAGGCCGCCCTGGCCGAAACAGGCATGGACATGAAATCTATCATGAAGTGCCGCAACATGTTTGCCCTTGGTCTCGTCTGCTGGCTCTTCGACCGCGACCTCAATCTGGTAGCCAATTTCCTGCGTGAGAAATTTGCCAAGAAGCCTGCCGTCGCCGAGGCCAACATCAAGGTGATTCAGGCCGGCTACGACTACGGACACAACACACACTCCTCGACCGTCAACGTCTATCGCATAGAGTCCAAGGTGAAAGAGCCGGGACGCTACATGGACATCACGGGCAATAAGGCCACGGCCTACGGATTCATTGCCGCTGCCGAGAAGGCCGGACTGAAGCTCTATCTCGGTTCCTACCCCATCACCCCTGCCACCGACGTGCTCCACGAACTGTCTAAGCACAAGTCGTGCGGCGTCATCACCGTTCAGTGTGAGGACGAAATCAGCGGTTGCGCATCAGCACTCGGAGCCTCGTTTGCCGGCGCCTTAGGCGTCACCTCTACGTCCGGCCCCGGCATCTGCCTGAAGAGCGAGGCCATGAACCTCGCCGTCATCATGGAGCTGCCACTCGTCGTACTCGACGTGCAGCGTGGTGGCCCCGCCACGGGTCTGCCCACGAAGTCTGAACAGACCGACCTGCTGCAAGTGCTCTTCGGCCGCAACGGCGAAAGCCCCATGCCCGTCATGGCAGCCACCAGCCCCACCGACTGCTTCGATGCCGCCTATCAGGCCGCAAAGATGGCACTGGAGCACATGACGCCCGTCGTCCTGCTGACCGATGCCTTCGTGGCCAACGGCTCCGGCGCCTTCCGCCTGCCCGACATCAACAAGCTCGACCCCATCAATCCGCCCTACGTGCCCGAGGAACTCAAGGGCAAGTGGACTCCTTACATGCGCACCGACAACGGCGCCCGCTACTGGGCCGTGCCTGGTCGTGAGGGCTTCACCCATATCCTCGGCGGACTGGAGAAGGACTCACAGACGGGTGCCATCTCGACCAACCCCGAGAACCACGACCTGATGACGCGCCTGCGCCAGCAGAAGATAGACAATATCCAGGTGCCCGACCTCGAAGTGGAAGGCGACGTCGACGACGCCAATCTGCTCATCGTGGGCTTCGGCTCTACCTATGGTCACCTGCATGCTGCTATGGACGAGCTTCGCGCCCAGGGTCACAAGGTGGCACAGGCTCACTTCAAGTACCTCAACCCGCTGCCGAAGAACACCGCCGAGGTGCTGAAGAAGTACCCGAAGGTAGTGGTAGCCGAGCAGAACATGGGTCAGCTCGCCGCCTATCTCCGCATGAAGGTCGACAACTTCGTCCCCTACAAATACAATGAGGTGAAGGGACAGCCGTTCGTGGTCAACGAGCTGGTGGAGAAGTTAAGCCCCCTCCTAACCTCCCCCCTGGGGGAGGAATAGTTTCCTCTGCTGATGGACGACTTAGAATTCAAGACGGCTGACCCTTGTTGGTACGAGTTGCTGAAGGAGTATTCCCGTGAGCATCGCCAAAAGCCAACAGAAGCAGAAGCAGTCCTTTGGGAATTCCTGAGAAAACGTCAATTAGGACAACCCTTTAGACGGCAGCATATCATTGGCGATTACATTGCAGATTTCACCTGCATACCTTCGAAACTGATTATCGAACTGGACGGAGGCTATCACCAAATACCTGAGCAACAAGACTGCGATGCAGAAAGACAGCAATGGTTAGTGTCACAAGGATTCACAGTCATCAGATTCACTAACGAAGAAATAATAAACGACATTGATAACGTATTATATACAATTGAACAATATTTATAATTGAATATGGAACAGAATATCAACAGCAAAACTATAAACCCCTCCCCACAGGGGGCCACTCGGGGGGCCGCCGACTACAAAAAAGGCCAGCCGCGTTGGTGCCCAGGATGTGGCGACCACTTCTTCCTGGCTTCACTCCACAAGGCCATGGCCGAGATTGGCGTGGCTCCTGAGGACATTGCAGTCATCTCGGGCATCGGCTGCTCAAGCCGACTGCCCCACTACATGGCCACATACGGCATGAACACCATCCACGGACGCGCCGCCGCCATTGCCACCGGCGCCAAAGTGGCCAACCCCAACCTCGCCGTATGGCAGGTGTCGGGCGACGGCGACGGCCTCGCCATCGGCGGCAACCACTTCATCCATGCCAACCGCCGCAATATCGACCTCAACATGATCCTGCTCAACAACCGCATCTACGGCCTGACCAAGGGACAGTACAGCCCCACCTCGCCACGCGGCTTCGTCTCCAAGTCCTCACCCTACGGCACGGTCGAAGACCCCTTCCGTCCTGCCGAGCTCTGCTTCGGAGCCCGCGGACACTTCTTCGCCCGCTGCGTGGCCACCGACGCCAAGGGTACCGTCGAGGTGCTGAAGGCCGCCTACGAGCACAAGGGTGCCTCGGTCACGGAGGTGCTGCAAAACTGCGTCATCTTCAATGACCACTGCCACGACGTGGTCTACAACAACGAGGGCCGACGCAAAAACGCCATCTACGTGCGCCACGGAGAGAAGCTCGTCTTCGGCGAGAACTCCGAGTACGGTCTGGTGCAGCAGGGCTTCGGCCTGAAGGTGGTCGAAATCGGCAAGGACGGCTACACGCTTGACGACATACTGGTACACGACGCCCACTGCGAGGACAACACCCTGCAGCTCAAGCTCGCCATGATGAGTCCCGAGGACGGATTCCCCATCGCCCTTGGCGTCATCCGCGACGTCGACGCACCCACCTACAACGATGCCGTCTATCAGCAGCTCGCCGACGTCTCGGCACAGAAGAAGTACCACAACTTCACCGAACTGCTCGAGACCAACGATATTTGGGAAGTCAAGTAATTGAACCCGATATCGGTCTGAAAGGACAGAAATTATTATCATTTCAGCTTCAATTGATGCGCAAAAGGCTCTTTTATTGAAATAGTAATAATTTCTGGCCTTTCCTTTTTTTCATAATCTGTCCTGCATGAAACCTATAGTCTGGCTCCTCTTCCTCCTCGGCTTCCTCTGCCTCTCCTGCACCACGGCAGAGCAGCGGCAGCGCATGGCGCAGGTCATCGCCGAAGCCGACTCCCTCAACCGCCACTATATCCCCATGACCTGCGACTCCCTCCTGCTGCAGGCCTGCCACTACTACGACCGCCACGGCTCTTCCAACGAGCGCATGCGGGCCCACTACCTCCTCGGCTGCGCCTACCGCGACATGGGGGAAGCACCGCAGGCACTGGAGTGCTACCAGGATGCCATCGCAGCCGCCGACACCACCGCCGCCGACTGCGACTACTGCCTGATGATGAGTATCAACGGGCAGATGGCTGGACTATTCCACGCACAAAACCTGCCGCAAGACGAGTTGGTTTGTTGGCAGCACTATAGTAAATATGCTATGAAGTTTGGTGACAAACATGAGCAAATTCGAGGTAGTGGACTTCTTATACGTCCCTATTTATTATTGAAAGATACGGCTCGTGTCATCAAAATAATAGAAGAGACGCGGAAACAATATTTGGAGCTTGGTGACAGCGCAATGGCCGTCAACCACTACAGTACCCTGATTCATCTGTACATCGAGCAGGGGAAACTAGACAAAGCGCACCAACTCATGTGTGACTACGAAAGATTATCCGGCTTCTTTGATGCTGATGGAAACTTGCTGGATTCACGACGCATTCTCTACTTTTATATAAAATGTGAGTATTACTTGAAAAAGTACCAACTTGATTCTGCCGAATATTATATACGCAAAATACCGACTGACCATAATAACAGAGACGCTTATCGAGGCTTGTTGACTATCTACCGAGAGAGAGTCAATGTAGATACTGTTTTCAAATATGCCAAGCTCTATGAAGATGCCACCGATTCTTTAAACGATGCCATGCGCACGGATATTCTCCATCGGATGAGCGCCTTATACGATTATCACCGTTTCCAGAAGGAATCAGAGCAAAAGGCCAGAGAGGCATTCCAGACCAGGCTGCTCTATGGCGGACTGGCCATTCTGCTGCTGTTGTGCCTTTTGTGCCTGTTGTACCGCTACA
>Ga0326513_10001103_pt1 | contig 22031 bp, 31 predicted proteins | sample 2_2465_0518_D_FD_203654 | JGI IMG/M metagenome (GOLD analysis project Ga0326513, IMG submission 203654) | Bovine rumen microbial communities from UC Davis, California, United States - 2_2465_0518 | ecosystem: Host-associated > Mammals > Digestive system > Stomach > Rumen | place: USA... | reverse complement strand
TTCATTCAATATTTCAAACACAATCCATAATAATAGCTTCTTGGCAATTATTAAATTCTTCTTCACTCATATTCTCTTTCATAAATATCGCTTTTTTTACTAATTTATCTTTTCTACTTAAAGCTCATAATAAATCATACATCTTGAATTATATTAAATACTAAAATTTCATTTCTTATTCATCTTCACAATATTCACAAAATCCGTTATAGTTTGTAATTTTTGAGCCAATAATTCATAAGAAGTTTTTAATACATTCTGGTCTAAATCTCTTTGAAAGAACTCTTGTTTTAATACTGCTTCAATCCATTTATCAGTAGGTGCTTTTCATTTATCATCAACTTCAGCTTTCATTTCTAATGTTCTAATAGCTTTATCTTTATCAATCTTTAATTTTTCTTCTAAATATTCGCTTTTCATATTAGATACTTCACTTATCATAGTATCTTGTAAAGCAATCCGATTAAAAAGGTCATCATCTGTAAGCTGTAATCATTTTAACTTAAATGTTTCGTGCTTATCTAATAAAGCTTGAATATCATACTTATTTTTCTTTTCTTCTGGCATTTTCTTAGAGGGTTATACAGTTAAAATAAAATCACTTATTTTCATAAAAACTTGTTTCTCAAATCATTGCATTCAAAAGTTTAGGAACACTCATTTCTTTAATATTTCTCAAGCCGTTGTTTTTAATATACTTTTATTCTCTTGTTTAAGATATATTTCAGTATCATCTGGTAAAAACTTCAACAAGCTATAATTAAATCAATAAGCATTCAATTTTCTGAATATATGTTTATTCAATCTTCTAATAAATATCTGTCAATTCTTTACCTTACATAGCTTCCTCGTTGATTTTAGAGGAGCTATGTAAAGATAAATTTCATCTCATTTAGAATAAATCATATTTCAGTTTTCATCTTTTTGTGAAATCTGAAGCATTCGTTTTCTAATTAAGAACTAAAAAGGTTGGAAAGGGTCTTCTCAATCATATAAAGCTTCTAATCTTACTCATTCAGCTTCTTTAATAGCATTCTGTAATTCTTCATCACTTTCAAATCTACTCTTAGGAAGTGGAGTAAGTGTATATTTTGTTTCCAATCCCTTTCAGCTTTTTACAATACTCATATCATATTCTTTAGGATTAGCCCAATCTTCACTCTTTGTAAAATCAACAATACTTTTCATCAAATTTCTTTGTGTTAGTTCCATAATCTGAACTTTCTTTAATCAATGATTCCATACTACAAAAGCCCAAAATTCTTTAGGTTTACTATCTTCTCTAATTCAAGGTGTTTCAGTAAAAGCATTTCTACTTCTTACTGGTTTTACTTTATCTCAATCAACCTTAAAATATTCATATCAAATAATTGGACTTGTAAGAATTCTAAATTCTTGAGGTTCATCAGTAATTTTGAAATAATTTCATCACATTGTAGCTTGTTTTAATTCATAATCATTTGGTAATCGTGTCATCTTTATAATAAATAATAAATAAAACTAATTTTTTAAATTTCTTAAATCTTTCAAATATTCTCTAATACAAATTGTTTTTTGTTCTTCTGTGAATGTTTTATATTCTTCAATACCTTTCACTCAAAAAGCTATTAAGAATTTTATAAATCTTTCACTTTTCTCTAAATCATTTCAATTTGACATCTTTCTGTAATGTTTTGTAAAATCTCTAAATTAATCCTTTTTTGTTCTTGTTTTCTTTTCTTGACTTCTTCTTTTACTTTTGCTCTTAATTTTCTGTTCTCAATGTTTAATAGAAAGTTCTCAATTTCATCTGGCTTACTTGAATAAATATCTTTAATTGCACTTTTATTCAAATAAGTTATTCCTAAATCCAAGAACTTCTCATCTTTCTTCATTTCATTCTTTAATCTATCAAGTCAAATCGCAACTTCATATTCTTCTCAATCAAACGTTCTAATATAACACACTTCCTTATAAATCTTTAAACTTGTATTCATTTTCATTAAATTACTTGTAAAGTTTCTCATCATTTACTTTTTCAACCAACAGCTCAACATCTTTGAATTAGTGAAGCTAAATTATCATAAATCAATTTAGGTGAAGCTATTTTTGTTCTATAAAACTCATCATTGGAAATAACTACAAGTATTCATTCTAATACATCTTCCCAAGTGAAACTTCCTTTCTCAACTGAATTCATTTTTTTTAACTTCCTAATAAGATTATAAGCATATCTTCTTTGTGTAGCTTCTGAACCATTTATTATTCAGTTATTATACTTCTTAACAAGGTTTAAGCATAAATTAACTTCTTTATTTCAATATTCTTCTTGTGAAGATTTATCTTCACTAATAAGCTTTAGCTTATTATTAATATTATTATCTTTTATATTTTCTTTTTTATATTTTATATTTTCTTTCGGTTTGATTTCGTTTTGATTATCATTTGATATTCAAGTGATTTCATTTTGATTTCCGTTTGAATTTCATTTGATTTCAATTTGATTTCATACCTTTTCCCAGTTCTTCTTTGCATTTCAACTTTTATTCCTACAATTTTGAATAGGAATTTTTATTTGATTGAATACACACTCAATTACTGGATTAGGATTTTCTGGTTCTTCACCATAAATACCGAACATAATAATATCATAAGCCAATTCCCTTGCTAATTGCTTATCTCATTTAGCTAAAGCCTTGATAGACTCTGCATAACTCTTTAATACTTGAAATCTATCAAGTTCCATTCTTTAATCATTATTGAAATAAAAGTTTTTTAATGGATTTCACACAGCTCTTAATCATTCTCCAATAATTAATTTTGCTTTGTAAAATCTCCCTTTCATCTTTATTACTTCAAAAGGAATTTTGCTTCATTCCTCATATCAGTAATAATTTCTACCATTTCATTTACTAACTAACAGCATTGAAATAGGATTAAAATATAAAAAGAGTTTAGTTCCTTATGAACTAAACTTCTTACTCTACACTATAAGCAGTCAGTTCATAAGGAATTGTGAGAAACGGGTTAGGTATTTCCACAATTCCTTATGAACCACCTATTTTTCATAAAGAATTGAGCTAACCCTAATAGATATACAACTTTCCTCTTATAGAACCTACCCTTGCAATAGGTAATTGTTTTTAGGACTAACAATTAAAAAGCCGTTTATCTATATGATGAACGACTTGAATTTCCTTATTTATTCGGATTGGCTTTTTTCTAAAATCCAACCCTATGAATGAAAGAAATTCGTTTTAACTAATTCTCATTAGTTATTTATCATTCATCGATAATTATTATAAATTTATATTTCAAAAAATCAAGAAAATCAACACTTTTTTTTAAGCCTAATTGTCAATTAGGAAATTAAAGTGTTTTATTCACTTTTTTTGAAATTATTTTTTTTAATTCTACATTAAAATCTTTTTATATTTTCTTGTGCTTTCCTAATTTCATAATTCTCAACTGTTAAATAAATCTGTGTAGTTAAAATACTTCTATGTCCTAATAATTTTTGAATATACTCTATTTTCATTCAACTTCTCAATAGATTAGTAGCAAAAGTATGTCTTAATTTATGAGGTCGTATTTTTTCATCTAATCAAGCTTCTTTTCAATAATTTCTTACTATCTCCTCTACTCTATTTGTTGAAAGTTTTTTTCAATAATAATTACTTGATAAAGTTATAAATAAATATTCACTTTTATCTTTCCTTAATTTTAAATAATCATTTATTACATCTAAATCTTCCTTAAAAAGATTTATTGTTCTTATTTTTTTTCATTTTCATACTATATCAATCTGTTCTCCAATATCTTTCGTTCTTAAATTTACAATTTCAGAAACTCTTAATCAAGTATAGATAAATAACCATACTAAACAAAAATTTCTAAAATCTACAATATTTCAACGAATAGACCTAAGGTTTTCTATATAATTTAATAGCTTCTTTGTATTTTCATCTTTCATACATTCAATTTTTTTATCTTCTTCTTTTCATCTTAAAATTATATTTTCATTTATAACATTTTTTCACTTCATTCAACAATATCTAATATAAGATTTTATACAGCTTAAATACACATTACAACTTCTTATAGTATTTCATTTATTTATCATTCACCTATAAAAAGCTTCAACATCTAAAACATTTATTTTTTCACAATCATCTATACTTCTTTTTCTTTTCTGAATTAAATAAGAATTAAAAGATTTTAATATTTTTCTATAATTACTTATTGTTCTTTCTGAATAACATCTATTTTTTTCTAAATACACATAAAATTCTTGTAATATCATTTCAATATAAATAAAAAGTAAAACTATTAGTAAGTTCTACTTGTTGTTAGTCCTCTAATGCAAGTTTAATTATTATATAATTATTCACTCTTTACAAATCAAGAAAAATTTATATAATATATTTTTATTTATAAAAAAAGAGTGATTTTACTCACTCTTTAAAAGAAATGCAATCTGAATTTGCATATATCTTATAACTTTTTCATTATTCTAATCAATAGTTTTTTCTTAAATAATTAGCTAATTCACTCATTCTTTTTTGTGCTTCTTCATCTCAATATTTCCAGCTATAACTTAAATAATCAACTAATCCTTGTAATACTTTTTTATTCTTATCTTCTATTAAAGGTCTTCATTCATACTTATCTCTTAGAGAAGTTGCTAAAGCATTCATCATAAGTTGAGAATCATTATCTAAATCTTGATAAGTAGAAGATAAAGTTCCTATTAAAGTATTTACAGCTTTTAATTTTGCTATTCTTTCTTTCTCCTTTTCTATATTACTTTTCATTCGTGATTCTGGTAATATTAAATATCAATAAGCATAAACTCAATGATTTATATAAGGTTTCATTTCTAAGAAAGCAAAAAATTCTCATATCTGTCAATGGTAATTATCTTCAGCTCATCTTTCAGCTTTACTAATATCAGCTCAACCAGTAGCTTTTATAAACTTCACTCAACTCCAATTCAATCTATGTCCTACCATTTTTGGATACATACTTGGTTCGTGATATACTAATCACTCTACTTGGTCTGAAGAAAAATTTATATTCTTAGTAAATCATACTAAATGTCATTTCTCCAATGCTTCAATAATTCTATCATTATTCCAATATAATCTTAACCAAAAAACTTTTTCTTTATTAAAAGTTTTATAAGCTATCTCATTCCACCATTTACACACATTATTACAAGCAGTTGGAGTTGACCGTCATTCTCCTACTTTATATCATTTACTTACACAATAATCTACAGCACTAATATAAAGTTTATTCGTTTTCTCCATATCTAAATCAATTCAGAATAATCTTATTAATTGATTTACAGCTCATACAATAGTGCAAGCACTTTCTGTTTTATCATTCTTTCCTTGATTTCATTTTGGAAAGATTTTATGCTCTATCGGTTTTATAATATATTCTACATCTTCACCAAAAGCATATTCATCTCAATAATCATAAGCTAATGTTTCCATTTAATTAATAATATTTAATAAATTCGTTTTTTCTTGTTTCTGTTTTTCAAGAAAACTTTTTCTTTGATAAATCCTTGTTTTCTCATCACTTAATCATCTTAATTTTTCTAATTGATTATAAGGTAATCTATCAATCTTTCTTTGGATTTTTTCATAAGCAAGATTTATTTCATCTAATTCTCTACTAATAATTTCTAATTCATCTCTAATCTTCTTCTTCTCATCTTTCTCCTCAATATAGAATACCATTTTGTTCGTTTTTATTATCTAAATAAGTGCATAAAGCATCAAATATACATTGTTTACAACTCTTTTTTATCATCTGTATTCAATTTCTACATACTCAATTCTCATCTCTGTATTCCCTTTTTTCCATTTTTCTTTAATAATTTTTCTATGTAAAATAAATCATCATCACAATTCAGAATTATCTCTAATTCTTGTCTTACTCATCTACTAAGAACTGGTTTCACCAAATTAAATACTTTTAATAATTGTTCTCTTGGATTTTGTTTGTCCTTAAAAAAATTATTAAAAGCAATATGTTCTCTATCACTAATCCTTACTTTATTTTCATCAATATTAACATTATAATTCTTCTTATTACATTGTCCCATAATATGATGAATAGAAGTAGCCGTTTCATCAATTACTCTATTCAATTTATATTGAATTCAATTAATAGTCGTAATCCTATTAATCCTATTATGATTATTCCTTTTAAAACTCATTTCATTTTAGTTTATAACTACTAAAACTTATTCGTTTTTATCATCTTCAAAATATTTAATTACATAATTATAAATAATCTGTGAGAATCCATATACTTCTAATGTTCCTTTCCAAATTTGTTCCATTTCTTCTTGGAAAGTATGAACTCCTAAGAAATATAATCATCAAACTACTATTGATAAAGCTAATACAATCCATTTAGCCTTTATTCAATGATTTTTTGCTATTTGAGTAATTATACTTACTCATAATCCAATAATTAATTCTAACATCTTATTTTTTTATAATATAAAATTATTCTTTAAACTTTGTTGGCATATTCATCTTAATCCACTCTACATCTTTTTGAATTGCTACAATGCTTTTCTGTAAATCTAACACATCTACTTCTTTCTGAAATTCCTCTAAAGCATTAATTCTATAATTCAATGAACTCCATATAGCTCATAATCCGAAGATAAACACTATAATCTTCCAAATAGTTCAAGGTTGGCTTAACCAGTCTTTCATCTTTATTATTTTTGATATAAACATACTTATCATAATCAAAATAAAAAAAGTGTTGTAAAAAAGAGAATCTTAAATGATTCTCTTTTACTCCTAACCATTAGTAGTAGTAATAGGAGTTTTAAATTTTTTATAAGTTCTTAACTAATATCTTTTATATATCATCAATAAGCAACTTAATAATTATTTTCCAGTAAACCGATTCATTCAAATTCTTCAGAAAGAATCCATTTGTGCTTCCAATCATAATCATTTAACTTCAGCTGGAGTCATTTTATGAAGATTCTTTCATCAGATTGAAATGGTATCCATAGTATCATAATCAACTCTTGAAAGGAAATAAGAACCTCAATAACTTCAATCACAAGCTTGAACAGTTATCTTAGTATTAGTAGATAATCATCAATTCAAATATCAAGTATCTCTTGCTCATCATCGTGGAGTACTTCAATGGATTGTAGTATCATTTTTCTTTACTAATAATCAAGCATTTGCAATCCTAACTCTAAATTGAATCAAAGGATTTGCAATGGTAAAATTTTGCGCAGTTTGAGGATTATTATTAGAATAAACATATCATCTTCAAGGAGTTGAATCTCTAACTGCTGAAGTTCAGTCCCAATCTCCCATTGCTTGATAATGAGAAACTGCTAATCATCAAGAAACTGTTGCAGTTGAATATTTTGAATATAATTGTTTTTCAAAAGAATTAGAATCACAAAAAGGGCATAATTTGCTTCTGCTTCTGGTAGTTCAATTAACTTTAACAAAAGAGAAAGCTTCAGACCATTGAGTTTTATCGCAACCAACAATATAATATGCAGAAGAACTAACTGCTTTTCATTCTTGATAAACAACTATATCAAGCAAAGTTCATCTATCAACTGATATATTATTATTAAGGGTAAATTCTTTTTCTGCAAAAGAAGATGAGAAATTTGAACTTGCTAAGCTTCAAGAAGCTATTATTTGAGAAGAATCTCAATACCAATAAGCTTCAGTAGATGAAACATTAACTTGGATTCATTTCCTAACTTCTACATATAAAGCAGTTGTTGGGCTTCATATTGCTCTTATTTTTAATTTTAACTTATTAGATTCTGTTCAGCTTGCTATTCTTTGAATATGAATCTCTGTTGAAGCAGAATCATATCAAACCTTGCAATCTTCAACAATAGAATTTCAACCAGTTGGAGCAAACTGTCTAATCATATTGCTTGAAGAAGTATATAATTCTCAAACTAATCATCTTTCTATAAGTTTTGGAATTGATTGAGAATTTTCTAAAACCTCAATTCTTTCTCATAAATCAGCAACTCTTCATTCTATTGATTGAATTGAAGTATCTAATTCTCAAATCTTTTTAATCATATTCCTTTCATCAGTTATAACTCCAGATGATAATGAAGCTATAAGAAGATAATTCTTTGCTGGAAGTTCTTCAACAACTTCAGCTTCTGCAACATTTGTTCAATCTTCAGAAATGATAGTTCAATCTTCAGTATTATTCTTATCAATATAAAGAATAACATATCAAGTTCAGCTGGTATCTATTGTTAAATCATCAAAATTCTCAATTAAAGCATAAACTGTTTCTCAAGTTGTTCTTTCATATGGAAGCCAAGCTTTTCAAGCAGAAATCTTATTAGTAGAAACTTGGAATCATTCTATAACTCAAGCTTCAGAAACGGTTTCAATAAATTTAGAAAAATCAGTATCTGAATTTATATTTCTTCAAGACAAGATTTTTGTTCTAATAGTCATTTATTCATTTTTTCAAGATATAAAATTATGCTCATTCCCACCAATTCCCATTAGGCAATCTTCAAAAACTTGCTACCTTAGATTTTAATCCAATCGTTTTATTCTCTAAAGAATAGCATTTATGCTCATTAACTCATTTAGAAAGATAATTTGTATATCTTACTAAAGTTGCTCAAGAGAATCATCAAGTTGTATAAGAAGGTCATCAATAAGATATTTTTAAAACATCGTTTGCAGCCAAGGTGAATTCAGCAGAAAAAGCAGTGCTTGTTCAATAAGGAAGAGTAACATATTTAATTGTTTCTGAATTTTTTAATAAAGCTAAGCTTGAGTTAGAAGCATTTTGAGATGAACAAGTTCAAGTGCAAGAAAATCTATAAACCCCAGCAGTTGTTGCAGTAAAAATATTATCAGTAACTCAAGAACCATAAGAGCTTCAAGAAGTTTTTGAAAGAGATTCTGAAGTTGTTACTCATTGAGTTGAAGCAACTTTAGCATAAATCCAATCAGCAAAAGCTGAAGAAGTGCAGAAAGGCATATAAATCTGTCTTGAAATGGAGTTTCAATTAACATTTAAGAATCTGAATCATTCAGACCATTGAGTTGAATCTGAAGCCAAAATATAATAATTAGAAGAATTGACAACTTTAGTTCAAGAAGAATCTTGATAAACAACTATATCTAATAAAGTTCATTCATCAACTTCAATCTCATTATCAAGAGTGAATTCTTTTTCAGCTCGTGAAGTAGAGAAGTTGCTATATGAAAGGCTTCAAGTTGCTAAAATTTGAGAAGAATTTCAAACCCACCAATATTCAGTTCAGCTATTAGAAGCAGTTCATTTCCTAACCTCAACTTTCAAAGAAGTAGTTGGGCTTCCAACCATTTTAACTTTTAATTTTAATTTATTTGATTTAGTTCAATTAGCAATTCTTTGAATATGAATCTCTTTTGAGGAATCAGCGTTTCAAACTTTGCATTGTTCCATTGTTGAATTAGAATTAGTTGGAGTTTTTTGTCTAAATAATGAAGTTCAAACTCATCATCATTCTCCTTTGAATCATTGCTCCTCCAATCTTTCAATAGGTCAATGATTCTCTAATTCATCAACTCTTTCATCTAAATCATCAATTATTTCAGTTAAAGATTCAATAGCAGTATTTAATTCTCAAACTTTCTTAATCATATTCCTTTTATCAGTTATGCTTCAAGATGAAAGCTGGGCTAATTCAAGATAATTTTTGCTTGGCAATGATTGAACAACCTCAACAGAAGCAACATTAGTTCAATCTTCATTGATTATGCTTCAATCATCAATCATATTTTGAGGAATTGAAACTATAACATATCAAGTTCAAGAAGTATCAATGCTTATTTCAGAAAAATTTTCAACTAAAGCATAGATAGTTTCTCAATTAGTTCTTTCACAAGGACACCAGCATTTTCATACAGCAACAGAATTAGCACTTACTTCTAATCATTCTATTACTCAAGGTTCTGAAACTGTTTCAATATATTTTGAAAAATCACTATCAGTATTAATATTTCTTCATCTTAACAATTTTGTTCTTGTAGCCATTATCTTTATAATATAATAAAAAACCAATTACATTATATAATCAAAAATAAAAAAGTGTTGTAAAAAAGAAGAAGCTATTAAAACTTCTTCTTTCATCTACTAAGAATTAGTAGTAGTTGTAGTTGGAGGGTAAATTGAAGTATAAGGAGAAGCTACAATCCAACTTGGAGTTGGAGTTGGTGATAACCTTGCAATGAGTTCATTAGTTTGTTGATTATTTTGTGCTATAACTCTTGCTTCAGCTAAAGCTGTCCTTAGTCTATCAGTTTCTTGCTCGCATAATTTTTCTTTCTTTTCTTCATACTCCTTTTCTAATTCATCAAGTTTTTCTTTAAACTCAACTTCTTTCTTCATTTCTTTACTAATGAATTCTAAAATTTCTCTTGTTCTTCAAGGTTCTTGCTGTATCATATCAACAACCTTATCAATCTTTAATTCTTTTCAATCAAATAATTCTTCTCTACTAATTTTTTTATTATTAAAATATAAAAACAAATTTAAGATAATCAAAAAAAGCTAATAGTGTATAACTATTAACTTTCTTTTTTATTGTAGGTATGAATTAGAATTTAGAATTTCAAACTATAAACAAGGTAATAATAATTATCAAACCCAAGTCAAAACAGCTTTTCAGTTGTTTCAAGCAGCACTTCATCATCAAGTAGTTAAAACTCTATTAGTAGCTGAACTCTTTACATATCAACTACCTCATCAAGCTCAATATGTATCATCTTCATAAGTATATCAATAATAACTACCTCATCATCACCACCAACCTCATCATCATCAGCATCAAGTTCAGTATTGTCAATTTCATCAATTAAATTGTGCTGCTCATTGAGTTCAGCTTCAGTGTCCTGTTTGAGTTCATCACTTTCATTTTGTTCAATCATATCAACTTCAATCTCATCAAGTCGTTCATCAACCAGCTCATCAAGCATAATATTCACAACCTCAAGCTCAACCTCATATAACTAATGCTCTTGAAGAATCGTATGCTTGAATAGTTCAACTTCAAAGGAAAAATCAAGTCAATCATCATCAGTTATTATTTCCATAGCTTCATCAATATCAAGCTCATCAAAATCAATAAGTAGTTCAACTTCAATTTCATCACCTCGCTCATACCATAACACTAATTACACTTCATCTATCAAGGTGAATTACTCAACTACAGTATCATCAAGCCGATTTTTTAGCTCAAGCTCACCAACATTCTAATTTATAATTTCATCAATATTTTATTGTATATGTTTGGTCTGCTCCAGTATAATCAAAAGTTTTTGTTTCTGACAAATAACTTTTCATTGATGTATTATTCAAAACTATTGACATAGCATTATCACTATCTAACAATACATTCAAATCACTTCAATTAACAATATCAGCAAAGTGAGTATATCAACTTAATCAAGTCCAATACAATATTGGTTCTAATAAATCATCTGGTGCATAACTATTTACTCTATTTTTTCAATTTGTTGAACTTATAACTTTATTTAATATATCTTGATTTTCTAAGAATAAACTGAAAAAATTATTATCACTAACTTGACTTAAAATATTATTATTTCATAAAATAGTATTAACATAATCCATATCATCAATTATGATATTTAATTTTGTCGTATCTGAAGCAATAATTTTCATTAAATTCACATTTCAACGAATAACACTTTTTACTGTTTCTTCATTATTTAATAATGTAAATAACTCATTATTATTAACAATAATATCAGCTTCACTTTGAACTATCTCTAATTTTCTTTCTGGAGAAGTAAAAAAAGCGTCTTGTGCTGTTTGATAAGTATAAAGATAGGTTATTCAATTTACACTTAATAGATATAAATCACTTGCTAATTTACTTTCAGAAATTATTGAAATGCTATTCCAACATTCAGAAATCTCTTTAGTTGCTGAAGAATCTTCTAATATTTTACTCATAGCATATTCTGAACTTGCTACATAACACATTACTGCATAACAATGAGTAATTTTACTTATTGAAATATCATCAGCAACTATATCTTCCCAAATATCTCAAGATTCCAATCATAATTCATCTGAATCATCAATATTATTTAAGGTTTTATATAATCAAGATTTTGATTTAAATATACTTTCAGAATCTTTTAATTTAATATCAATAAGTCAATTTACTTCATCTATATCTAAGTTTCAACCTCATCAAGTAGGAGGCAACCATTCTTCTCAATCAGCTGTTTTAGTTAAAACATCTCAAACATTTCAATTATCTGGATTATCTATTTTTCAATTTATTTCAGTATCCATAGCTGAAATTTTATTATATACTGCATTTTGACTTGGAGATTTATCAGCAACTCAACTCCAAGAACTACCAAAAGAAGCTCAAGATATAATAGCTAATTGCTTACTTTCTCAATCATAAAATATAGGTTTCTTGTTTGAACTAACTCAATAACTTGCTAAGAATCAATCTTTTCAATTAAAAGCTAAAAAGCAGCTTCAAGAAGTAGATTTAGCAGATAAAGATAAAGGAGTTGTTGAAGAAGTATCAGTATTTGATATGGTCTGTCACCCATTTTTTGTCTTAGCAATAGCCAATCATTCAATAATCTGTTTTAAATAATCAGCTCTCATAACTCTACTGCTTGTAGCTGTTCAAGTAGTTCATTCAGAAACACTCATAGCACTATAAGAGGTATCAGTATTTAAATGTAAAGCTCATCAAGTTTCATATACTGTTTTATAAACAAAAAATTGAGTTCTTCCTTTAGTCATATAAGAACTTCAAGCCAAAATACTATTCGCTCGGTTCTTCATAGGAATATAAGCTCAATTTCATATTCTTACTCTTACATTTCTATAAGCAGAAGCTACAACCATTTCAGTTTTTACTACAAAACTATAGATAGCTCATTCTACCCATTTTATTCAAGCATTAGCATTTATATCAATATTCGTATATCAATAAGAAGCACTATAAGGACTTACTCATTTTGTAGCGTCTTGAGTAACAGAAACTAAATCTTCAGTAATTATAAAAACTTTCTGTCATTCTATTTCATATTCTACTCAATTTTTTACAACTTTTCTTAAAAATTTTTTCATCGTTTTTATTACCTAAATAAAATCTTTTTTGCTTTTAGATTTTATTCAGCAACTTCATCATAAATACAATATGAATTATTATCTGAACTTTTAGAAGCTGGTAAATTATCAAAATCACTTTGAGTATAAAACTCATCTCAAGGAATAACTAATTCTCAAGCTGTATTTTGATTAGTTGTAAAACTTCCAACAGAAGTTTTTTCTTGTTTTCCATATTTTACACTAATTGTAGCATTACCTAAATCATCACTATCTAATTTCTTTGCTACTTGAGCTTCTGTAGCTGGTTTTGTAGGATTATTTCAAGCATCAGTAGATTTACTTGGTAATACTGGTTCTTTTACAAAAGTTTTAACTCAATCAATACTTTGATTAGTAGTTTTATCTACAAAATTACTTAAATCTTGACTTTCTGTCATAGGGTCCCAAGCTGTTCCATTCCAAACTACATTAGTTCAAGCTGGAAATTTAGGTGCTGTCTTATGTTCTGCTACTACATTATACATATCACCTTTATTTGCTGAAACTGGAAGACTATCATAATCAGTAACTTGTCCTTGATAAGTTACTCAAGCACTAATCATTCAAGCAATCCAATCATTTAATACTTTAGCAGTAACTACTTTAGCTGTCGTATCAGTTCAAGTATCTAATTGTGCTTTAGTAATTGTTTCATACTTTGTATCTACAGCATTTATAGTTTTTCAATCAGCTTCAATTGTAATATTATCTCAAGCAATAATCGTATCTTGCTTTTTAGCAACTTGAGCCTCTGTAGCAACTTCAGTAGTTTTTGAACTATCAGCATCACTATTTTTTGCTTTTACTATAATTCAATCAACAAAAGTTTTTACTCAATTTACACTTTGATTTCATTTCTTAGCAACATAATCATCTTCAGTAGGAAGATTATAAATAACTCCATTCTTAACAATTTTTCTTAATAATTTCTTATTAGCCATTTTTTAATAAATACATTATAAAATATATTCGTTTTTCTACTCTATTATATCATCATACAATAAGTATTCTTTATCATCAGCTCAAGTTCAAGGAATATCATCATATTCATCTTTTGTCATAATAGGAACAGCACTAAATCAATAATCATTATCTAAATCAGAACTTTTACCAGTAAATGCTATTTTATGTAAATCATTCCTTAAACTTTGGAACTTTCTATCAACATATTCAACCGTAGCAATTCTCTTAAATATTCCTAATCATCAATCAATATACATTTCTCAATCATCTCAATACAAGATTCTACAATAATTAGTTTCTGTTCTTGAACTCAATAATATTCAACTTTTAATCCAACCGTTCACTTCATCAACATTTCCAACAACAATTCACAATGGAAAATCACTTGTAGGAGTTAATCAATCTATAAATTGTAAATCAACATAAGTTTCATCATTACTTTGCTTTATAAGATTATTATTTTCCCTTAATTTTACTCCTTTAGCTGTAATTCAAGTATCTACTCAACCAATAAACCAATTACCATTTTCTCATATACTCGGAATAGAAGCATTAACTTCATCAATAATGCTATTTATCTTTTCTCTTGCTACTTTACCATTATCTCAATATTCAATTCTTATAGCTCACATATTTTTGTTTAATTAATCTTCTAAACATTTTTGAATATAATCAAATCTTAAAAAGTGTTGTATTTTATAGAATTCAATCATTAAATATTCAATTTTCAGTCCAAATACCTTTATCATTCCACCAACCTCTTTCCAAAATCCATTCTATTTTTCATACTGGTCTATATCTTATACAAAACTTAACATTATAATCTTTTTTCTTTATTTTAATTTTTTTCATAGAGAAAACACAATTAGTTTCGTATACTTTTTTTCAAATTTTAAAACAAAATTCTTTTACCTTATAATTTATCATAAAACAACTTTGTTTTAATTTTATTATCAATTTTCAACAATTCATTCTGGAATTTTGATTGAATATAAAATTTCTCCTACAAATACATTACTTAATCTAACTTTTTTACTATCTTTAATTCACCATATTTCAGCAAATACCATTCAGCTTTTTCCTATCGTGTTTTCAGATAGTAATGTAAATAATACACAGCTCATATCTTCTCAATCAACTTCTCATTCAATTTCCTTTATACTATCATCACAATATTTAATCGTAAGTTGAACTTTATCATATTCACTTAAATCAACTGGTTTTTCTTCTCAATCTACCTTTTCAGTGATATAAAACTCTAATTCTGTATCACTTCATTCATAGATTTTAAACATTTCTTTTTCTCAACAACTCATCTTTATAATATTATAATATAAAATTATTTCTTTCTTAAATTACTTAATACTAAATCTAATATATTTGTATCAGCTTTATAATCTTCTGTAATTTTTATTTCTGCTTTAATATCATTCTGTGGTGATATTGTTATTCTCCTTGATTGAATTAATCATAAATATTCTAATGGAAGCCAATCATAACCAGTAACAAGCCTTATATTTTTCCTATCTCCTATATCAAAATTCCACCAATCCGTATCTCTACTAACAACTATACTTGGCAAAGCACTTCAACTTGGTAATGATAAATTCGCATTTTCTTCATACTTTTCAAATATTAGTTTAGTTCTATTATTAAATTCTGAATTACTTATTTCTCAACTTTCATTCTTCATATAAGAATAAAAATCATCTAAACTATCTTTCCAACTCCAATCAACAATATTATTTCACCTTGTATAATTTACATCAAACTCCCATATTCAATCTAAATCTTTTCAAGGATTTTTACTTACTTCTAAATAATTTATTCAATCTTTATTCTGTATTCTTACAATCAATTTAGGTTCAGCTTCCCAACAAAATCTTAATATATCGTAGAAACTATCACCAGTATCAAAATCTCTACTTTCTATTATTGTATCACAATCATTCTTTCATAACTTAAAAGGTAATGTATAAGTATTATTTAATTCATTATAAATTTGACTAACTACATTTTTAATAGTTATATTACTATAATTTTTCTTTCATCTTATAATTCTATATTGAATATAACTAAGCCAATTTTCTCATTCAATAACACATTCAGTTGATTTCAATGTAATATCGGTAATATATCAATCAAACAATCTAACAACCTTTCAAATCTTTAAAGAATATGTAATCAATAATCTATCTCCTTTCTGAATAGCTTGTTCTTGTAGCCAACTTTCAGTAGGAAATCTTAACTTAATCTTTCAACCTTTATTCACTTCATCATCAATTTGTAAAGAAAAAATGCTATTAACAATAGCTATAACTTTATTTTCTCAATTCTTAATTTGTATTGTCAACATAATCAAAATTTTGCTTAAATAAATATACACATCAAAATAATATTTCATCGGTTTCTTGATTATAGCTTGGTGCAAGAACTTGTCTAAACACTATCAATCACTCCCAATCATTCGTTAATTTTCAATCAAATTTTCAAATTTTTTTCCTTATACAGTTTCTTATATCATATCACTTTTTATAATCCTTATATTTCACAACTACATCAATGAGAACTGGAAAAATATCTATTCACTTTTCATAACTTATATTAGCTCACTCTACAGCATTCCAGCCTCATTCATTAAAAACTATAGCAGGTCAATCTCAAGTATGAACTTTCAAAAATCATACTCTATCAACTCATAAAGATTTTAATTCACTATCTTTTCTTAAATATTCTTGTAAAGCTTTTGGTCGGTTTGGATTTATCATTTTCATAACATATAATCTTTAAAAATTTTTATAACATTTACTCTTTCTCTATTAACTACATTCTCAAAAGTATGTTTTCATTCTATTCACCTTGTAGCTATTGCTCTTGCTATTAGGAATACTTTTGATTTTTCTGAACTTTCCAAATTATCATATCAAGTCGTTACTCATCAACTAATTATTCCTTTTCTTGCACTCCAAGAAGCTATTGAATCCATTGGTGGAAATCTTCAAGGTCTTCTTCAATTTTCTCTTACTAAAGCATATTCTAAATTACTTCATACTTCTACAACTCCTTTCCTTACTCTTTGATAATTTATACTTCTTGCTAAAGCTCAAGTATCATAACTATCAATCATAATTTGTTCTTGTAGTTTTGTCTGTAAATATTCTCATAAGTGCATTACAGCCTTATCTACATCTCAAACAATTTTATCACATACTTTTTTTATATCATTCGGATTAACATAATATTTCATCTTATTCAACCAATTTAATAAAGAACTTTTTATGATGAACTCAATCTTTATCTTGTGGTTTATATTCAGCTATTACTTGATATTCCTTTCATTCTCGTATTATATAATCCTTAGGTGAAATATCTTCATCTGGATTAGTATATAACTTCTTTACTGTTCTTTGAATATCATCTATTCACTGAATTAAAGCTAAATCTCTATAAGATAAATTTGATATTCTACATTTTACTTCTCTACATTTCTCAACAAATTCTTCTTTAGAAATTCAATCTTCATAAATCACCTTTGAATTTCTTTTTTTTATTGTAATTTCATTAATAAAGAAATCTTGTATCATCTTAGTGTATATTAACATTTATAAATCAAACATTAGGCATATATCTTTGAAATACAGCATATAATTCATTACTTACTGGAACTCCTAACCATTTTAATTGATTAGTATTTTCATATTCACTATATCATTCAGTAATAGTATAATCATCAATCTTTTCACTATAACTTGTTTTTCTTCACTTTATATTATATCTATTAATAATTGAATACTCATAATAAATATCAAACAAATTAATCGTAGCAAATTTTAAATCATCTGGTATTTCATAAATATCATCATTTCACTTAAATTGTTCCTTATCAATTTGAGTTCGTATCATTCAACTTAAATTTGCTATATACTTCTCAACCTTTTTAGGATTTTTTAAACATAATTCTTCTAAATCACTATTAGCAGTTCATTCTTTTACTTCTTGAACTGAAAGAATAGGTAATACTAACATTTTTAATAAATTATCTAATTAAAATACTTCATTCCATTCTATTTCAACATTAATTGTTTTTTCTGAAGCTCAACTATCAACAGCTATAATATTATCTCATAACTTCAATAATGGTCGTTGACTTCATAAAGTAATCATTCAAGTAATATCAGTAAATCAATTTTTAGATATTAATATAGCTCTCCTTTCATCAGTATCTAATATTATCATATCTCATTTCTCTAATCATAATTCATCAACATCAGCAATTTGTAAAGCTTCAATTTCTCCATTCCATTCGTGTGTTATATTTATCTTATTATTTGGAACTGGATTATTTTCTACTATTTGCAATCTCATTCTAAAAGTTCAATCAATAACTCATTCATACTTTATAACATCTCTATAATATTCATACTCTATTCCAAATCATAAAGGTTCTAACATTCTTTTTCAGAACCTTGTATTTCTTCAATCTGTAAAAGTTTGTGTATATGAATTCTTAAATTCTGAACTATTAGTAATTAACTCTACACTTATTCAACATCGTTTTTCATTTCAGAAATCACTTAATTCTATTCCTTTAATAACTTGGCATTCACATTCTCGTGTATCTCCATTCACATCTTCAAAACTCATTTTTTTCCATAAGTTTTCATTAAATGGACTTGGATTTTGTTCTGGAGAAAAACATCTTTGAACTTGTTTTAATAAGAATCGCCTTTTTTCTTCACTATCAGCAATAATATCAAATAACATTCTTATTCTCCTATTCTTTTTTAGTGTAGGTGAAACATATTCTCAATGTCTAATAGCATATTTTTCAGTTGAAGCACTTGTAGAAACTTCAAAAAAACTAAATTCCTTTAAACATAAAAATCAATTCTCATTTCTAAAGAAAGGATTATTCAAAAATCTTAATCAATTATATTCTACATTATGAACCATTATTTTATTATAACTCATTCTTATTAGCTTTTATATAAACAGAAAAGAATATAATCAAAAATAAAAAACTGTTGTTTATTTCTAACAACAGCTATATTAACTTGAATTTATTTAAAATATATTGTTCAAATTCAAATTTACTACTAAATTTAACTTTCTTATACTTACTAAGATTTTTAGGATTTTCTATATCTCCTATCATCTCAATTAACATAGAAATTTGACTTTGTGATAAATTCAATACATAATCCTTTGTATAACTTGGATAATAATGAAGAATTAAACAAATAGTATAAACCATTATAGCTTCAGAATATTCTTCATCTTTTTCTGAAGCTTCTATACTAAACCCAATTCTCCAAGTAATTTATCTAATAACTCCTTTTGTTTAGAAACTGGTATTTCTTTTTCAAAAATTTCTTTAAACTCATTCCAATCTCATTCAATACAACCAATCTCTAATATCTTTAATATAGGTAATTTAATATCTTTAATTTTAGGTTCTCTAAATACTCGTTTTTTATCTTTTAATTCTATTTCACACTTCTTATATCAATCAAGGAATTCTTGTAAATTTATAGCCATTATTATTTCATCATAAAATAAAAAGTAGATTATACTAAGCAAACTCCTTGTAGGGCAAACGAATAAAACCCATAAAAGTTTGGAAATCTTAATACAATCTACTTATTAAAGGAGATAATCTTTCAACTATCTCCGAATTCGTTTTTTTACAATAAACTATTCTCAATCATTTTCATCTGAACTTTCTGAAGTTTGAGAGAATCCAACAAACTCTTGAGAAACAATATTTCAAGTAATAGTCAATGGAAATCCTACAGTAGTATTATCACTATCAGCTATTTGTTGAAGCATTGATTTATCAGCAAGACAATTATCAACATAAGTCTTAATTGTTTTCTTTTCTCAATCATATTCAAACTCATTAACTAATACCATTACAAAAGGTTTAGCAATAGCATTATCTTTGTGGTCCATTACTTTAGCTTGAGCATTAGTAGCTGAATAAGTTACTGTAATTCTTACCTTTTCTGGTGAATTATCATTTAACTTACTACCTTTTAACAATTTAATATATGTAGCACCAAATTGTGTAACTCATACTTGATAATCAGTATTAGCAACTAATTCAGTTTCTACTCAATCAATTAAACCAGTCACAGTAGTTGGAGTAATAGCAGTTCAATTAGCATTAGCAAATTTCAAAAGAATATCTTTATCAAATCACCAATCTCAAGCATTAAATCTTTCAACTTCTCCACTAACAGTTCAAGGTAATACTTCAACTAATCAACTTTGAAGAATAGCAAGCTTTTCAGCTGTCAATTCGTGTGCTGTGAATGTAACTGTAATCTTCTTTCAATCCTTTGTCTTTTTAAGAGTTCAGTTAGCATAAACATCTTCATTAGTTTCTCCAGCACTTTCTAATCAAGGGTCTTTATAAAATCCTAAGTGCATAAGATTATCACTCCATTTTGAAGCAAAATATATTTCCATAGAGTTTGGTATCATATGTCAAGGATTAATAGGAGCTTTTAAAGTCATATTTATACTTTATAACAGAAATAAAATTATTTTCTTTTCCATTTTTTAGAAGGTTTTTTATCTTCTACATCATCAGAAGTTTCTTGATTTACTTCAACTTTCTTTTCATCTTTTCAATCAATCACTTCCATTACTGTAGGGAAATATCAACCTACTTCTTCATTACTAACAACATCTCATTTAGAATAATTTTTGTTAGCAATTCTACAATCTTCTTTAATTTTATATAAAGCCATTATTCTAAACTTTATCAATTAAAATATCTAAGAGGAGTATTTCTACTCCTCATTAAATTATGCAGTAACTTCTTTTGTATTTACTGGATTTTCTACAGCATTCATAATTAGAACTTCCTTAGCTGGTTCTTTATAATTAGCATCATAAGCTCCAGTAATAAATGCTTCTTTAGAAGCTTCTCTAAATTCAGCAGTAATAGTTGATTTAATAGTTTCATCAATTACTTGTGAATTAGTTGGCTCTCTATAATCAGTAAATAGAATATCTACTCAATATTCAGGGTCTTCCATAACGTGAATTATTGGTCTTCCAATTCCTACAAATACATCTCCAGTTTCAATAGCGTCATCAATAATAAATGGAACATCTTTACCTAATACATCAGAAGTAAAGTATGATAATCTTGTTCCAGCTCCTTGATTATGTCTATCTTCAACAATGTATTTATTTCTAAATACTTTTCTAAAGAAGTTCTTTGTAGCTGAATTAAGGAATATTGCTTCAACATCTCCACCTCTTTCTTTAATTCCAAGGAATACATTTTCCATAGAATCTTCAGTAATTTTTCATTCAGCGTCAAGAATGTATCAACCAGCTTTATTAATTGCTTCTTTCCAACCTCACATAGTTTTTCTCTTTTCATCAGAAGTATCAAGAACAGCAACTCCATAATAAAGAGTTTTATTAATTTCTCTTAATTGTTCATTGGTTTTAGCTTGTCTTTCATCATTCAATAAGTTCTCCTTTGTCTTATGTCTATATTCAGCAGCTTCTTTAGTTACATAAATAGACTTTGTGAAAGTTTGAACTACATTATTAAATGAAGCTTCACCAAATGCTTTATAATCTTCTGTAATCTTAAATTCACTTTCAGCTTTAGAAAGGATTTTGATTATAGAATTTGCAGCAATAGCTTTTGCTGGAGTTGAACCCCAACCTCTTGTTACTGTCAAACCAACTTTTCAATCAGCTGGTGCAGATTTAGCAGTAACCATAATTCTTTCATCACCAATCATCAAAAGATAACCAGCTGAAAGTCTTGCTCCTAAATCTTCATCTACATAAATAGTTGTAGCATCAGCATTAGCAGCTGTTTTTACTACTCATTCTTTAGCAACTTTCTTTTGTGCGTAATA
>Ga0326513_10001102_pt1 | contig 22042 bp, 22 predicted proteins | sample 2_2465_0518_D_FD_203654 | JGI IMG/M metagenome (GOLD analysis project Ga0326513, IMG submission 203654) | Bovine rumen microbial communities from UC Davis, California, United States - 2_2465_0518 | ecosystem: Host-associated > Mammals > Digestive system > Stomach > Rumen | place: USA... | reverse complement strand
CGTTGGATTCTCTGGCGTGTTTTTCATTGATGTAATTACGGACTTCCCTTGTGTACTGCTGTGCCGTTGTTTTTTTGGCAAGAAAAGCATTGTGTTCCTTTGAGAGCATTTCATATTCCGATTTCAAATCGGCTGACATTTTCTGCAAATCACTATGCTTAGGCGGTCTGCCGTCTACATAAAACGGCTTGCTGTGTTCCCTGATGTACTTGTCCGCCTGTTCATAACTGTCAATAGCGTCCGAATTTTTCTTTTTGAAAATCTTTCGCCAGAGTGCAGAACATTCCTGATATTCCTTGTAAACGGCTGAATTTTCAGAACGCTGTTTCAGCTTGGCGATAAGCGTATCAACTGCCCTGATTTTCTTTTTCAGCACGCTTAATTCTTCGGTATGGTCATCAGAGTGTGAGGTATTCCACATAAATTTGGAAAATTCGATAAATGATGTGATTCCGACGGATTCAAGAGCCGTGATGATTTCATCAGCTTTTCGCATACCTCGAATGGATTCCCACAAATCTTTTTTCTTTTCAGTCGGCTGACTTTCAATCGGTTCAGGTTCGGGAGTTTTCTGTTCGCTCAACCATGCGAAAAATTCTTCATCGGTGAGTACATCACTCTTAGGCGGTGCAGAGGTTTTTTCGGGATTTTTCTTTTCAGAAAGCCTTTCCAGAGTGGATTGAGATTTCTGTATCTGTTCAATCTGTTCAGCGATGCGTTCGGGAGTGAACTCCTCGCCCAGAGTGTCGGCTCGTGTGAATTTCTGCTGTCCCTCATCTTTCAGGCGAAATTTCAGCTTGACTTTATTCTGTGGCTTGTAAACATATTCAATCCCACTGGCGGTGCAGTTGCGGAGAAAATCTTCAAAGTCTTTGCTGTAAAATGCGACTTCGGCAATTTTCGCACGGAGTTTGTCTTTCCATGACTTGCCCTGTATCTGCATATCACGCTCGAAATGCGAAACTCCCTTGCCTTTCGGCTCGATAACAGACAAGCCATGTTCCTGACAAATATCATCAGAAATTTTCCGCAATTTCGCCCATGACCTTTCGCTGACTTTTCCCTGATTATGTTCAGTAGTGAAACTCAATCCGTTATAAAGGTTTGTGTTATTGAAAATGATGTGGCAATGGGTGTGAGATTTATCTGTGTGAACGGCAAGCACATACTGATAATCGCCTTTCAGAAATTTATCGCACAATTCCTCGCCAATCTGCAAGGCTTGTTCGGGTGTGACCTCATTAGGAGCGAAACTCTGGATTATGTGGTGTGCAAGAATTGTTGTCCGTCCTGTTCCGTTGGCTCGGACGGCTCGGAAGTCGGCGGCAGCACCTCGGCTGTCGGTTCGGCAGGCATAAGACTGCACATATAAACCGTTGACGGTCTTATCTCCGTCTGTGATGTAGCGGATTGCCGCCCAGTCTGTCGCTTTGATTGAATGGATAGAAGTAACTGCCAAATTTCATTTACGCCCCCTTTGATTTCGGCTATATCCTCGTCATAGATTCGCCCTGTGCTGTGAAGTCTAATAAGTATCTGGTTGATGTTATTCCCGATGCGTTTCATCAACTGATTTGTTTCGGCTATATCGATATTGTCTGCGGTCAAATCCACTCTCGCCCTGACACAATCACGAACGTATGTTGACTTGCTCTTGTAGCCGAACTGTTCGCACTTGTTTTCAATGTCCTGCATTTCGGATTCCGTAAAGCGAATATTTAAGGTGCAGGACTTGTTTTCTCTCTTGGATTTCAGGTATTTTTGTTGGCTCTCGGTAAGCTGACTTTCCGACTTGTCAGCAAGACTTTTGTCAAGCTCCGATTTGACCTCTTTGTCGAGAGTGTAATTGATTGCTCCGTCATAGGTCATTCCAGTAGTTTCAGTAACCTTATGTTTTGACGGTCTGCCACGCTTTCTTTTTTCGGTTTCCATAGTGGTATCTCCTTTTCTTTTACTTCGGTGATAGCCGATTTTTTTATGACCGCTGTGCGGTCATTTCGGGGTTCGGGGTGTCCCCGACAAGCAAATGTATTTTCGCCCTTTGTGGCGCAAAATACTTTGCTTGCTATTTTTGTTGCGCTGTGCGCATTTTTTCGCTGCTCCGTCAGCGATTGGCTTTACTTCCGCCGTCTTTAGGCGGTCATTTTTCACTCGCTCCTTTTTTCACTCACTCTGATATTCTAATCTGGCTCAGCGCAGTTATTGCGCAGTCTGGGCGGCAATCTGATGAAAATGATAATTTTTTCGATTGACTTTTCAAAAAAATTGTGTTATAATTAGCTAAGAATAAATTTTCAGGAGAATATTATGAGTATTGAATATCACCCTTCGCCCCTTGAAATCTTAAATATCTTTGATAACATTCCTAAGATATGGGAAAATTCCTCTGTTGAACTTGCTCAATTTCAAAAAGAACATCAAGTAAAATTGCCTGATATGTACATTGAGTTTATGAACTCTGCAAATGATATTTTAGAAACGGCAGATATAATAACAAAGAAACCGCATTTCTTCTTTGACGAAATTGAGGATTCACTGAAATATTTGACAGAAAAAGAATTAACAAGTAATTTTAGTGATTATTTGCCCTTTACACAAATAGTAAAAGGAAACTGGAATGAACTCATTGACGATTACCTTGTTATTGGAAGTGATTACGGAGCAGGTATAGTGTTTTTCGGAATACGAAAAGAAGATTTGAATCAGGAAAATCCACCTGTTTACCAACGCTTTGAAACAGATTCAATTCTTGATGACTGGAAATTGATTTGGAATCATTTATCAGATTATTTTTTGACTGTCATTTGCGATGTGTTAATAGAAACTCAATATATGACTGCAAGAGAAACCTTGAGAAAAAATCATTGGGTTTATAAAGCATTTACAACCAAACTCCAAAAAGATGAAATATTATCAAAATACGAAATAGAGCTTACCAGTTTGCCACATATATTCTCAGTCTGGATACAATCAAGTAAAGATTGGGTTTCCTGCTGTTATGACAAAAATCAAAAAATATTATTTTTATTTCGGTATATCAAAAATCATAAAAATATTATTACTGTATCAAAAAAAATCAGTTCCAATAATAAATAATTTCAGAATCTCTGAATTGCTCCGACAATTCAGGGATTTTTATTTTCCTCCGACAAACTGCCGAACGGAAAAACGCTACTGCAACAGAAAGTTCGTGCGCTATGCGAATAGACAAAAGGCGATATTCTGCGCTATAATATTATCATGGGGCATGAGCCTGAAAAATTCAAATCAAAGTGAGGTGAACAGAATGGGTGCAACTCTGACCGACAATAAAGCCAAACTTGACAACATCGACAAGGCTATCAAAGAGGCTCTGGAGCGTAAACGCAGAATTATTGTGCAGGGCAAAGAGATTGCTTATGATACGCTTGTCAGACTGTACGGCAAAGAGGGGCAGGAGCTTATTGATGCCGTGACCGCTGAACACGGTCTTATTCAGAAATTAACTGCAAGCGGTATGACCTTTGAGCAAATCGGAGAACTTGCTGACGGCAGTAACGAAATCAACCAGACTTCTTTCTTTGACAAAAAGCCAAATCCCTACTCGGACTAATCCAACAAGCTGTGCAGTCGGTTCTTGCCGTTCTGCACGGCTGTGAGGGTAAGAGATAAAAAGCGATGCCCTCAATCAAAAGCATAGAAACAGACAGCTAAAGGAGAAAAATTCGCTATGGAGAACAAAACAACTGAAACTGTGTCCGAATACAAAATTGGGCATACAACTTATCTGGTGAAAACCACATTCAACCCCGCTTTTCAGGAAAGCCTTTCCGATATTGTGAAACGGCTCATCATTCGTGACTGTGAAGATTCCCCCGGTGAATCTGACCAACAATCAGAGGGGCAAGCTGTATAATTTGCATATTGACATTTTCTCGAAAATGCGCTAAACTATTATCATAGCTTGCTGTATCTGTCGGAAAGTGAGGTTATTATGACAGACAAGATTACAGCGTTATATTGCAGACTTTCGCAGGACGATATGATTGACGGCGAGAGTAACAGTATCACTAATCAGAAAGCGATACTCAAAAAGTATGCAGAGGACAACGGATTCCGCAACACGGTTTATTATGTGGACGATGGTGTTTCTGGCACAACGTGGGAGCATGATGGATTCAAGGCTATGCTTGCGGATATTGAAGCAGGCAAGGTCGGTACGGTCATTACTAAAGATTTGAGCCGTTTAGGTCGTGACTATCTGAAAACTGGCGAATATATCGAGATTATCTTTCCTGATTATGACGTTCGCTATATTGCCGTGAATGATGGAGTAGACACATTCAAATCCGAAAATGAACTCATGGCTTTCAAGAATATTTTCAACGACTGGTATGCTCGTGACTGTTCAAAGAAAATCCGTGCGGTATTCAGAGCTAAAGGGCAGTCGGGAAAGCACCTCTGTCCTCCGGTGTATGGCTACAAGAAATCTGATACGGACAAAAATCTGTGGGTGATTGATGATGAGCCTGCGGAAGTCGTCCGCAAGATTTTCAAGCTCTGCATTGACGGTTACGGACCAGTCCAGATTGCCCGTATTCTGACGGAGCAGGGTATCCCGACACCTACCGCATACGCTCTCTCGCAGGGCAGGGACAACGGACGGCATAATGCAAGACTGTACCGCTGGGGAGCAAATACCATTTGCCACATTCTCGAACGCTACGAATACTGTGGTCACACGGTCAATTTCAGAACGCACATGAAGTCCTACAAGGTGCATAAGATTGTGTACAATCCGCAGGACGAATGGCAGATTTTCGAGAATACGCAAGAGCCGATTATTTCTCAGCAGGAATTTGACTTGGTGCAGGAACTTCGCAAACACAAACGCAGACCGCAGAAAATGCAGACAGTCAACCCGTTTGCAGGAATGGTATACTGTGCCGACTGTGGAGAAAAGATGTATCTGAGCCGTCGCAAGAATGAACGCCCTGAACAGGAACACATGAGATGTTCGACTTACGCAAAGGAGCAGGACAAATGCACGGTTCACTATATCCGCACTTGCGTACTGAACGAAATTGTTCTCGGAGAACTGAACAAACTCCTTGAAATGGTGAGAGCAAATGAGGACGAATTTATTCAGACGGCTATGAACAATTCTGTTCAGAAACAGTCCTCGGAGCTTGTCAAGGCGAAAAAGACCTTAAAGCAGGCTGAAAAAAGAATTTCGGAACTTGACCGCCTGTTCACCAGACTGTATGAGGACAATGTGCTTGGCAGAATTTCGGACGAGCGTTTCACGATGATGTCGGCAGGATATGAGGACGAACAGAAAAAGCTGAAATCCACTGTTTCGGAGCTTACCGCCCTGATTGATACGGCAGAACAGAAGTCCTCTGATGTGACGGCTTTCCTTGATGTGGTGCACAAGTACGAACATATCGAAAAGCTGACACCTGAAATCATGCACGAACTGATTGAGAAAATTGTGGTTCACGCTCCTGACAAGTCAAGCGGAAAGCGTATTCAGCAGATTGACATTTATTTCCGTTTTGATGTTGCTGTTTCAAGCGTATCGACAGAAACGGGACACTACGGAAGAAAGACTGCATAACGGCTATGTTATGCGGTTTATCTTAAACGAATAAAAACTTCTATATCACTATGGCAGTTTCAGGCAGGGAAAGAAAGTTATTGATATACAATCTGATTTTTACCGTTCTTTTTTCCTATATAGAGTTTTTTATCAATCTGATGTATCCAAGCATCAATAGAACTGCCATGTTCTCTGTGAGAAACACCTACTGTCAGAGTGACACTGATATGATTTCCTTCAAAAATTACCGGTTCGCTTCCTATTTCTGTATGCATTTGTTCAAGAAGTTTCAGAGAATCCTGTTTATTATCAGAGCAGAGTATGAGAAATTCTTCGCCACCCCATCGGGCAATCTCACAGTCTGTGCAGGATTCTCTCATTTTCCGGCTGATTACCCGAAGTACTTCATCTCCTGCATTATGTCCGTAAGTATCATTGATTTTCTTGAAATCATCAATATCTGCAATTGCAAGCAGTTCCGACGTATTTTCTGCGGGAAGTTCCGAGAGTTTATCAAGCATATAATGTCTGTTATAGAGTCCTGTCAGACGGTCTTTATGTGCGATGTCCAGAAGTTTTGTTTCTGATTTGATAATAGACTGAATCAGATAATTAGTATAAAATACAAGATAACAAAAAACTGTTATAGAATTAAACATCAGGAAAAAAGAAGCATATTTTTTTCCTACATCATAAACAGGGCCGTTTCTTGATACATATCCCATAAATAACAGATAAAAGACTGCTATGCCGATACTGATATAAAATGATCTTGAACTCTTTATGCCGAGTTTAAAAGACATATACTCAGTTGTATAGATACACGGAATCATAGAAAAGCAGTAAAGATGAAACCCATAGCTTTCACCGAGACAGACTGCTGTTACACTTGTATACAGAATCAATCCCCCGTAGACTATCCATAGATACAGATTCAGCTTTTTTTTATAGACCATTAAGTACATCATAGCATATACTACAGCGGTTGGAATACTGAAATAAACCAGAAAAGGAATATCCATTTTTATAAAAAATATCAGAAATCCAAATATTGTAGACAACATTACCGTATTGACAACATATGCTATTTTTTGTGCAGATTCTATTTTCATCTGCAACAACTCCTTTCTGAATAAAAGAGAGAATATATATATTATAGCATATTTTTATCAAATTGTCCAGTAATTTTAAAAAAATATATATATTTTTAAGAAGAATTTCACAGAATTTATGATTTATATAATTCTGCACTGAAATATCTGTCTCCACGATCAGGCAGAACCGTCACAATACGACCTTTCTGAATTCGTTCAGCGAGTTTTATTGATGCTGCCAATGCTGCTCCGGAGCTTGAACCCGCAAAAATCCCCTCACGTTTCGCAAGAAGACGGGAATATTCAAAAGCCTCTGTATCAGTAATTTTAATAACATCATCGACTAAGCTCATATCCATAGTAGCCGCGATAAAATCATTGCCGATTCCCTCGATATTATAATCATGATGTTCTCCGCCGCCCATAGTAGAGCCTTCCGGATCAGCTAAAATCCCCTTGATTTCAGGATTTTTTTCTTTCAGATAACGCAGAATTCCTGTATAAGTTCCGCCGCTTCCTGCACCAGCAACGACATAATCAATCTGACCTTCGAGATCTTCATAGATTTCTTTTCCGGTTGTTTCGTAATGTGCAAGCGGATTGCTTTGATTCTCGAACTGCTCCAGAGAAATGGAATTGGGAATTTCTTTCTTGATCTCTTCTGCTTTGCGGACTGCTCCGAGCATTCCATATTCACGGGGAGTATTGATGACTTTTGCTCCGAGAGCTTTGACAAGCGTCTGTTTCTCAATTGAGAATTTATCCGGAATGACAAATATAATCTGATACCCTCTGTTCAGAGCGGCAAATGCAATGCCGAGTCCTGTATTTCCGGCAGTTGCTTCGACAATTACTCCGCCGGATTTTAACAGGCCTTTCTGTTCGGCATCCTGAATCATATATAAGCCTGTTCTGTCCTTGACGCTTCCGGAGGGATTATATAACTCTAATTTTGCGAATAATTCAATATCCGGATTGTTTTCAAACTGATGCAGTCTGACTAAAGGCGTATGTCCGATTAATTCCTGCATAGAATCATAATAATGCATAATTACTTTACCTCGCTTTTCTCGATAGCCTGCTGTAAATCTTCCAGAATATCAGCAATATCTTCAATGCCGACTGACAATCTGATCAAGCCGTCTGTAATACCGACCTGTTTCCGGATTTCTGCGGGAATCGAAGCATGTGTCATTGTTGCCGGATGGCATACTAAAGATTCTACTCCGCCGAGGCTTTCTGCTAACATGATTAATTTCAAACTCTTGAAAAATTTTTTAATATCATAATTTTCATGCAGTTCAAAAGAGATCATGACACCGCCGTTTTTGGCCTGTTTTTTATTGATCTCGTAGCCCTGACCGGATTCCAGTCCTGCATAGTACAGATTTCTGACTGCTCTGTGATGCTGTAAGAAATGCACAACTTTTTCAGCGTTTTCGACATGTCTGTCCATTCTGACTCCGAGCGTTTTGATGCCTCTGATTAATAAGAACGAATCAAACGGAGACAATACACCACCAGTCGAATTCTGAATAAAAGCGATCTGTTCAGCGAGTTCTTTTGTAGATACGACTGCTAAACCTGCCACGACATCGCTGTGACCGCCCAGATATTTTGTCGCCGAATGTACCACAATATCTGCTCCCAGATCAAGAGGTTTCTGAAGATAAGGTGTCATGAACGTATTATCGACAATTACAAGCAGATTATGTTTATGAGAAATTTCAGAAATGGCCTGAATATCTGTCACTGTCATAAGCGGATTTGCAGGGCTTTCGATCATGACTGCTTTGACATCCGGAGTAATCTGTGTTTCAAAAATATCCGGATTGGCTGTATCTGCGATTGTATAATTAATATTAAAATGATTGAATACTTTATCTAATACTCGGAACGTTCCGCCATAGACATTACTGGAAATCAATACTCTGTCACCGGATTGCAGTAAGCTCAATACGGCTGTGATCGCCGCCATTCCGGAAGCGAATGCAAAGCCTGCGTAACCGTTTTCGAGTTCAGCAATCAGAGCTTCAAGGGCTTCACGAGTGGGATTGCCTGTTCTGGAATACTCATAGCCGCGCATTTCTCCGAGGCCATCCTGTTTGTAAGTCGATGTCTGATAAATCGGCACATTGACAGCTCCGGTTCTTTCATCCATAGAAATTCCGCCGTGAATTAAAGCAGTACTGATATTCTTAAATTTACTCATGATAAAAAATCTCCTTTCAAAAATCAGACAGACGCAAAAACGGAGAACACAGAAACCTGCGTTCTCCGTAATATACATCGTAATAATTATAATTAATATGATATATGAGAGCTGTTTCTCTGTTTCATAACTATGCAATTATTCTCAGAACAACAGCAACAATATACTGTCAGGGAAATGATAAAAAACATGTGAAACAACTCCTTTCAGAAATATAATAATAATTATTCAAACATCGGTGTAGACAGATAGCGTTCACCTGTATCCGGCAGAAGAGCGACAATTGTCTTACCCTTATTTTCCGGACGCTTTGCTAACTGAATCGCTGCCCACACTGCCGCACCAGAGGAAATGCCGACCAGAACGCCCTCGCTTCTTGCGATCAGTCTACCGGTCTCGAAAGCATCTTCATTCTCAACTGTGATGACTTCATCATAAATATCTGTATTCAGTGTTTCCGGAACAAATCCCGCACCGATACCCTGAATCTTATGAGGACCAGAAACGCCTTCGCTCAGTACCGGAGAACCTTTCGGCTCAACAGCGACTACTTTGACATCCGGATTCTGTGCTTTCAGATAAGTGCCAACACCTGTGATAGTTCCGCCTGTACCGACTCCGGCTACGAAAATATCTACTTTACCGTCAGTATCGTTCCAGATTTCCACGCCTGTTGTTTTTTCATGAATTGCAGGATTTGCCGGATTTGTGAACTGAGACGGAATAAAGCTGTCCGGAATTTCTTCTGCTAATTCCTGAGCCTTAGCAATTGCACCTTTCATGCCCTTAGCACCTTCAGTCAGAACCAGTTCAGCACCATAGGCTTTCATCAGATTACGGCGTTCGATACTCATTGTTTCCGGCATAGTGATAATTAATCTGTATCCTCTTGCGGCGGCAACTGCTGCGAGGCCGATACCAGTATTACCGCTGGTAGGTTCGATCAGAACGCTGTTGGGTTTCAGTAAGCCCTTGGCTTCGGCATCATCAATCATAGCACGGGCGATTCTGTCCTTGACGGAGCCGGCAGGATTGAAATATTCGAGCTTGCCTAAGATAACAGCCTGAAGCTGATTATTTTTCTCAATAGTTTTGAGTTCCAGCAGGGGAGTATTTCCGATTAAATCACTGAAACGCTGATAGATTTTACTCATAGTAAAAACTCCTTTCAAAAACCTGTTTATCCGTATTACTTAGATAGCACTTATATCCTATCTGATTAGTATGAATATATTATAGCACACTCTTATAGATTTGTCAATAGTTTTTTTGAAAATTTTTTGTAACAAATTATATAGCATCAATATCGCTGTGTGATTGTACTTTTCTTGACACAGTAAAGCATATATGCTATAATTTTAATAATCAGAATCAGAAAGGATTTGAAGCTATGAATAAAAAAATCTCTGTCATACATTATATATTATTTTTTATCAGTGTATTCCTGCTGAGTGCAAGTCTTGTACTGTATCTCTCGAAATGGAATGGCTATCCGGAAGAAATCGGCATTCATTTCGATTCTGACGGACAGTATGATGTCATTGCTTCTAAATTCTATGGATTCTATCCGAATGTGGTCGGAAGTATCGTAATTGCCGGACTAGCTTTCTCCTGTCATCTGATTCATAAGAAAAAAACAGGTCTTGCTGTCAGTGAGAAAGGCGAAATGCTGTTCAAATCTGAATTATGTCTGACTCTGGATTGTCTTTCTGTATTGTTAAGTATATTCTTCTCTTTCTGGTCGAGAGCGATTTCTTTTCAGATTCCTCTTGATGCAAATTTTATGGGAAATCTGGAATTTGTTATATTGATTATTACTGCGATCGGCATTGTTTCAGAAATAATTACTTATCAGAAATATAAAATCAGGGAACAGACTGCTGAAAATTCCGGAGTCTCTCACCGGCTGTGCCGTCTGATTCCATGGATGCTGACCATCGCAGGAATTTTGATTCTTCTGATCAGCTGGGAACGTCTGCCCCATGGAGAAGAATTTGAAAATAATCCGGAGTATTTCGGATTGGCATATTTTGCTAATTTTGATATATTTCTTGATAAATCCCTGCTTCTGATTCCGCATATTATAAATATTATTCTGCTTGTAATTCTTGAAATCTTCTCTGTCAGGGCAGTCAGGACAGAGAAAACCGCTCTAATTTCCCTGACAGATCGGCTGAAGCTCATCAGCGGAATTTTCTTCTTCTGGTGGAATTTACTGCTTATTCAGGAACTGCCGATCGGTATCATATCAAGTATTCTGTTTGTATGCCTGTGCATCTTATTTTTTATAATATATCAGAAAGAACAAGCGATTATTTGAGACAGATAAGACAGCTTTTTCAGTCACCAAAAACAGAAATTCTTGTTTTCTCTATGGGGTCATTCTCCCCGTCAATATCAATATAATTCTGATCAGCATGATTTCGGGAATAATCCTGAATTTTTTTAGAAATTTTTTCAAGATAAGCAGGAGAACTCTCATAGGCATAACGAACGAGAGTTCTTCCATAAGAGAAGCCCCCTCTTGATTTACCGATTATTTTCCAATAAGGACGTTCATCAGGAGAAAGCAGAAAACAATCTTTTTTTTCAGCACATATATTAACAGGCCAGTCTCCCCAGTCAGCATTTTCGTTGATATTTTCTCTGTTTCTGTAATATCTGTACACATTGGCATGTTGATACCATCCCACAACACAAAGCGGACTCTGAGCTTCATGTTCAGAACACCAGATTACAAGTACATCTTCCAGACAATCTGAATTTCCAGCATTTTTATCCAGTCTTTCCAAGTGAAGCTGATTTCCATATACACCATCCTGAGATTTAGTACTGACATAGCCCATACAGTATTCAGTGTCATCCGGAAATGCAACTGTTTTGAAATTTAATTCTTCAGCAGCAGAATCATTATTTTTAACCCATTCGCCAATTGGAAAGAAATATTCTTTGAATGCATCTTTGCCCTTATAATATTTCAGCCAGCTGATTTTTAGGAATACAATTCTTGAGCCATAATTATAGTATTGAGCCATAGATTCTCTTCCTTCCTGTTATTTTTTACTATATTATAACATATCCTGTCAGACCTGTCAAACCGCTTGTTTTCTGCTGAACAGCATCTTGATTTCTTTCTGAGAAATCAGAAATAATGCAAGCAGATAAATCAATACAGCGATCAGAACGGCGATTAAAAAAGCGATTCTCTGAGGAAAATAACATAAAATTCTGTCATAGCAGAGCCATGCACTTCCGGCACAGAGAAACCCTCCCCATAACTGACATAACAAAGGCCGGAGAATATTCAGTGATTCGCCGAGTTCTTTTCTCAGACAGAGTAAGGCAAGAATCAAAATCAGACCGTAACAGATTCCTGTCGAAATTGCCGCTCCTGATGTACAAAATCTGGGAATTAAAAAAAGATTACAGATCAGCTTGATCAGAATTGCCGGAAGCATGATTTTTACAGGTAAATCCTCCCGTCCCATTGCCTGTAACAGACTGAATACCGGAAATGACAGACATAAGAAAATCAATCCGACAGATAAATATTTCAATCCTGATACGGCCGCCTGAATTTCGCTTTCCCGTCCGGAGAATAAAAATTTCAGAATTCCTTCTGAAAGAGCGAAAATGCCGCATCCTGACGGAATCGCAAGCAGACCTGTCAGAATCAGAACTTGTCTTGCATAATCAGCGGCTTGTTTCCGATTTCCGGTCGACCATGCCTGAGCCGTACAGGGCAGAACGCTTTTCGCTAACATATTTGTCAGAGATGGTACTAAATTAAAAACCGTTACGGATAAGCCCATGAATGAGCCATATACGAATGCGGCGGCTTCTTCTCTCGGAACAGAAACAGACAGATCTGCTTTCTGATAGAATCCCTCCGGATCGGAAATCAGCATAGCAGAAAAACTTCTCATCATTGTAAATAAATCAATCAGAGAAGTCAGATTTGTAACGAGTGCTCCCAATGCCGCGGGAATCATAATTTTAAATAATAATTTAATAATCATTCCGGAAGAGGGCGGAAGCTCCTGAGAATCCGGTTTTTCTTTCTGAATTTTATTCTGAATAATAAAATAGAACCATCCTCCGGCGGTTGAAAGCGTAATACCCAGAACAGCTCCGAAAGCACCTCTGCTCTCTGATGTATAATTTTTTAATATTATAAAATCAGAATTTAAAAATAATTTACATAAAAACAATCCGGCGATTAATTTAATCATAGCTTCGATGGCCTGTGAAACTGCGGTCGGAGTCATATTGCATAATCCCTCATAATAGCCCCGCTCGACTGCCGTCAGACAGCAGAATACAATTGCCGGAGTCATCACTAATACTGCCGGATAGGCCTCCGGACTGCCTGAAGTCCGTAATGTGAAAAATTTTGCACAGAGCAGAGAAATTCCCATTCCGGCAAGTCCCATTCCCAGACAGAGCAATCTTGCAGTATGGCGGATTTTGAATGCACTTCTGTACTGCATCCGAGCAGTGAAATCTGCGACAGGTCGGGCGACTGCCGTAGAAAGTCCCGTTACCAGTACGGCATAGACAGGCAGAAATAATCCGTATGCACAGCTGAAATATCCCATGCCCGTCCCGCCGAGAATTGCCGTCAGAGGAAGTTTGAACATCGCTCCGCATAGTTTGGCGAAAACTGCCGATATTGTCAGCAATAGCGAACCCTGTAAAAATGTCTGCTTTTTCATATTATATTCTCCTCTCAGAAGATTTCCAAAAAAATTTCACAGAATAACCAGATTTTTTTTAAAATTTCTATTGCCGAAATCAGAATTTTGTGCTATAATAATATCAGCACTCTGTAAACAAGCATATCTGCTTTCTTATATATCGACAGAGAATTTATTAAAAAAGGTGAAACATAGTTATGAATTATCAGTTTTCTGAAAAAGTTTCTCATTTGCAGGCATCTGCGATCAGAGAAATTCTGAAATTCACATCCGTCCCTGGTGTGATTTCATTTGCAGCAGGAAATCCTGCTCCGGAAGCCTTTCCGGTGGAAACTGTCCGTGAAATCGCTGCTGAACTCTTTCAGAATGATCCGATTGCTGTCTTGCAGTACGGCATTACAGAAGGCTACCTGCCTTTGAGAAATCTCATGAAAGAACGTATGGCAAAACAGGGCAATTTCAAAGAAGATTCCGAAGAATTGATTATTACTTCCGGTGCTCAGCAAGTAATGGAATTAGCCTGCAAATCGCTTTGTAATGCAGGTGATACGCTGATCTGTGAAGCTCCCAGTTTTATCGGCTCACTCAATGCTTTCAAGTCCTACAATGTCAATCTGGTTGGTGTTCCGCTTGATGACGAGGGGATGAATCCTGAACTGCTTGAAAAGGCTCTGAAAGAAAATCCCAATACGAAATTGATTTATTTAATCCTCAATTTCCAAAATCCTACCGGAAAGACAACAACTCTGAAACGTCGTAAAGAATTATATGCACTTGCTCAGAAATATAATACTATGATCATCGAAGACAATCCTTATGGCGATCTGAGATTTTCCGGCGAAGAAGTTCCCACAATCAAGAGCATGGATACTGACGGCAGAGTTATTTATGCAGGAAGTTTCTCGAAAGTCTTAGCCCCCGGAATCCGTGTCGGCTATGGCATCGCTCCGAAAGAAGTGATTGCCAAGATGGTAGTCTGCAAGCAGGTTTCTGACGTACAGACAAATAATTTCGGTCAGATGCTGGCATATCAGTTCATGCAGAAAGTCGATTTCGATGCTCATCTTGCTAATTTAAGAGCGATCTATAAACAAAAAGCTGAAAGAATGCTCAACGGCATTGCAGAGCATTTTTCTGATAAAATCGCCTATACCAGACCGGAAGGCGGTCTGTTCCTGTGGTGTACGCTTCCGGAAGGCAGTGACATGACAGGCTTCTGCTCCAAAGCTGTACAGGAATATAAAATTGCAGTTGTCCCCGGTAATGCTTTCATGGTATCGGAAAGCGATGTGACTTATTCATTCAGGCTGAATTATTCTACTCCGACTGATGAAGCGATTGATCAGGGCATTGCAATCCTCGGACAGCTGACAAAAACTATGTTTGACTAATATTAATTTTATCACAAGAAAGGAATTTTTTATCATGGCAATTGTAAGACGTTCCCCTTTAGATCCCTATCCGGTAACTCCCGGATATTTAGCTACCCGAAACAGTGCTCTGCATATTCCGCCGGTACAGTTCTCGAATATGAAATTCAAATCCGATGAAGTATACGGCATTGTTATTGATATTCCGATGGGTGCGACTATCATGGTAACTATGGTATGTTTCATCAACGGTGCGGCAAATCTGTATTTCAACAACGGCAGTGAATATACAGGAGCATCTACAAAATATAAATCCGTAGTACAGGCGGCTAGAAATCTGGTTGTCAATGCGACTCCCCTGAAAAAGACCTGCAAGAGAACATCTCAGTTTCCTCTGCCGGTTGCCGGAAATCATTTTATCTATATGATGACCAAGAGAGGCATTTTCAAAGCAGAACTCGATCCCAGAACCATTCAGCAGGATTCCAAAGAAAAGCGGGTTGTTTATTATCTCTATCAGCAGGTAATGGGTGCACTCCGTATTGCACAGCTCCGTGATGCCGAAAATATGCCGGAAGGCGGTACAAAGGCATGAGCGAACAGAAAGCTGAACAGAAAAAATTAATCTTCAGCGGTATTCAGCCAACTGGAACATTCACACTGGGAAATTATATCGGCGCAATCCGGAACTGGAAACCCTTACAGGAAGAATACAGATGTATTTACAGCGTTGTTGATGAACATGCGATTACAGTCAGGATTGAGCCTGCAAAACTTCGTCAGAAAACACTTGAAGCCTATGCACAGCTTCTTGCATGCGGAATTGATCTGGATAAATCTTTATTATTTATTCAGAGTCATGTTCCGACACATGCACAGCTTTCATGGGTGCTGAACTGTTCCGCACAGTTCGGCGAACTCTCCAGAATGACGCAGTTCAAAGACAAGAGTCAGAAGCATCCTGATGATATTAATGCCGGATTATTTGATTATCCTGTTCTGATGGCCGCTGATATTTTAGTCTATAATGCTGATTTAGTTCCTGTCGGTGCTGATCAGATGCAGCATCTTGAGCTTGCCAGAACGATTGCAAGAAGATTCAACGGTCGCTATGGCGATACATTTACTGTTCCGGAGGGCTATGTTGCTCCGGTTGGTGCAAAAGTCATGTCTTTACAGGAACCTGCTAAGAAAATGTCTAAATCCGATGAAAATCCCAATGCTGTTATTTTAATTCTTGATGATAAAGATACGATTATCAGGAAATTCAAAAGAGCCGTTACAGACAGCGAAACAGAAATTGTATTCCGTGAGGGCAAAGACGGTATTAACAATCTGCTCACGATCTATTCTGCTGTTACCGGAAAATCAATTCCCGATGCAGAAAAAGAATTCGCTGGTCAGGGTTACGGAACATTCAAGATTGCTGTCGGCGAAGCCGTTGCCGATCATCTCGCTCCCGTGCGTGAAGAATATGCAAAATTAATTGCTGATAAAGCCTATCTCAAAGACTGCTATACCAGATGCGGTGCAGAAGCCCTCCGCTATTCCCAGAGAATTTTAAATAAAGTCTATAAGAAAGTCGGCTTTGTGGCTTCTGAAATCCGATAAGAAAGCGTAATATTATTATGATAGAATATACTCAGAAAGAATATTATAAAATTCAGGATTTGCAGGAGATTGTTAAAATTCTCAGAAGTCCTGAAGGCTGTCCGTGGGATAAAGAACAGAATCATACTTCCATCCGGAATGATTTTCTTGAAGAAGCCTATGAAGCCATAGAAGCCATTGATCTGCTTGATATGGCGATGATGCGCGAAGAATTAGGCGATGTGCTCTTGCAGGTCGTCTTTCATGCCACGCTTGCCGAAGAAGAAAAGGCTTTTGATTTTGATGACATCTGTGATGAAATCTGCAAAAAGCTGATTATCCGTCATCCGCATGTATTCGGAAATGTTGTTGCCGAAGATACTGAAACCGTGCTCAATAACTGGGATGCCATCAAGAAAGAAACCAAACATCAGGAAACTTATACAGATACACTTAATGCTGTTGCCAAATCGCTTCCGGCTCTTTCCAGAGCACAGAAAGTCGGCAAGCGTGCTAAAAAAGCTGGTATGGATTTCCGTACTGCTGAGGATACTTTTTCCTGCATCCAGTCTGAACATGATGAATTACAGGAAGCCATACAATCCGGAGATCAGGCTCGTATTGAAGAAGAATTCGGCGATCTGCTGTTCTCGTGTGTGAATACTGCCCGTCATCTCGGAATTGATGCTGAACAGGCACTATCCAAAGCAACAGAAAAATTCATCAGCCGTTTTCAAATGACAGAACAGCTTGTGACAGAATCCGGCGGGAATATGCCTGACCTGCCTATTGAACAACTGGATGTTTACTGGAATCAGGCAAAAGAAATTCAGAAAAATAAATAATTCTACAGGAGGTATTTTATTATGACCAAATCCGAACTGATTGCTATGTATGCCAAGAGCAGAGACCGTAAAAGAAAAGATGCCGAGGCAGATGTGAATTTTATTTTTGATACCATCTGTGCTTCTCTTGCCGAGGGAGAAAAAGTCGTTCTGACCGGCTTCGGAACTTTTGATGTCAGAGACCGTAAGGAAAAACGCTGTCTGAATCCCCGCACAGGCGATCCGATTCAGCTTCCTGCCGGAAAAGCACCTGCGTTCAAGGCCGGCAGAGGTCTGAAAGAAGCTGTGAATCCGAAAGAAAAGGACTGATTTTTTTATCATGAAGAATATCCTGAAGAAATCCCTTTCCTGCTGTCTGCTTTTCTGTTCTGTCCTGCTGTGCTGTACAGCCTGCGGTACAGAAGCCGAATCGCCTGATACTATCGAAGATATTCTTAATCCTAACAGAAAAAAGCAGGAAACGGAAACAGAAACAGTATTCAACTGGTTCAGCACCGAAACAGAAGAAACAGATACAACAGAATATGAAAATATTCTCTTTCCTGAAACAGAAATTCTGACAGAAGCATCAGATGCTTCTGTACAGGAAATGACAGAACTGTTTTCTGAAATGACTACAGAATCTGAATCAGAAATACTGACAGAATTATCTACAGAAATGCCGACAGAAATTTTCTCCGAAACAGAGGTCGATTTCTCTGAAATCATTCCGGCTGAAGAAACTGCTCCGTCAGTGCCTGTTTACGAGATTCCGGAAACTGCTCCTGTTGTCGTGACGGAAACTGTTCCGGAAGAAGAAACTTCTGCATTCTCTCCCGTGCAGTGGGAAAACGTATACAGATCATTTCTGGAAAACAAAGTTTTTCAGAGGCAGGTTTCTGCTGATGTGCAGGAAGATGATACCAGATTTCTGCTCCTGTATCTGAATGATGATGAAATTCCGGAATTATTTATTCAGACTACAATGGAAGTATTAATCTATGCTTATCATAACGGGCAGGTGGTGTATGTAGATAGTTTCTATCCCAGTCATTATACTTATGATTTTTATTACCGGCCTTATCATGGCTGTCTGGGATCTATGCAGGGTTCTGTGATGGCTGACGGCACTTATCTGGAAATCTATGAATATCAGGAATCCAATATGACCGCTTCCGGTCTTGCACGTTCAGAAACTTACTGCTATCCGACAAGAGAATACAGCTATGAAATCTATGCAGAACGCGGCATGAATATTGATCTGGAAAAAGCTCCTTTTATGGATATTCATCCTGACAGACAAAACAATCTCGGAAGCAGTTGGGTGACTGTTCCCGATGTACTGGGAAACAGTACTTCTGTACAGCGTTATGAAATTACAGAAGATTCGCTCAATGCCCTGTTCGGCGAACCGGAATCCGATCTGCCGGAACTTGCTTCCGAAACACAGGAGAATAAATATGCGTTTAGATAAATATCTTAAAAATTCACGGCTGATCAAACGCCGTACCATTGCAAACGAGGCATGCGATGCCGGAAAAGTGCTTGTCAATGACAAAATCGCAAGAGCTTCTTATGATGTTAAAATTAATGATATTATTGAAATCCAGATGGGGGCAAAGGCTGTGAAAGTCCGTGTGCTGAATCTTGCTGAAAATGCAACGAAAGCCAATGCCGCTACGATGTATGAAGTAATATAAATACTATACAAAAATCTCCTGAAAGATCAGGAGATTTTTGTGCAATTAACAGAAAACAGGTTTTTTCAGAAATTTTTTTGAAAAATATCCAATATTTTTCCCATTTTGCTGTTATATAAATGAAAGCAGTTTCTGTTTTCTTTAAAATCAGCAGTATTCAAAGCTAATCGCTTTTCGTAAAGAGGTAAACCGGAAGGGCATTCCCTATGTGCAGGGGAATGCCCTTTTCGGGTTTTATTCTACAGGATGAATCATAAATTGAATATCTTCATTATTCAGATTTTCACTTGTGACAAGTGCCGTACCCGTATCCATCAGAGTAATCGGAATTTCTTCGTCATTGAGCAGATACCATGCTGACATAACTCCGAAATATCCCATATTATACGGATGCTGTACAATTACGCCGGATAAAATGCCGTTATTCAGATAAACATCTGCATTATCAAAATAATCAAAGCCGACAATCTGTACTTGTCCTTCTGAAATCGTTCCGTCTTTGAGCAGACTTTCCACTGCCTGACATGCTCCCATAGTTGTAGGCTGATTCGTTGTGTAAATAATATCAATATCCGGATTTTCTGTAATCATCTGAACAGCAGTTTCTTTTGTTTGCTGAATACTGCCGCCGCAGTCAACAGGCTGAAGAAGCTGGAAATTTTCTGTTTCTGTACTGAATTCATTCACAAAGCCCGCTGTTCTCTGCTGAGCCGTTTGAGAAGAACTGTCATGTGTCAGGACAGCAATGCTGGAATTTTCCGGAGCGATATTTTTTACATGCCTTGCGGCAACACCTGCGGCTGATTCGTTATTTGTTCCGATAAAGGCTGTACGGGTTTCCAGAGAAATATCACTGTCGATTGTAATTACCGGAATGCCTTTCTGAATGATTTCAGATAATGCATCATTCATTTCATCCATCACGACAGGTGCAAGAATAATTGCCTGTGCGCCGTCAGTAACGGCCTGATTGATCAGAGAAATCTGTTCTTTATAGTCTTCTTTTTCGGGAGCTTTGTAAAATACTGTAATTTCCAGTTCTTTTTCAGCATCTTCGGCAGCTTTTTTGACTGCATCCCAGTAAGGGTCTGTGCTTTTGCAGATAACAGCTAGTTTTATATCTGATTTTTCTGGTTTTTTAGCGCAGGCAGTGCAGGTAACTGTCAGAATCAGTGCTGACAATAGTGCAAATAATTTTTTCATAGTAATTCCTCTTTTAATGTTATATAATCAGAACTAAAAAGTTTACAATTTTGTTCTATGTTTTTATTATAGCATATTGTCAGAATCCTGTCAAGATATAATATACAAAAAATGTCAACATAGTATTATTATTCTGTTTCAGAATGACTAATCCAGCATTTTTCTCCGGACTGTTCCGGTTCAGTTGGATACCATTGGAATACTTCTCTGGTGACGGCATCAACATCCAGTATCATAGTATCATAACCCTGTGAGAGTTCCTGATCTGTCGGCTGAAAAATCAGATGCCATACAGGAGTCAAAACATATCCCTGAAACAGATTACGACTATCAAAAATCGCTTCTGATGCGTATTCTAATTTTCCGGATTGTAAAATTCTTTGCTGATCTAAAAAATCATCAGCAAGCTGAAATGCTTTTTTCACATCAAGCAGAGTAATTCCCTGCATATCGGCTCTGTAATCTGTATTTTGTATCTGTGAGGGCGGATTGATAAAATAATTGCTTCTCACATAGCCGATCTGATTTTTCTCGAATATGCCGATCTCGATACTTGTTCCCTGAATCCGTTTGAGCGTTCCGGAATCTGTGCCGATTTCTGATATAATCGGCATATCACGGCTGATAAAATCGAATCTGAAAATAACAGCCTGATTTCCGTCAGAGAAATTCTGAATTTTCAATTTTCCGTCAGAGATATGATATTCAGAAGTATAGAACAGAGATTTTCTGTTTTCCTGAGAATAAAGAAAATTTCTTGCTGTATTCTGAAGTTCGGCAAGAGAAATTTTTTCGCCGTTCAGAACTACAGTATCTGTCAGACGGGCATGAATGATTTCTTCATCCGGTTCAAATGTATATCTATGATTCTCTTCGTCATAGACAGTTTTTGTAGGAATCATCCAGAGAGGATCTGTCTGCTGATAGACAGAAATGGGATTCTCAGGGAAATCTTTTTGTTTTAAAATAATCTCTTGAGTTTCAGCATGATAATTTAAAATCATCTGATCAGAATCATATTCCAGATTCTGAATATCTGAATATTCTTCTTCCGGAACGGCTGTAAAACTCATTTTCTTATCTAACATGATACAAGTCAGATTTTTCAGATTCAAATCTTCGCCGGAGAAATATTTCCATATCTCAGAAATTTTCTGAATTGTTTTTTCAGAAACGGCTTGTTTCTCATAGAATCGCTGTTCGATACTGCCAACCATACACTCTATTACTTCGATATTGCCTCCGATCTGAATCTTTTCTGTTTCAGGCCGTTCATTATTCCGGAGTGTTCCGTAATCGAGCCAAGGCTTTATTGTCTGAAATTCCGGAAGCGTTTCCGATTCTGTCTCTGATTCTGAATATTCAATAGATTCTCTCATATTCCCTCCGAGTGCGGAATCTGAATCAAGTACAGGCTTTTCCGGATTTTTCTTACAGGCCGGACAGGATAACAGTATTAATACAGATAAAGATAATAATAATAATTTCTGATATTTCATCATCAGCACCGCCTTTTTTATATAAAAACAAATGATCTCCGGAAAATATGACAAAAATTTTCCGAAGATCATAAAATTTGTATATCTGCACAAATTTAAATTGATTAATTTGTTTCTTCTGCCGAACTTTCAACATCAGAATCATCTTCCTTGAAATTCAGACCGGTTTCAAAGCTGACGGAACTGCCTGTACTGGTACATCTGATATTACCGTCACGGAATGTGACATATGTTTCAATATTTCTGTCTGCTAAGGCCTGAGCAGTCGAATC
>Ga0326513_10001100_pt1 | contig 22062 bp, 17 predicted proteins | sample 2_2465_0518_D_FD_203654 | JGI IMG/M metagenome (GOLD analysis project Ga0326513, IMG submission 203654) | Bovine rumen microbial communities from UC Davis, California, United States - 2_2465_0518 | ecosystem: Host-associated > Mammals > Digestive system > Stomach > Rumen | place: USA... | reverse complement strand
TTCCTTCACCCTCGGATCTGGCTCTTTCGCCATCTCCTTGGGCATCATCTTATGGTAGAGGAACGTGCTGTCACGATGGATGATATAAGTGCCTGGTCCTGCCAGAACAGTTGTATAAGAGTTCGGGAAGGGATGGGAACTGAGAATCATGTTTGACAACCATTCCACAGACACATCGGCTGCCATCACACCCACGGGATTACCCTTCTTGTCATGGATAGGCATACAGCACGACACAATGGTCGAGTTGATGGTGTCATTAGGGGCATGAGGCCTCACCCAACAAGTCGTGTTCTCTTCCATCGGAATCGTGTACCAGTTCACCCCCACATAGGGTGTTTCAGCAAAGAGATCGGGCTGAATGATGTGAGGGTCATGTGTCATGCTGACAACGTCACTATCCTCGTCTTCCGGATGATAAGCGTAAGTAAGGAACAATTCTCCTTTCTCCTTGTAGTAGTTGGGCTTAAAGACGATGGCACACCCGACAATGTTCGGATTGTTTCTGGTCATCTGACTGCAGTAGGTCTCCATCATGTCTGGTTCATGCAGCTTTTGCTCCACATTCCATTTCATGTTCCTGGTCGCCACTTCGACAGCGTGCAAGTGATTCTCGATGTACTGCACCTTCTCGTTCAGCATCTGTTCTGCTTTCGCCAAGGATTCCTGCTCAATCGCATTATGGGAATAACGGAACATCACCGAAAGGGCGGCTACCAACAAGACAGTCACCGACAGCAACACGCACAGACATATTCGTGCAGAGAGCGTTCTACGGAAATATTGAGTGATTCGAGTCAAAGTTTCTAGTATTTCAAATACCTGTCAAGGTTAATGTTATGAGTGCAAATATACGTCTTTCTCATCAACTTACAAATTAAAATAGCAAAAAAGTGAGAACTATCACAAAAAAAATGCACAATTGACCTGATAGCCAATTGTGCACTCTTTCATTTTGCCTTGTTCTTACTTCACTTTCAGGCGAATCACATTTGCAGAATATGGTGCCACAGAAAGTGTCATCTTCTTGGAAATCTTGATATCTTTCGTCTGAGGAGAAACGGGCTGTGCCTCGAAATTGTTTTCAGCATCGATGGATTCGTTGCTGATGGTTGTCATTGGAGCCACAGCTGGGAAGCCCTTGAACTTGCTCAGGTCGATGGTGGCAGTCTTTGCTTCTGCTGCTGCGTTGATGAGCTTGATGTAGAGTTCGCCCTTCTCAGTGTTCAGCACTGCAGAAGTGCCCTGATACTTGTCACCACCTTGGAACTTAGCCACGTCACCATAATAGTAGTCACCGGAAGTTGTGCCGAACATCTGCTGAACGTAGTAGCTGCATGTGTAGATGACCTTCTCGTTGTCGAAGTAGATGAGGTCAGGGTTCCAGCTCTCATGGTTCTTCTTGCAGAAGAGTGGAGCATAGCTGGTCATGGTCACCACGTCGCCGTTGCGCTCGATGCCAAGAAGATAGAGACCTTCGTAGAGGGCATCAGCCAGCTTCTTATCCTTAGCAGCATACTCACCCAAATAGACCTTTGTCTTGCGGTCACGTGGGTAGTTGTCGTAGTTGGCCTGATTGTCAAGGAAATAGTTACGTGGCTCGTAGTAGTGCTCATCCAAGATATCCACACCTGTCTCTTCAGCAATTCTCCAACCGTTTTCGAAGTCGGGGTTGCCCTTGTGAGAGCCAGGACCTGCCGTGCCGACAATCACAATGTCAGGATATTTCGCACGTACGCGGTCATATATATATTTAAAGCGCTCCTCAAATTCCTTCGTAATCTTCTCCTCGTTACCGAGACCCAGATATTTCAGGTTGAAAGGCTTGGGGTGACCTGCTTCTGCACGCACCTTACCCCACTTGGTGTTCACGTCGCCATTTGCCCACTCAATGAGGTCAAGTGCTTCGTTCACCCACTCGTCCATCTCGCTCATAGGCACAAAATCCTGAGCCTGTGTGCGCATGCTCCAACCACCATTCGTACCCTGACAGTTCACACCGCAAGGAAGAATTGGAAGTGGTTCCATGCCGAGATCTTCGCAGAACTGGAAGTATTCATAGTAACCAAGACCCATGGACTGATGATAGCCCCAAGTGTTCTTCAAACCACGACGCTGCTCCTTTGGACCTACTGTGGTCTTCCAACGGTAAGTGTCCCAGAAACCGTCGCCGCCACCGTGCACCACGCAACCACCGGGGAAACGCATGAACTTAGGCTCCAAGCCTGCCAATGCCTCAGCCAAGTCTTTACGCAAGCCATGACCTTTATAAGTGTCTTGTGGCATCAAAGAAACCATATCGATGTCCAAGTCTCCCTGAGTCAGCACCAATATCTGCAGGCTGGCATTCGTGCAGTCTTCAGATGATGTGAGTGTAGCTTCATACTTCTTCCAGGAAGTGTCGCTCACATTGAGAGTGGTCTCTGCCAATACTGAAGGCTGAGCGCCCCATCCCTGTCCGGGCTTTGTCAGCACCACGCGCACCTGCTTGGCAGCACCAATATTGCGGAAAAACACCGAGAAATCATATTTCGCACCTGCCTTCACACTGATGCCGTCGAAACCATCATTCTCCAAACCAAAACCTTTCCAGCCCGCATAGTCATAATATTCTTTCACACGCTCAGTGTGCAGACGCATGTAGGTGGGGTTGTTCGGATGAATGGGGTTGTCCATACGTACCTGAAGCATACCCAGTGAGTGACCGGGACGTGCTGTCTTCCATGATGTGCCAGGTCCCCAACCGTCACGTTCGTTGGGGTTGTACTCGAATGAGCCATTCTCTATCAACTCTGCATAGAGACCACCATCAGCTGAGTAACTGATGTCCTCGAAGAAGATGCCAATGAGTTCCTTACTGATTTTCTTACCTCCTGCAGGAGCCTTCACTTTCTGAGCAGAAGCGGTCAGAGGTGCTCCCAAAAATGCCGCAAGCGCTGCGGCTTGCATGATGTTTCTAAATGACATAGGTTATTAAGTTTTTTGTATTAAAGATGAAAATTTGGGGACAAAGATACAAAAAAGTTGAAAGTTGAGAGTTGAGAGTTGAGAGTTTTTTTTATTTGATGTCCTTTTTTCTTGAAAAAACAACAATTCCTTACCCTTTTTTCTTTTTTCATTTTCTCATTCTTTCATTTTTTCATTTTTTTCCCTACCTTTGCACCCCAAAACATAAAAACTTAAAACTCAACATAATGAAAGATTTCGTACAAGAACTCACATGGCGTGGGATGATACACCAAATGATGCCCGGTACAGACGAACTGCTCAAAAAAGAGCAAGTCACTGCATACCTCGGCATTGACCCCACTGCCGACTCTCTCCACATCGGACACCTCTGCGGTGTGATGATGCTCCGCCACTTCCAGCGTTGCGGCCACAAGCCCCTTGCCCTCATCGGAGGTGCAACAGGCATGATTGGCGACCCATCGGGCAAGAGTCAGGAGCGCAATCTCCTCGACGAGGAAACTTTGCGCCACAATGTTGCCTGCATCAAGAAACAGCTCTCCCATTTCCTCGACTTTGACAGCGATGCACCTAACCGTGCGGAACTCGTCAACAACTACGATTGGATGAAGGACTTCAAGTTCCTTGATTTTGTGCGCGACATCGGCAAACACATCACCGTCAACTACATGATGGCAAAGGAGTCTGTGCAGAAGCGTCTGAACGGAGAGGCACGTGACGGTTTGAGTTTCACGGAGTTCACCTATCAACTGCTGCAGGGGTACGATTTCTACTACCTCAACGAGCACAAGGGCTGCAAACTCCAGCTCGGCGGTGCTGACCAATGGGGCAACATCACCACAGGTTCTGAACTCATCCGCCGCATGAACGGAAACGAGTGCTTCGCCCTCACCTGTCCTCTCGTTACCAAGAGCGACGGACGCAAATTCGGCAAAACCGAAAGTGGTAACGTATGGCTCGACCGCACCCGCACCTCACCTTACCAGTTCTACCAGTTCTGGCTCAACGTGCCTGATGAGGATGCCAAGCGCTACATCAAGATATTTACCTCGCTGGAGAAAGAGGAGATTGACGCCATCATCGCCGAGCAAGATGCCGACCCTGGTCGCCGTGTGCTCCAAAAGCGTCTTGCCGAGGAAGTGACCGTCATGGTACATTCTCGCGAAGACTACGACATGGCAGTCGAGGCATCCAACATCCTCTTTGGCAAATCCACCAAGGAGAGCCTCCTTAAACTTGACGAGCAAACCCTGCTCGATGTCTTTGCTGGTGTACCCCGTTTCGAAGTGGAGAAGAGCCTTTTCGATGCAGGGGTGAAACTTGCTGACTTGACTGTTGACCACGCACAGGTCTTCCCCAGCAAGGGCGAAGTGAAGACACTCGTCAAGGGTGGCGGCGTAAGCATCAACAAGGACAAGGCATCCGCACCTGACCAACTGCTCACCACTGCAGACCTGCTCGATGGCAAGTACATCCTCGTGCAACAGGGCAAAAAGAAGTATAGCCTCATCATTGCAAAATAAACAAGATAGAAGTTATGGCAAAATTCAAGCGTATATTGCTGAAACTCTCGGGTGAGAGTCTGGCAGGAGAACAGAAACAGGGCATCAATGTGGAGCGACTGAACCAGTATGCCCAGCAGATTAAGGAGATTGCAGAGATGGGGGTGCAGATTGGCATCGTCATCGGTGGCGGCAACATTTTCCGTGGTCTTAGCGGAGCGGGCAAGGGCTTCGACCGTGTGAAAGGAGACCAGATGGGAATGTGCGCCACGGTCATCAATTCACTGGCTTTGTCGAGCGCGCTTGGAGCAATAGGTCAGAAGAACCGTGTCTTGACAGCTATCCGAATGGAGCCCATCGGTGAGTTTTACAATAAGTGGAAGGCCATCGAAGCTATGGAACAGGGCGAAGTTGTCATCATGGGGGCTGGTACAGGTTCTCCATATTTCACCACTGACACGGGTTCGTCCCTGCGTGGTGTGGAAATTGAGGCAGACGTGATGCTGAAAGGCACCCGTGTGGATGGTGTCTATACGGCAGACCCAGAGAAAGACCCCACGGCTACAAAATATCACGACATCACTTATGCAGAGGTGATTGCCCAAAACCTCAAGGTGATGGACATCTCAGCCACTGCCATGTGTATGGAAAACAACCTTCCTATCTATGTGTTCAACATGGACATCGTAGGCAACTTGAAGAAAGTGATGGAAGGTGAGGACATCGGTACGTTGGTACACAATTAAATACATAATTTGACCATTTACAATTTACATTTGATAGGCTCATGCAATGTGGGCAAACCAACCACACACTGCACAGCAAATTGTACATTGTAAATGGTCAAATTGTCAATAGAATTATTTCCCTATCAGTTTCTGTAAGGCTATAGCAGTTTTGTCGCCTTCGGCAACATCTTCTTTCAGTTTTTCCTTTGCTTTGTCATTTTGCATGGCTTTGAGCATCCATGCCTTTGCCTTGGCAGAGTCTTTGGCAGTACCCTTGCCTTTCATGTAGCATTTGGCTAATTGGTATTGGGATTTACCATGCCCTTGCTGGGCACCTTTCAGATACCACTGATAGGCTTTCTGGTTGTCTTCGGTTACACCGTGACCCTTGTCGTAGCAACGCCCAACACGATATTGCGCCTTCTTGTTACCCTTCTGGGCTGCAGGCAGCAGTTTCTTGAAAGCCTGCTCGTACTTCTTGGCATCATATAGTTTCTTGCCCTCGTCGTAGAGAGCGTCTGCACTTTGGCTTCTTGCCACGATGCTGAGCAAAAACATCAGCATGAAAAGAATCTGTCTTGTCATAGGTTTTGTGTGATTGTGGTGTTGTTTATAATTTCCGGTGCAAATGTACTATTTTAAATTGATTATTGACAAATGACAATGAATAATTCGACATTCGGGGCATTTTTTTGTGTCGAGAACACACTGGACAGCAAAAATATCAATTATCAATTGTCAATTGTCAATTAAAATCCGTACCTTTGCACAAAATTTCACGAAAATACATTTTTTGCAGATGAAAAAGCAATTGAAGAAGGTGCTTGTCTTGGGCTCTGGAGCCTTGAAGATTGGACAGGCAGGTGAGTTTGACTACTCAGGTAGTCAGGCACTCAAGGCACTTCGCGAGGAAGGCATCCGGTCAGTACTCGTGAATCCTAACGTAGCAACCATTCAGACGAGTGAAGGTATTGCAGACAAGGTTTATTTCTTGCCCGTCAATACCTTTTTTGTTACTGAAATCATCAAGAAGGAACGTCCAGACGGCATTCTGTTGGCATTTGGTGGTCAAACAGCACTGAACTGCGGCACAGAATTGTTCCAAAAAGGTATCCTGAAGGAGTATGGCGTAGAGGTGCTGGGCACCAGCGTCGAGGCCATCATGAATACAGAAGACCGCGACCTCTTCGTCAAGGAGTTGAACAAGGTGAACCTGAAAGTGCCTGTAAGCCAAGCTTGCGAGACAATGGACGAGGCGGTTGCCACTGCACGCCGCATCGGCTACCCCATCATGATCCGTTCTGCTTATGCATTGGGCGGTCTTGGTTCTGGCGTGTGTCCTGACGAGGATACCTTCATCAAAATTGCAGAATCAGCTTTCACGTTTGCCCCACAGGTGCTCGTGGAGGAGAGTTTGAAGGGTTGGAAGGAGATTGAGTTTGAGTGTATCCGTGATGCTAACGACCACTGCTTCACAGTGGCTTCAATGGAGAATTTCGACCCACTCGGCATCCACACAGGTGAAAGTATCGTGGTGGCTCCAACTTGTTCGCTCACTGAGGAGCAAGTGAAAATGTTGCAGGACATCACTATCAAGTGTGTGCGTCATCTCAACATCGTGGGTGAGTGCAACATCCAGTTTGCATTTAATGCCTTCACCAATGACTACCGCATCATCGAAATCAATGCACGTCTCAGCCGTTCGTCTGCTTTGGCTTCGAAGGCTACAGGTTATCCACTTGCCTTTGTGGCTGCCAAGATTGCGCTGGGCTACACGCTCGACCAGATTGGCGAGATGGGCACAACAAACTCTGCGTATGTGGCTCCTTCTCTCGACTACCTCATCTGCAAGATTCCACGTTGGGACTTGACGAAGTTTGTGGGTGTGAGTCGCAAGATTGGCTCAAGCATGAAGTCTGTGGGCGAAATCATGTCTATTGGCCGCACCTTCGAGGAGCTTATCCAGAAGGGACTCCGCATGATTGGTCAGGGCATGCACGGCTTTGTGGGCAACGACCACACGAAATTCGACAACCTTGACGAAGAACTCGCCAATCCAACCGATCTGCGCATCTTTGCTATTGCTCAAGCTTTGGAAGAGGGCTATACCATTGACCGCATCTATGAGTTGACCAAGATTGACCCTTGGTTCATCGAAAAGCTGAAGAATATCGTTGACTATAAGCATAAGCTGGAAACCTACAATGCAGTGGAAGACATCCCTGCTGACGTAATGCGTCAGGCAAAGATCTGGGGCTTCTCCGACTTCCAAATTGCCCGTTTCGTGTTGAAGAACGCCGCCGGCAACATGGAGAAGGAAAACCTCGCCGTGCGTGCTTACCGCAAGAAGTTGGGCATCCTGCCAGCCGTGAAACGCATCCCAACCGTAGCAAGCGAGCATCCAGACTTGACCAACTACCTCTATATGACTTATGCGGTGGAAGGTTACGATGTCAACTATTATAATAATGAGAAATCTGTGGTAGTGCTTGGCTCGGGCGCTTACCGCATTGGCTCTTCTGTGGAGTTTGACTGGTGTTCCGTGAATGCCATCACCACTGCCCGCAAGCTCGGTTATAAGAGCATCATGATCAACTACAACCCAGAGACGGTGTCAACAGACTATGATATGTGTGACCGTCTTTATTTCGACGAGCTTTCCTTTGAACGCGTGCTCGATGTGATTGACCTTGAGAATCCACGTGGTGTGATTGTCTCTGTGGGTGGTCAGATACCTAACAACTTGGCCATGAAGCTCTATCGTCAGAGTGTGCCAATCCTCGGTACCAGTCCTGTCAGCATTGACCGTGCGGAGAATCGTAATAAGTTCTCAGCCATGCTCGACCAACTGGGCATTGACCAGCCTCAGTGGAGCGCATTGACCAGCATGGATGACGTGAAGGCATTTGTGGAGCGCGTAGGCTTCCCTGTGCTGGTGCGTCCTTCTTATGTACTGTCAGGAGCTGCCATGAATGTCTGCTATGACTACGAAGAGCTCGAGCGTTTCCTCCAGATGGCAAGCGAAGTGAGCAAAGAATATCCTGTTGTCATCTCCCAATTCATGCAGGAGACCAATGAAGTGGAATTCGATGCTGTGGCACAGAATGGTGAAGTGGTTGAATACGCCATTTCCGAGCACGTTGAGTTTGCTGGTGTACACTCAGGTGATGCCACGATGGTGTTCCCTGCTCAGCAAATCAGCTTTGCCACTATCCGTCAGATCAAGAAGATCAGTCGCGCCATTGCGAAGGAACTTAACATCTCTGGTCCATTTAACATCCAATATCTCGCTAAGGGTCGTGATGTGAAGGTGATTGAGTGTAACCTCCGTGCTTCACGTTCGTTCCCATTCGTCAGCAAGGTGCTCAAGCGCAATTTCATCGACACAGCCACTCGCATCATGCTTGATGCTCCTTACACCAAGCCTGACAAGAGCGAGTTTGACATTGACCGCATGGGCGTGAAAGCCAGCCAGTTCTCTTTCGCCCGTCTGCAGAATGCTGACCCTGTGCTGGGTGTGGACATGAGCAGTACCGGTGAGGTGGGTTGCATGGGCGACACTTACGAAGAAGCACTCCTCAATGCGATGATTGCTACTGGTTACAAGATTCCTTCCAAGGATAAGGCCATCATGATTTCATCGGGTGGTACAAAAGAGAAGGTTGCGATGCTCGATGCTGCACGCGCCCTTGTCAAGAGCGGCTATACCATCTGCGCCAGCGAAGGCACAGCCAAGTTCCTCAACGACAACAACGTGCAGGCTACCGCTGTAGCATGGCCTGATGAGGAAGGCACTGACCAACCGAACGTGATGAAGATGATTGCCGACCACAAGTTCGACCTCATCGTCAACATTCCAAAGAACCACTCTAAGCGCGAGTTGACCAACGGCTACCGCATCCGTCGTGGTGCGATTGACCACAACATCCCGCTCATCACCAATGCCCGCCTCGCTTCTGCCTTCATCGAAGCTTTCTGCGAAAAAGGCATGGAGGACTTGCAAATCAAGTCTTGGCAGGAGTATGACGCTTAAACACAAACAGGCACCAACTTCGCTGGAGAAATGATGATTTTCAGCCACTAAAGGCAAAAAAACATCGTTTTATTTGGCAGTGTACTAATTATGACGTATCTTTGCAGCGAAAATGAATGAGGGGACTGAAAAGTTCCCTCTTCTTATTGTATAAATGATATTCGTATGATTGATAAAAACAAAGTGAAGGATTTGGCTCTCGAATGGTTGGAGGGCAAGGAGTATTTCTTGGTGGATGCCACAGTGGATGAGCAAAACAAAATCACTGTAGAGATTGACCACAAGGACGGTGTGTGGATTGAGGATTGCTGTGAACTGAGCCGTTTCATCGAGGAGCACTTCGACCGCGATGTGGAGGATTTTGAGTTGGAAGTGGGGTCAGCAGGCATCGGGCAGCCGTTCAAGGTACTACAGCAATACATCAACTCCATAGGCTATGACGTGGAGTTGCTGACAGCTGACGGAAAGAAGCTGGAGGGTGCCATGAAGAGTGCGGACGAACAGGGCTTTGTGGTGACGGTGATGGAGAAACAACGAATTGAGGGTAAGAAACGTCCTCAAATGGTGGAGGTGGACAAGTCCTTTGGTTATGGTGACGTGAAGTGGGTGAAGAATATCATTGATTTCAAATAGACGGACATTGAAACAACTAAAAAAACAATTATAATGGCTACAAAAAAATTGACAGAACGTGTCAACTTGATAGACACTTTCAAGGACTTCAAGGAGACCAAGAACATTGACAGAACCACTTTGGTAAGTGTGATTGAGGATAGTTTCCGCAGCGTATTGCAGAAGACTTACGGTTCGGACGAGAACTTTGACGTGATCGTAAACCCTGACAAGGGTGACTTTGAGATTTACCGTAACCGTGTTGTGGTGGAAGATGGTGAGGTGCAAAACGAGAATGCGGAAATCAGCCTGTCAGAAGCTCAGCAGATTGACAAGGATTTCGAAGTGGGCGAAGAAGTGAGTGAGAAAGTGGAATTCGCCAAGTTTGGACGCCGCGCCATCCTAACTCTGCGCCAAACAATGGCAAGCAAGATTCTTGACCTCGAACATGATAACCTCTATAACAAATACGTGGACAAGGTGGGTCAGATTGTGAGCGGTGAAGTGTACCAAATTTGGAAGCGCGAGATGCTGTTGCTGGATGACGAGGGCAACGAGTTGCTTCTTCCAAAGAGTGAACAGATTCCAGGTGACTTCTTCCGCAAGGGTGAAACGGCTCGCGCCGTAGTGCTCCGTGTGGACAACCTGAACAACAACCCCAAGATTATCCTTTCCCGCACAGCGCCCGAGTTCCTACGCCGTCTGCTGGAACAAGAAGTGCCTGAAATCAACGATGGTCTCATCACCGTACAGCGCATTGCTCGCATTCCTGGTGAACGTGCAAAGATTGCAGTAGAAAGCTACAACGAACGCATTGACCCCGTAGGTGCCTGTGTGGGTGTGAAGGGTAGCCGCATTCATGGTATCGTACGTGAGTTGCACAACGAGAATATTGACGTCATTAACTATACAAGCAACATCAAATTGTTCATCCAGCGTGCGCTCAGCCCAGCATCGGTGTCTTCCATCTCTCTTGACGAAGAGAAGAAGAAGGCTGAGGTGTACTTGCAGCCTGACCAAGTGAGTCTTGCCATCGGTAAGAACGGTGACAACATCAAACTGGCAAGTATGTTAACTGGTTATACGATTGACGTGTTCCGCGAACTGAATGGCGAAGAGCCTGACGAAGAAGATATTTATCTGGATGAGTTCAAGGATGAAATTGAGCCTTGGATTATTGATGCCATCAAGAGCATTGGTCTGGACACTGCAAAGGCTGTTCTGGGCGCCCCACGTGCTATGCTCGTTGAGAAAGCAGACCTTGAGGAGGACACAGTGGACGAGGTGATCCGCATCTTGAAGGCAGAATTTGAAGAATAATTGCACATAAAATTATCATTAAGTCTATATGGCAGTAAGACTGAACAAAGCATTAAAGGAACTGAATGTAGGAATCAACACCGTAGCTGAATTCCTGCAGAAGAAGGGTTTGGCGCTACAAGATGCAACGCCAAACGCTAAAATCACGGACGAGCAGTACACCTTGCTCCAAAAGGAGTTTGGTGAAGACATGAAGCAGAATGCTGAAACGAAACAGAAGATTCAGAACCAGAAAGTGAAGGAACAGCAGGAGAAGAAGGAACGTCAGCAGGCTGCCCGTGTTGAAAAAGAACGTCTAGAGAAGGAACGACTTGAAAAGGAAAAGGCAGCAAAAAAGCCTCAACTGAAGATTGTCGGCAACATCAATGACCTAAAGAAGGAAGAGCCCAAGATGGAAGTGAAGGCTGAGCCCCAACCCGCTGTTCCCGCTTCAGAGGAAAAAGCTGCGCCAAAGGTGGAAAAGGAGCAAGAGGCCGAACAGGTTTCGGTTTCACCTACAGAACAGCCCTCTTCCCCCGTGGAGGAAGAGGCGGCAAAGAAAGAACCTACTGCAAAGAAAAAAGGCAAGCAGTCTCCTGCTGACCGCTTAGAACAAGACGAAAACGGTGTATACCATCTGACTGCACCAGTTGAGTCTGGCGTGCAGTTTAAACAGGTAGGTTTCATTGATCTGTCCAGTTTGAACAGCAAAACACGTCCTGACCGAAAGAGCAAGGCAGAACGTCGCAAGGAACGTCTGCAGGCTCAGGGTGGAGACACTCAAGGCCAGAATGGTCAGGGCGCTGGTCAGAAGAAGAAGCGTAACCGCATCAACAGCAACAAGATTGACATAGACGCTGCTGCCAAACAGGCTAATGGCCAGAACCAGCAAGGTCAGGGCAAGAAGCAAGGTGGAAAGCAGGGCCAGAACAATGCCCTGCTGCAGAAGAGCCAACAAGTTCAGCAGCAAGGTCAAGGCAAGAAGAAGAACAAAAAGAAGCAGCCACCAAAGCCAGTAGAACTGACAGAGGAAGAGGTTGCAAAGCAGGTGAAAGAGACGTTGGCACGTCTCACCGCCAAGCAGGAGAAGAAAGGCGTGAAGTACCGTAAGGACAAGCGTCAGGCCATCCATGAGCGCATGGCGGAAGAGGAAATGGCTGAAAATGCAGAAAGCAAGGTGCTGAAGATTACAGAGTTCGTAACTGCCAACGAACTTGCCACGATGATGGACATTTCTGTTAATCAGGTCATTGCCACTTGTATGTCAATCGGCATGATGGTAAGCATCAACCAGCGTCTGGATGCAGAAACCATCAACATCGTGGCGGAGGAGTTCGGTTTCACCACACAGTACGTGTCTGGTGAGGTGTCTAATGCCATCGAAGAGGAAGAGGACAAGGAGGAAGACCTCGAGAGACGCGCCCCTATCATCACTGTGATGGGTCACGTTGACCATGGTAAGACTTCGCTCCTCGACTATATCCGCAACACGAACGTGATTGCCGGTGAGGCTGGTGGCATCACTCAGCACATCGGTGCCTACAAAGTAAAGTTGAAGGATGGCCGAAAAATCACCTTCCTCGACACCCCTGGTCACGAGGCGTTTACGGCCATGCGTGCCCGTGGTGCACAGGTGACAGATATTGCCATCATCATTATTGCTGCCGACGACGACGTGATGCCTCAGACAAAGGAGGCTATCGCCCATGCTCAGGCAGCTGGTGTTCCAATGGTTTTTGCCATCAACAAGATTGATAAGCCAGGCGCCAATCCTGACAAAATCAAGGAACAGCTTTCTGCCATGAATCTCCTTGTGGAGGAATGGGGCGGCAAGTATCAGAGTCAAGACATCAGTGCCAAGAAGGGCATCGGTGTAGAGGAACTCATGGACAAGGTGCTGTTGGAGGCAGAGATGCTTGACCTGAAGGCGAACCCTAACCGAAAAGCAACTGGCTCCATCATTGAGTCAACGCTAGACAAGGGACGTGGTTATGTGGCTACCGTTCTTGTGCAGAATGGTACGCTCCATCAGGGCGATATCGTACTAGCAGGTACGCACTACGGCCGAATTAGAGCCATGTTCAACGAGCGTGGTCAGCGCATTGAACAGGCACTTCCTGCCGAACCAGCCGTAATCCTTGGGCTGAATGGTGCACCGACTGCAGGTGACACCTTCCACGTGATGGACACTGAGCAGGAGGCTCGTGAAATCTGTAACAAGCGTGAACAGTTGAAACGTGAGCAAGGTCTTCGCACCCAGACACGTCTGACATTGGATGAACTGGGACGCCGCATTGCCTTGGGAGACTTCAAGGAACTCAACTTGGTGGTGAAGGGTGACGTGGACGGTTCTATCGAAGCACTTTCCGACTCACTCATCAAACTCTCCACAGAGAAGATTCAGGTGAATGTCATCCACAAGGCTGTGGGTCAAATCAGTGAGAACGATGTGGAGTTGGCACATGCTTCCGAAAACGTCATCATCATTGGTTTCCAGGTACGTCCGTCAGCTGCTGCCCGTCGTTTGGCAGAGCAGTATGGCGTGGACATCCGTCTCTACTCCATCATCTATGATGCCATCGAGGAGGTGAAGGATGCCATGGAAGGTATGCTGGCTCCGACTCTCAAGGAGGAAGTTACGGCTCAGGTGGATGTACGTCAGGTATATCATATCACGAAGGTTGGCACTGTGGCTGGTTGTTGGGTGACCGAAGGAAAGGTGCACCGCAACGACAAGGTGCGCGTGGTGCGCGACGGCATTGTTGTGCATACTGGCGAAATCCTTGCCCTCAAGCGTTTTAAGGACGATGTGAAGGAGGTGGGACGTGACTTCGAGTGCGGCATATCCATCGTCAACTACAACGACATCCGCGAGGGTGATGTGCTTGAGACCTACACTGAGGTAGAGGTGAAGGCAAAACTTTGAATATTTTAGACTTGAAAGTTAGAATTCAGGTATGGATATACTCATCTATATCGTACTGATTGTTGGTGCTGTCATAGGTTGGAAACAAGGCGCCTTCAAGCAAGTGGCACACTTTCTGGGTGTGGCGGTCGGTTTGCTCATCGCCGCCACGCTCTACCATCAGTTTGGTGACTTCTTGGCAGACAAGACAGGTGCCAGCATCGGGTTCGGACGCCTGATTGCCTTTGTGCTCATCGTCATCATCGTACCGCTTGTCTTAGGATGGCTTGCCGCCTTCTTCACAGAGTTCTTCAAGAAGCTGAAACTCAACTTCCTCAACCGCATACTGGGTGCCTTGGTGGGAGTGGTCTGCTATGCCTTGATGCTCAGTGTGGCACTCAACCTTTTCGACTTCATTGCAAGCAATGCAGGGTTCAAAACGCAAAAGTTGGAGGCACGTTCAGACCTGTTCTATCAGGTGAAGCATGCCACGCAGGTGATTATCCCCGACATCCTTTTGGTGACTGATCAAACCGAGATTGCCAATGGCTGTGAACCCAAGTACGGTTTCAAACCAGTGGTGGACAAATTGAAGCCCACCAAGAACGAGGGAATGAAAGAATGAGAGAGAAAGGCAAAGAGGAGAAGAATGAATTTGTGCGCAGTGTGGCGGAGAAGAAATACGAATTTGGCTTCACCACCGAAGTACATACTGAAATCATAGAGAAAGGCTTGAACGAGGAGGTTGTTCGTCTCATTTCAGAGAAGAAAGGCGAACCCGGCTGGTTATTACAATTCCGTCTGGAAGCCTACCGTTATTGGCTCACACAGGTTCAGCCCACATGGGGGCACGTGCATCTTCCAGAGATTGACTACCAAGCCATCTCCTACTATGCTGACCCGACCGCAAAAAGCAAGAAAGGTTCTCTGTCTGTAGAGGAGATTGACCCTGAACTGATGAAGACTTTCGACAAGCTTGGCATCCCCCTCGAAGAGAGGTTGGCGCTGTCGGGCACAGCGGTGGACGCAGTGATGGATTCGGTGTCTGTAAAGACCACTTTCAAGGAGAAACTTTCAGAGAAGGGTATTATCTTTTGTTCTATTAGCGAAGCAGTGAAGAATCACCCTGATTTAGTCAGACAATATCTGGGTAGTGTGGTGCCATACCGCGACAACTATTTTGCAGCACTCAACAGCGCCGTGTTCTCTGATGGTTCGTTCGTCTATATTCCCAAAAACACCCGTTGTCCCATGGAGCTCTCCACCTATTTCCGCATCAATGCACGCAACACCGGGCAGTTTGAGCGCACCCTCATCATATGCGACGAAAGCTCCTACGTATCCTATCTGGAGGGATGCACCGCGCCTATGCGTGACGAAAACCAGCTGCATGCCGCCATAGTCGAGATTGTGGTGATGGATAACGCGGAGGTGAAGTACTCGACCGTGCAGAACTGGTATCCTGGCGATGCTGAAGGCAAGGGCGGTGTGCTCAATCTCGTCACCAAGCGCGGTGATCTGCGGGGCGTGAATAGCAAGCTCTCTTGGACACAAGTCGAGACAGGTTCTGCCATCACGTGGAAATACCCCTCCTGTGTGCTCCGTGGCGACAACAGTGTGGCAGAGTTCTATTCAGTGGCAGTCACCAACAACCATCAAGAGGCAGACACTGGCACAAAGATGATACATATAGGCAAGAACACCCGCTCCACCATCATCTCCAAGGGCATCTCGGCAGGCAAGTCACAAAACTCCTACCGTGGACTCGTCAGAGTGGGCAAGCAAGCAGACAACGCTCGCAACTATTCCTCATGCGATTCCCTGCTGCTAGGCAGCCAGTGCGGAGCCCACACCTTCCCCTATATGGACATCCACAACAACACAGCCACCGTAGAGCACGAGGCCACCACCTCCAAAATCAATGAAGACCAGCTCTTCTATTGCAACCAGCGTGGCATCTCCACCGAAGAGGCAGTCGGTCTCATCGTGAACGGCTATGCCAAGGATGTGCTCAATAAACTCCCCATGGAGTTCGCCGTCGAGGCACAGAAACTTTTATCCGTATCACTTGAAGGAACAGTGGGATGAATTAAGAATGAGGGAATGAAGAGTTGCTCTAAACCATCACCTGTCAACAATAAACAAAACATGTTAGAAATCAAGAATCTCCACGCCAAAGTTGGCGATAAAGAAATACTCAAGGGGGTGAACCTCACCATCCGCGATGGTGAGACACATGCACTCATGGGCACCAACGGTGCAGGCAAATCCACACTCAGCAACGTCATCGTGGGCAACCCCTCCTACGAGGTGACAGAAGGCAGCATCACCTTCAACGGCAAAGACCTTCTTACCATGAACACTGAAGAACGCGCCCATGCAGGCATCTTCATGTCCTTTCAGGCACCCATCGAGATACCAGGTGTCAGCATGACAAATTTCATGCGTGCGGCAGTCAATGCACGGCGTGAAGCACAGGGCAAAGAACCGCTCAAATCCACCGATTTTCTCAAAATCATGCGTGAAAAGCGCAAATTGGTGGAGATAGACCAGAAACTGATGAACCGCTCCGTCAACGAAGGCTTTTCGGGAGGAGAACGCAAGCGCAACGAAATCTTCCAGATGGCGATGCTCGAGCCTACCCTCTGCATACTTGACGAGACTGACTCAGGACTTGACGTTGATGCACTCCGCATCGTGGCAGAAGGGTTCAACAAGCTGCGTACGGCAGAAACCTCAGCCATCGTCATCACCCACTACCAACGGTTGCTCGACTACATCCGCCCCGATGTCGTGCACGTGCTCATCGACGGCAAAATTGTGAAGACTGGCACAGCAGCGCTGGCACAGCAGATTGAAGAACAAGGATTTGACTGGATAAAGGAAGAACTGGCATGAGGAGTGAACTGCAGTACATAGAACTTTACCAGGAGGTGTCCGACCTTATTAAGAGTAGGAGCTGTAACGTGATGAATGCTGTACGTGACGAAGCCTTTGAGATCTTCCGACGCATGGGCTTCCCTACCAGAAAGGTAGAACGGTACAAGTACACCGACGTCGATGATGCCTTCGCCCCCAACTATGGCATATCCCTTTCTCCGCTCACAATCAAGCCCTCCGCGTACATATATAATTTAAAGAACGCCCCCATCGACGTCTCTTCCTACTATCATCAGATTGCAGACCCCCTCGATGCCATCACTGCACTCAACACCGCGCTAGTGCACGATGCCCTCTTAGTCCATGTGCCCAAGAATCAGCAAGTGGCAGACCCCATAGTGGTGGACAACAGACTTCGTGGTACAGCCGCCACCATGATGAACCGCCGCATACTCATTGTGATGGAACAAGGTGCAGAAGCCACCATCATCATAGGCGACCACGCAGCCGACAAACAACGGTTCCTCACCACACAGGTCATCGAAGTGTATTGCCACACTGGCGCCCATCTCGACCTCTATGAGACCGAAGAGACCACCCCCCTGTGTTCACGCTTCAGCAACGTGTACATCCATGTAGGGCGTGACTGCTCCGTCAAGCACAACAGCATCACCCTTTTCAATGGTCAGACACGCAACCTCTGCAATGTCTATCTGCGAGGCGAGCACAGCGAAGTGACGCTCAACGGATGTGCCATAGGCGGAGGAACGCAACGCATAGACAACAACACCCTTATACGTCACGAGATGCCCCACTGCACCTCCACCCAGCTCTACAAATACGTGGTGGACGACAAGGCTGTCGGGGCATTTGCCGGCAAAATCCTTGTGGAGAAAGATGCCCAGAAGACCACGTCGCAAGAGACCAACGCCAATCTGTGCGCATCCTCCGATGCCCGCGTCTACACCCAACCCATGTTGGAGATATATGCCGACGATGTCAAGTGTGCCCACGGCTCGACAGTGGGTGTGATGGACGAAGCAGCTCTCTTCTACATGCGACAACGAGGCATCCCTGAGACGGAAGCGCGCACCTTGCTCAAAAATGCCTTCATGGGACAGGTGATCAATCAAATCAAATTTGAGCCCCTGCGCCAAAAACTCTATGTAAAGGTGGAAAAACGGTTCCGTGGCGAATTGGACAAGTGTGATGATTGCCGACTCTGTAAATGAATGCTATGCAATTGCAGGGTTGAGTGTTGAAAGTTAGAAGTTAGAGGAGCTGACGCGTTGGTCATTATGAAATATGCATTAAATCAAATAATTAAAAAGCCATGTGTGGCAACAATTGGTACCTTCGATGGTGTACATCGGGGGCATCAGTATGTGGTGCGGCAGGTGGTGAGTCAAGCACGCCAACGGGGATTGGAGTCCGTTGTTCTGACCTTCCCCAACCACCCCCTGCAGGTGTTGCAAGATGGTTTTCAACCACAGATGTTGACCTTGCCCCAAGAAAAAGAGAGGCATCTTCTCCTCACAGGCATCGACCAGGTGGAGATGATGCCATTCACCCAAGCACTGGCACAGATGAAAGCCTACGACTTCATGCGCGACGTGTTAAAAGAGCATCTGCACGTTCAAGTGCTGATGATGGGCTATGACAACCATTTCGGTCACGACAGCCATGGATTTGCCGATTATGTGCACTATGGGGAAAAATTAGACATGGAAGTTGTAGGGTGTGAAGAACTCGTCTCCGAACAGCGCATATCCTCCACTGCCATACGCCATGCACTGCTCCATGGAGCAGTGGAAGATGCCCATCGCCTGTTGGGCTATCATTATGAGCTGGAAGGTGAGGTGGTTCAAGGCTTTCAGAATGGTCGCAAGTTCGGCTATCCCACAGCCAATCTACAAGTGGCATCCTGCAAACTCATACCCGAAAATGGCGCCTATCTGGTGGCAACCACCCATGGGTATGGCATGCTCAATGTGGGCACCCGTCCCACCCTTCACAATGGCCAGCAACGAAGCATCGAGGTACACATCTTCGACTATGAAGGCGACCTCTATGGTCAGACCTTGACCGTAAAACTGCTGCGGCACCTTCGTCAAGAACGAGAGTTCGACACCATCGAATCCTTACATCGGCAACTCATTGCAGACGAAGCTCAATGCCGTCAAATCATCCACTCCATCCTATAAACCAACATGCTTGAAATACTCAACACACTCGTTTCGCTCGACCTCTTCAAGGTATTCTTCTGTTGCGACCTACAGAAATGTCATGGAGCGTGTTGCATAGAAGGCGACGCTGGTGCACCCGTTACGACAGACGAGGTGGCACTCCTTGAACAAGCCTATGAAGAGCTGCATGACGACCTCTCACCCGAATCCCAACGCCAAATTGAAATGAAAGGGGTTGTCTATCCAGATAGGGATGGCGAACTTGTCACACAGATTATTCGTGGAAAAGACTGCGTGTTCGTAAAAAACGAGAAAGATTGTGCCCTCTGTGCCATTGACTCAGCCTATCGCAGTGGTCGTTTTCGTTGGCAAAAGCCCATCTCATGCGCTCTCTACCCCGTTCGCCTTTCTCAGGTGGGTGGCGTGACAGCTGTCAATGTACACAAATGGGACATCTGTCAACCTGCACGTGATTTAGGCAAGCAACTGCAGTTGCCAGTCTATCAATTCCTTAAAGAGCCACTCGTCCGTCGATTCGGACAAGCATGGTGGGATGAGTGCAATTTGGCAGCCAAGGAACTCAAGAAAGCAGGGTATTTGGACTAAACATCCTTCATAATGCACTGAAAAATGACAAAAAACAACATTTTTCAAAAAAAAAAGTGCCGAAAATGTTTTTTTAGAAAAATTTATTATAAATTTGCAACTTAACTGATGCACCCCATGCGAAAACAGAGCAGGGGATGAAGTGTGGAATAAAGACTATAATAACAATCAAGTCGTACAAAGCGTATGATAACTATCCAAAATAATGACGGTGACAGACGGGTACTCGTCCTTGACAACCCTTTTGCTCTTGATGAGAGCCCAGATTTCCCTGAATACCTCTTCGATGTTGTGTTCATCACCAATGATTCTGCTGAGGAGACAAAGACAATCCTCAACAGCATCAACCCTGTCACTTCCACCAAATGCTGTTACAAGCCGTTGTTCGTTTCCGCCTCTCTTAAAGGGAAAATGGGCAGCTACGATGAAATCATCGACGGCTATTCAGACAATTGGAATGACATGGAAGTGCTCACTGCCGTCGAGAATATTATCAACTACAACACTTTGATTGGTCTTGCAGCCACCGAAGACCCTATTATGTCTTCCAATCAGTTCTTCATTCGTTTGACTCGCTATCTGATTTCACGAAAGAAGACAATTCTTGAGCCGAAACTTGATGTCACAGCCTCCACTGGCTATGTCATTCCAGTGTTCGACCTTTTCTACAGACTGGGGCAATACGAACTCTCCGACTACTTTGTGTTCCTTCAGTCTATGGCAGAAAAAGGACTCTTCCGTTCCACCAAGTTCGTTAACAAAGTGTTCCTGTGCCCCAAATGTCTTCACTCACATCTGCTCTACATCAAGACTTGTCCAAAATGCGGTCAGTCTTCCGTGCAGACAGAGGAGGTCATTCACCACTTTCGTTGTGCAAACGTTTCACCCGAGCACACCTACAATTTCGGTGGTCAGTTGCGTTGCCCCAAGTGCCACAAGATACTTCGTCATATTGGCATGGACTACGACCGTCCCGCGGTCATCCACACATGCAGTACGTGCGGGAACACATTCATTGAGCCGAGGACACAAAGTCTCTGCACCAGCTGTCACGAACTGCACGACGTTGAAGAACTCATCCCGCAAGACGTCAACGTTTATGAGATTACATCCGAAGGAAAGCAGAGCATCATTTCGCCCAACATCGGATTCACCATCTACACAGAGTTTTACGACAACTACATCGAATTCAACCGTTTCGTTAGCCGCATCCGTCTTTTGGCAGAGCAGAAATTCTCTGGCAACATCGAAGGCGACCTGCTCGTTGGCAAGATATGGATACTTAACGAAGAAGGCGAGACCATGCCAATACGCCCCGAGGAAATCGAACTTGTTTGCCTTTACTTCCCCAACAACAAAGTATCAGCAGCCAACAACATCACCTACGTGGGTTCTGTCATCCGCGAGCACAAGGGCATTGACACAGAAGAAGAAATCATCAATTTCCAAGTGATGATGTCAGAGACACTCCGCGCTTCCGTATCCATCCTTAAGCCAGGCGAGACCATCTGCTACAGCTACATGAAGCTACAAGGCAACCAGTCCACCATCGACGATTTCATCAAGGAGATGGAATACATCTCTCCAACCCCCGATGACACAGCCAGCAACGAAGTGGGTACTTCACAGGCTGCGCCATCCGTCGCCGACGAAATAGAGGAAATGTGAGAAAACATCACACGAAACAATAAAACTTAAAAAACATACCGATATGAACAACTACATCACACCAGGAATCGACGTTGAAAGTCTATCCGTCCTTGTAGTGGATGACGTTCCGTTGAACATCCTTCTTATCAAGAAGATGCTCTCTCAGTACACGTTTGAAATCCGTACAGCCAATGGTGGTCAAGCTGCTCTTGATGCCATTGCCCAGAAAAAACCAAACCTTGTGCTGCTAGACCTTATGATGCCAGGTATTGATGGTTTTGAAGTGATTCGCCGTCTCCGTGCAGACGATGCTACGAAAGACCTGCCCATCATCATTCTTTCGGCACTCAATTCCGAACAGGACATCTCCAAAGGCTTCCAGCTGGGAGCCAACGACTTCATCAACAAGCCCATCATCATGGAGAAGCTCCTCAGCAGCGTCACCACACAGATAAACCTTCAGGCTGCTAAGGCACAGACTGGGGGATAGGAGAAAGTGCGAGATAAAGGCACAAAGAAAAGACCACGGACGAGAAGCATCTTCCCTCCGTGGTCTTCTTTTTATGCACACTATCGAATGCTTGTTATTTCCTTAATTCCTCAACCAGCTCCTCCACCGTCACCAGTTTCTGCTCACCCGTCGTCATGTTCTTCAAGTTAATCTTACCATCCCTCATCTCACTCTCACCAGCAA
>Ga0326513_10001099_pt1 | contig 22089 bp, 26 predicted proteins | sample 2_2465_0518_D_FD_203654 | JGI IMG/M metagenome (GOLD analysis project Ga0326513, IMG submission 203654) | Bovine rumen microbial communities from UC Davis, California, United States - 2_2465_0518 | ecosystem: Host-associated > Mammals > Digestive system > Stomach > Rumen | place: USA... | reverse complement strand
CTGTTCTGTTGAGATTTCGTGCTTACGCATGAGCAACATCTTTAGTCAAATTGCACAACGATTTTGAAGGAGAGACGAAAAGTGGCGAAAAAGGTAGAAAAAGTCAGAAAAAGTCTTATCCGTCAGCTGGAAGCAAAAAATGCCTGCCTGGATCACTTCATTGGTCTGGTGAATGACTACTGCTTCTATTTTGAAACAGTAGAAGACATGAAAAAGGACATCCTGGACAGGGGACTGACCTATACCACCGTATCTGCTGCTGGTAAGGAGTATGAAAAAGACAATCCTGCTGTAAAACTGCTGCCCGGATACACAAGACAGATGCTGCAGATCCTCAAGGACCTGGGGCTTACCACTGCCAATGTGCAGGTAGAGGAGGATGATGAGCTGTGACACACCGGATCCAGGACTATATTGATCTGGTCAGGTCCGGAAAATATCCTGTGTGTGAAGAACAGCACCTGCTGTGTGATCTGGTGGAGGCAGAATTAAGATCCGGAAGGGTTTATGTCAATGAAGAACAGCTAGAAAAATATTTGAGTTATCAGAAATACTTTCCTTATGACCTCTTTCCATGGGAGGTCTTTTGTTTTGCCCTGCATAACTGTGTGTACTGGAAAGATTCTGATCAGCTCCGGTGGCCTATGCTGATGATCTACATCGGCAGAGGTGGTGGGAAGAACGGATACCTTGCTTTTGAGGACTTCTGTCTGCTGACATCCACTAACGGCATCCAGAAATACCACATTGACATCTTTGCAATGTCAGAAAAACAGGCCAAGGCCTCCTGGCAGGATGTCTATGATGTCCTGGAAGCTAACAAGAAGAAGATGGAGAAGCACTTCCGATGGACTAAGGAGCTGATCTTGAACACTGACACCAATAGTGAGTTCTGCTTCAATACATCTTCACCTAAGACCAAGGACGGTTTCCGGCCCGGCAAGGTTGATTTTGATGAAGTCCATGCCTATGAGAACTATAAGCTCATGGATGTAGCTACCACCGGCCTTGGTAAGGTCCCAAGGCCCAGGAGGACATACATCACTACAGACGGCCTGGTCCGTGGTGGTGTGTTGGATGACCTGAAGAGCAAGATGAAGAAGATCCTCACTGGTGAGAAGGCTGATAACGGATGGCTGCCATTCTTCTGTCATGTGGAGAGTGAGGAAGAGATCAAAGATCCTGCAATGTGGTATAAGGCCAATCCATCACTGCAGTACCTTCCACACCTGCTTTATGAGATCCAGATGGAGTTCGCTGATTACCTGGATGATCCTATTGGCAACATCAGCTTCTCTACTAAGAGAATGAACTTCCCACCAAAGGCAGGGGAGGACAACATCACCACATGGGACAATGTGCTGGCCACCAATCAGGAGATCGACCATGATGAGCTCCGGGGCAGGTCCTGTTTTGCCGGGATCGACTACATGAGCACTACGGACTTTCTCTCAGCAGGCCTCCTGTTTAAGTTTGAGGATAAGACAGTGTGGATCACGCACACCTGGGTGTGCAGGCAGAGCAGAGATCTCAAGAAGATAAAGGCTCCTCTTGAGCAATGGGAGGCCATGGGCCTGCTGACGTTCGTGGATGCTCCGGAGATCCCTGCAGATCTTCCGGCCTGCTGGCTCCGGCTGAAGGAATCTGAGCTTGGATGCAACATCATTGGTGTGGGGATCGACCAGTACCGTTATCAGATGGTCCGGAATGCCCTGGAAGCACAAGGATTCATCTGGGATAAGAAATACGGAGACATTTACCTGCTTCGGCCTTCCAATGAAATGCAGGTGGCACCTATCATCACATCCGAGTTCGTGAACGGTGTGCTGGTGTTCGGTGACAATCCGCTGATGCGCTGGGCAGTGTGGAATTCCAAAATGGAAGTCTCTAAGGTGGGCAATATTACATACGGTAAGATTGAGCCACACAGCCGGAAGACAGATCCATTCAAGGCATTCGTGGCAGCAGAGTGTGTTGCCCTGATCCTGGCTGAAGATGGATCTGACATAGAGACTGAATATGAATCAGAATTTGGAACCAATGGAGTAATGACATTTTGAGGAGGGAGAGATGTGAGTTTCAGAAGCTGGCTGGCAAGTGTCTTTGCCAACGTGGATCCGGATGACGATGGAGTCAGACACATCTCAGTCCGTGATTTCAAGAGAAAAGAAACAGAGTTCTGTATTGATGCCTATGCAATCTTTACGGTGATTGATTTTGTGGCAACGCTGATGAGCAATGTGGAGCTGCAAACCTACTACAACGGCCGTCTGACAGAGGAGAAGGAGTGGTACAGGCTGAACATTAAGCCTAACATCAATCAGAATGCCAAGGACTTCTGGAAGGAGTTCTGGTGCAAGCTCCTCTACTACGAAGAGGTGCTTGTGGTCCCTGTGGGGGAGCAGCTGATCATAGCGGATGCTTTTACACATCATCCTGAGTTTGCCGTCAAAGAAGATTTCTTTGAGGGAGTGAGCCGGGGTGATTTTTCGTTTAACCGGACATTCCGTGCCAGTGAGGTGTTCTACCTCCGGTACTCCACCATCGAGATCAGCCGGACACTGAAGTCAATGATGAATCTCTATGGTGATCTGATCGAACATGCAGCGGATGTCTACAGCGGATCCGGAGGAGAGAAGGGTATCCTCAATGTCAATTCCGCTGCCACTGGTCCGGAAGATTTTGAAAAGAAGTACGGTGACTGGATCAACAACCGGTTCAAGTCCTACTTCAGTGCCAACAACGCTGTAATGCCTCTTTTCCGTGGTATGACCTACACCGGCAAACATGAGAGCATTGACAGTGAGTCTTCCCAGAACATCAATTCCATGCTGGATGCAGCACTTGGCCGGGTGGCCAATGCGTACAAGGTGCCTCCTGCTGTACTCCGTGGTGAGGTGGCTGGTATGTCCGATGCATTCAATGTGCTCCTGACCAGCTGCGTGGATCCTTTAGCATCCATGCTGGCCTGTGAGCTGACGGCTAAGGAATTTGATCAGAAGGCAGCATCCAATGGATGCGTGATCAAGGCCTTCACAAACAACATTAAGCATACCGACATCTTTGATGTGGCTGTGAACTTTGACAAGCTCTTTGCAGATGGATTCAGCCACAACGAACTGTGTCGTTTGTTAGGAATGCCTGAGATTGATGAGCCTTGGGCAAACCGGCATTTCATAACCAAGAATTATGCAGATGCTGCTGATCCTGAAGGAAAGGAGGTGAAGAACAGTGAAGAAACATAATCCTAAGATGATGTTGCATCTGGAACCGCACCAGTCCATCCCCAACACATATGACATGTATCTGTACGATGATGTTAAGGCCAGGGGACGTTTTGACTGGAAGACATGGACAGAGCTGGAGTCTGAGACATCCGCTAAGTACTTCCGTGATCAGCTTGCAGGAATTCCTGCCGATGCAACAATCAATCTCTACATCAATTCCAATGGTGGAGAGGTCAAGGAAGGCGTGAGCATTTACAACCAGCTCAAGCGACATGGTGCCACTGTCAATGGAGTTGTGGACGGCAATGCTTACAGCGTAGCGTTCCTGATTCTCATGGCATGTGACCACAAGGTCATGAACCTTGGTACATCCGCACTGGTGCACAACATGTGGACCATCTGCATGGGTAACGCCAATGATCTTCGTAAGGAAGCGGATGACCTGGATAAGCTCATGGAGTCCAACCGTCAGATCTTCCTTGAAGCAGCCGGCGGTAAGCTCACAGAGGAAAAGCTGATCGAGATGATGGATGCTGAGACATTCCTCACTCCGGATGAGTGTCTTGCATATGGCTTTATCGATGAAGTCAATCATGAGATCGTACCGGAACCTGCTCCGGGTCCGGATGACGATGACGAAGTTGATGATGACCTTGAGCAGCTCAGAGCGGAGAATGAGCAGATGAAAGCTCAGCTCAGAGAGCTGCAGCAGAAGGTTCAGTCCCTTGAGGAACCTGTACAGGTATCCATGGCTCCGGAAGTAGTCCAGGATCTTGTATCCAGATATTTCAAGTAACAACCAACCAAGTGATCAAGTAATAACCAAGTACTTCAAAAGTAAAGGAGAACAACAAATGATTAATCTTGATATTCTTCAGCAGAAGAGAGCAGCTATCACACAGTCCCTCTCTGATGCAATTGCAAAGAACGATGAAGCAGCGGTCCAGCAGGCTCTTGAGAGCCTCTCCGGATTCTATTCTGAGATGATCACCGGCCAGATCAACGGCGTTATGGAAGATCTCGACAGAACTATCCTTGCAGGCCGTGGCGTTCGCCAGCTGACTAGCCAGGAGACCAAGTATTACCAGGCTGTGATCAATGCTATGAAGGCATCTGATCCCAAGCAGGCAATTGCCAATATCGATGTCGCTTTCCCTCAGACAGTTATCGATACTGTCATTGAGGATATCATCGCAGAGTTCCCGCTCCTCAATGCGGTAGACTTCGGTGATACAGCGACCATCACGAAGATGATTTACAACACTCAGGGTGTGCAGAAGGCAACCTGGGGTGCTCTCGGCCTTGGCAAGGACGGCGTGTCCGAGCTTACCGGCAACATCGCAGAGATCGACCTGGCATTTGCGAAGCTTTACGCTTACATGGTCGTCAACCAGGATATGCTTGACGCAGGTCCGGCATGGGTAGACAGATATGTCAGAGGCATCCTTGTAGAAGCTCTCGGCCTCGGTGCTGAAGACGGTATCGTCAAAGGCACCGGCGTTAATCAGCCTATCGGCATGATCAAAGACGGAACCACTGATTCTACCAGCCATGAGTATAATGATCAGACCGTGACTGCTCTGACAGAGATCACTCCCACCACAATCGGTGCGCTGGTCGGCGGCATGGCAGTAACAAGGACCGGAAGACCTCGCAAGGTCAACGGCCTGATCTTTGTCTGCAACCCTGTAGACTATTACACCAAGGTTATGCCTGCAACCACAGTACAGGGTCCTGATGGCGTTTATCACAATGACGTCTTCCCTGTCCCCTGCACGATCATTCAGTCCACTGCGCTCGATATCGGCAAGGCAGTGTTTGGAATCGGCAAGCAGTACTTCTACGGCATGGGTCTGCCTAAGGGTGGCAAGCTTGAGCACGATGACAGCACTCTGTTTCTCGAGGATAAGAGGGCGTACAAGATCAAGTTCATCGGCAACGGCATGCCGAAGGATTTCAACTCCTTCAAGTATCTTGATATCAGCAACCTGAAGCCTCAGTACTTCCGCACGAAGACTGCAGGCTAAGATCTGACAGAAGGAGGCCCGGATGGATTACTTTTTTGAAATAAAGAACTATCTGGACATTACCTTCACGGATGAGGATGTTGATCAGAAGCTCTTGGGTGTATGCGAAAGAGCAGAATCATATCTATCCAAAGTAGCTGGGACCAGCCTCACGTTCTCCAAGAATATGGAGGACAAGAGTCTGCTCCAGCTGCTTTTTGATTGTATACGGTACATCTGGTGTGGTGCTCTTGATGAATTTGAGAAGAATTATGCAGATGACTTGTTTGCACTCCGTGCCAATATGCATGTGGCACTGATGGAGGACGGAGAATGAAGGCAAAGATGAAAAATGTGCGTCCAAGCTACAATGACGGTGTTGTTACTGTCTATGAGAACAAGGCTGAGAACCGTACATCCTTCAATGCCGTGAATAACGCTGACAGCATGGATGATCTTGAAGAGATCGTTAAACTCCGGTTCTGTACTGAGTCAAAACGTGAATCTGACATTGAGTTTGCAGAAGCGCACACCAGGACACTGTCTCTTAAAGTCAGCACTCCTCTGCATCGTGCTGTAAAGTCTCAGCACTATGCAGTGGTGGGAACGATGTTGTACACGCTGTACAACGTTGATTTTGATGAATCTGAGGACAGGATGTACCTGTACATGGAGGAAGTGAGGGATCTGTCAGATGAGTAACAGCATACTTGACCGTATCGAAAAAACACTGACAAAGCTGTCCACTGAACATGAGGTGAAGATGGAGGGTGTCTTCTATGGTGCCTGTACTGAATCAAAGCTCAGCAAGTGGAACTATTTTGTGTTCAATCGTGGCAAGACAACCAAGAACAACAACGGCACCAGGACAGATCTGCAGACCACATATGAGGTCCACATTGTCCATGAGGGTCATGTGCCGGAAGGGTATGTCAAAGATGTCATTGATGCGCTGCAGGCCCAGGATGAGCCTGGCACAAAACTGAAGCTGAACAATGATGACATCACCTATGATTATACCTTCAAACAGAACACTAACATGGTTGTAGAGGTTGCTACGATCACATTCTATCATCCTGAGAAGAGGTGCTGACATGGGCACTATTGATAACCTGATGCCTTACTGGGGACAGTGGGACATATTTGATGCCGGAGACATGGAAGAGTTCACCAGTCTGATGGATCAGTATGGTGACGCAGCTCAAAGAGTGGTCAACGATGTCCTGCACAAGGAAGGTGCTCAGGAGATCAAGAAGGAGATCACACATCTGCTGCCGGCATCCGGGAGAAACTGGAAAGGCAAGGGAGCTTCAGCAAGATCCGCAATGCCTGGTAAGTTTGCTCAGGATGATGATCTGCTGGCCGTAACTATTGCAGCCAGGGGAAAGTACCACTACTTGTATTTTCCGGATGATGGTTCAAATACAAGGAAACATGTGGGAAATCAGAGATTTATGAAAAAGGGTGCTGAAAAGGCAACGTCAAAAATTATTGATCTGTGTCTTGGAAAGCTAATTACATGAGGAGGAGATAACAATGGCAATTACATCCGCTGATGTTTACAGCTATTTTGAAGCAGACCAGCTGGCCATCAAGGTAGCTGGTGACAATGCCTACACCAGAGATGACTGCATCGGATCCATTGAGGTGGAGAGGGAGACCAAGACGGTCACCAAGTCCTGCAGAGGTGTAGTCAAGAAAAGAAAAACCAAGCCCACTGGCAACGGCACGATCACGCTGAAGATGCATATCAAGCTGGCCCTGTATCGCAGACTGCATGCGATGACCAACGAAGGCCTGCAGCCCGGTGTGTATGCGTTTGATAATACCGTAGCGATGCCGGAGGCATCCATCACGGCCAGAGTCAAGGATGAGGATGACAACATCATGTTCCTTGGCTATCCCAGATGCAAGGTTGAGGAGATCAACAAACTCAGTATTGAGAATGGTGCTGAGGAAGTGGCAGAAGTAGAGATGAAGCTGTCCTACATGCCTGATGACTACAACAAGGGTGAATATCAGGCACTGGCAGATGAGCTGACCGGGACTGTCCTTACACCGTCCACATGGATGACTGACTTCAGCTCTGAGGCTGCTCAGCTTGATGGTGAATAAGAATCTTTGAATCACTGGTGAGACTCTTCTGAGTGTCACCAGTTCAATTTATGTGGAGGAATACCATGAGTTTAAAGCCTACGTTTTATGATTTCGCTCTCACTGACGGCAGAGTTGTCCAGGTGACAAGAAATTTTGCCGGACTCTACATGCTCAAGGCTTACGATCCGGCGCTGTATGAGAAATCTCAGGCGTACAACCACAAGGACAAAGGATACAAAGCGGATGACCTGGAGAATGCCGGAGTGATCTACGCAGCCTATGTGACTGCCACATTGGTGAACAACAGCATCAAAAAGAGTGCCGGTACACCTGAGGATCCCATCATGGAGGAGATCGAATTCTTCAGCCTGATGCCCAGTGACATGTATGTCATCGGAAACATCCTGAAGAAGCTCTTTGGTGATGAGAAAAAAAAAGCGGATTCCAAGAGGCATTTCGCAAAGCTACAGTCCAGAAAGTAGGAAGAAAGACAAAGGTCCCGGAATTCCCACTTGAAGACATTGAAGATTACTACACCTACTATGTGCAGATCATGGAGCTTCCGGAAGACATCTTCTGGAATGCGGAGATCCCATTTCTGGACAGGATCATAGACAACAAGGTTGCCTATGACGGCTGGGTGAGCAGTGTGATGGAGAAAGAAAGGGAAAAGATCCGTGGCAAGAAATGAAGCAAAAGTTAAGTTTACAGCTGACACAAGGGAGCTGACATCACAGATCCAGGCTTCCAACAGTGCCATGAAGATGCTGAATGCCACGATGAAGCTGAACCAGGCAGAGTTCAGAAACAGTGGCAACCAGACAGAGTTCCTGAAGAACAAGCAGAAAATCCTTCAGGCAGAGCTGGAGACGAACAGGATCAAGCAGGAGGCACTGTCCGGCAAGGTGGAAGCTGCCAAGGCCATCTATGGAGAAAACAGTGCAGAGGTCCAGAGCTGGATCACAAAGCTGACTCAGGCCAAGACGGAACAGCAGAACCTGCAGACACAGCTGGATCAGTGCAACAGGGAGATCGAGGAACAAGCGAAATCAGAGCAGCAGGCTCAGACTCCGCTTGAGCAGTTGAACACTAAGATCTCCGAGCAGAAGTCACAGCTGGAGAAGCTGAAAACAGAATATAAGAATGTGGCTCTGGAGCAGGGCACCGGATCCCAGGAAGCCCAGGAGCTGAAGGCTAAGATAGATGAGCTAAATGGTGAGCTGAATGAGAATGAGTCCAAGCTGAAGGATGTTGACAGTGCTCTGGAGAATGCAGGTGATGAAGCTGAAAGATCAGCTAATGGTGGATGGAGCGTCATGAACCAGGTTGTGGCAGACCTGGCCACCAACGCTATTCAGTCAGCTATTCAGAAGCTGAAGGATTTTGGCAAGGCAGTCATGGACCTTGGCATTGACTTCTCCTCCAGCATGTCCAATGTCCAGGCTATATCCGGGGCAACCGGAGAAGAGATGGGACAGCTGGAGCAGAAGGCCAGAGATCTTGGGGCCACTACAGTGTACTCGGCAAGTGATGTGTCTGATGCCTTTGGTTACATGGCCATGGCCGGCTGGGACACGCAGCAGATGATGGACGGTGTTTCAGGTGTGCTGAACCTTGCAGCATCTTCCGGAGAAGATCTGGCCACAACATCTGATATTGTGACAGATGCGCTGACTGCTTTTGGTATGGAGGCAGGGGATGCCGGAAGGCTTGCAGATGTTATGGCTGCAGCTTCCAGCAATGCCAACACCAACGTGTCTATGCTGGGTGAGTCCTTCAAGTATGTGGCACCTGTGGCAGGTGCTCTTGGCTTTTCTGCTGAGGATACGTCAGTTGCACTTGGTCTTATGGCCAACAGTGGTATCAAAGCATCTCAGGGTGGCACAGCACTCAGGACGATACTCACCAATCTGTCAAAACCCTCTAAGGATGTTGAGACAGCCATGTCTGCACTTGGCATCAGCTTGACAGACGATGAAGGCAACATGAAGAGCCTTAGAGATGTCATGGGTGATCTCCGGTCTGGCTTTGGGGATCTGATGATCTCCGGTGATGAGTTCACTGATACGCTGATCAGCATGAACTCAGATCTTGAAGCAGGGAACATCACCCAGAAAGAATATGACGATGAACTGGAACTGCTTGCAGAGAGAGCCTTTGGTGCAGAAGGTGCTGAGAAGGCACGCTATGCAGCCATGTTGGCCGGTAAGGAAGGAATGTCCGGTCTGCTTGCTATCGTGAATGCTTCTGAAGAGGACTACCAGAAGTTGACAGATGCCATTGATAACAGCACAGGGGCTGCACAGGGGATGGCCGACACGATGAATGACAACCTTGGTGGAGACATCAAGGAACTGAACTCAGCCTTGGAGGAACTGCAGCTGAAAATCTATGACAGTGTGCAGCAGCCAATGAGGGACATTGTACAGTTCATTACCGGATCCGTGATTCCGGCAGCTACACAGGTGCTGCAGTTTATCCAGCAGCATTCTACAGCGTTTGGGATCCTTGCAGGGGCAATTGCCGTTATTGTGGCCGGTATCGGATTATACAATGCGGTCCAGGCGGTAAAGGCTGCCATGAATGCAGCAGAAGCTGCTTCACTTGGTGCTCTGATAGTAGCGCAGATCTCGGCCACGGCCACAGCATGGGCAGCGGTCCTTCCATACATTGCTATTGTGGCAGCGATCGCTGCCGTGATCGCAATCATAGTGATCTGTGTAACTCGCTGGGATCAGATCAAGCAGAAGGTGACAGAGGTGGCCACAACGGTGAAGACCAAAGTCACACAGGCATGGAACAATCTGAAGACCAATATGAGCAACGTCATGGACAGCATCAGATCTAAGGTGCAGAGTGCATGGCAGACAATCAAGACCAACATTATCAATCCGGTACAGGACGCTTACAACAATGTTACTCAGAAGATCTCAGATCTGAAGAGCAAGATTGAAGAGAAGATCAACGACATCAAGAGCAAGGTACAGGAAACCTTCCAGAGCATCCGGGAGAAGATGGAGAGCCCTATCCAGGCTGCCAAGGATACTATTGATGGCATCATCAGCACCATCAAAGGATGGTTCCCTTTGAGCATTGGCAACATCTTCAGCAATCTGAAGCTGCCACACTTCTCCATCAGTGGAGAGTTCTCACTGAATCCTCCATCCATTCCACACATTGGTGTTGACTGGTATGCCAAGGGTGCTGTCTTTGATGCAGCCACTATCATCCCGACACTGTACGGACTGAAGGGAGTAGGTGAGAAGGAGCCGGAGGCCGTGTCTCCGGTCAGCGTCCTGCAGAGCTACGTTGGTGCAGCTGTCCAGCGGTTTGTGCCTCAGATCGACTATGATCTGCTGGCTGAGAAGGTAGCATGGGCATGTGCAAAGATGCACATCAGCATTGACGTGGACAAGAGGCAGCTTGGCAGAGTAGTGAGGGAGGTGGTGACGTGACACTGTACTATGAAGGATCAGACGGATCCAGGATAGATCTCATGGGTGATGGGATCTATGCACAGGATCCTGAGAACCTTACCAAGACTGAGTGGAAATACAGCACCATCTCAGGTGTCAACGGCATCGGAAGGGTGAAGCGGTTCTACAAAGACACACAGGAAGCCACATTAACACTTGGGATCATGGCTGACAACGCTGATCAGTTCAATGAGATCATGTACAGGCTGCACCGGACCTTTGACAGGGACATCCGGAGGCTGAAGCCTGGGAAGCTGTGGTGGAATGACTGGTGCAAAGAGGTCTTTGCTGTAGAGACATCTCAGGACAGCTTTGATGAGCTTTTTGAAGCGGTAGACAAAGATGTGACATTCATTTCTGTCTATCCGTACTGGGTGAGGTACATTACCTATCAGTATGATGCAGATAATCATGCAGAGGCTGCCGGTGGACTGGACTATGATCATGATTTTGATTTTGACTATGGTCTTGAGGAGATAACGGAAGTAGTCCAAAACAACTGCATTGACGCTGCCAACTTTGAGCTGAAGTTCTATGGCCCTATTGATAATCCATCTGTCACTATCGGTGGTCATGAGTATGAAGTGCTCACCACACTGGCTGACGGTGATTATCTCACGGTCAATTCCCTCACCAAGAAGATCCTGCAGTATGACGCTTATGGGAATGTGGAGAATGTCTTCCATTTAAGGAACAGAGACTCCTACATTTTCCAGAAGATCCCGGAGGGTGAGATTCCTATTCTGAGGAGCAAGGATCATATGCTGGACATTACTATCTTTGATGAGAGGGGTGAGCCTGAATGGATCTGATCTATGCGGATGAGACCAGGAAGGACATAGGTGTGATCAACTCCTATGATCTGGATATGGCATATGGAAAAGATGAGAATGACTTCACCTGCAGCGTGGACAGATCAGACCACTGCTGCAGGGAGGGGTTTTATATTTACGCTGAAGGCACTGAGTATGGTGGCATTGTGGACAGTATCAAAGTGGATACAGAAAACGATGCGATCACATACAAGGGCCGGACGTGGCATGGAGTCCTGGAGAAAAAAGTGATCTGTCCGGATCCCGGAGATGACTATCTGGTGGTGACCGGTGAAGCCAATGCAGTGCTGCAGGAGATCTTTGAGCGGATCGGCCTGTCCGGTCTCTTTGCAGGATCCTCTGAGGACAGCGGTGTAGAGATCAGCAATTACCAGTTTCCCAGGTATGTCTATGCTTATTCGGCCATCCGGAAGATGCTGAAGGAATATGACCTGAAGCTGAATCTGACATGGCATAACGGCATGATCATTGCATCATGTGAACCTATCTATGACTACAGTCAGGATGAGGAGTTTGACACGTCACAGGTGGACTTCACGATTGAGAAGAACTACAGGCCTGTGAATCACATGATCTGCCTTGGCCAGGGTGACCTGAAGGACAGGGCTGTGATCCATCTCTTCACGGATGAGGCAGGAGGCCTGCAGGATTACCTGGTGGATCCGGACGCTGATCCGGTGGAGGATGCGGACTACATCCTGGATACATCTCAGCAGATCCTGACTGATCAGGATGAAGTTGTAGAGCTCTATGACGTGCCCAATGCTGAGATCACCACAAATTATGTGCAACTGACAGACCAGCCGGATGACTGGGAGAGCAACTGCACAGCCTACTTCTACTATGATGCTGACGAGCAGCAGGAAGGTGGAGAGGAGCTGGACGCTGGTGGTGAATATAAGCAGGTGGAGCTGGAGGATGTAGGATACATGCTGCAAGCCTTCCAGCCTGCTGACTGGTCAGGCAACTATGATGACTACTATGTCTATAACGCCAGCACGGATCAGTATTCCCATGTGGCAGGGGCAGCTACTTACCAGCTGCTGACAGCCAAGCCGGGGAACTGGCCCAAGGGTTACAGCAAGTACTTCAAAAAGTCCGGGAGCTCTTATACAGCTGTGAAGGGTGTGACCACAACCAAGTACACAAGGCAGAAGAAGCAGCCGTCAGATTGGAAGAAGAACTATGGAAAGTACTACTACTTCTATTCGGACGGTGTGGTGTCTGAGCACAGGACGATCCCAGGAGTCACATACTACTCCTACAAGAGGCAGACCAGGAAGCCCACAGACTGGGCTACAAACTACGGATCCTACTTCCGGAGGGCTACAGCCAAGGAGCTGAAGAAGAAAAAGTCCCAGAAGTGGTATGCCGTAGAAAAGACCAAGAAGAACAAGGTCCCCACATGGAAGGCCAAAAAGTACTACACACGCTACTCACACCAGAAGGCTCCTGCATGGAAGACCGGTGCCAAGTACACACGCACTGACACCACAAAGGCTCCTACATGGGCAGCCAATACCTACTATCAGAAGAAGGGAACGTCAGCCCCTGCATGGGCAGCCAATACCTACTACACAAAGGTGGATCTGAAGATCCCTCCTGAGTGGGTGAGCGGTAAGTTCTTCCGGCAGGCTTTTGACAGGTATGCGGTCATGGTGGCCGGGGCCATTGAGAAGCTGGAAGAGTACAGTGCAGCGGATGAGCTTGGCATTGACCTGGAAGAAACTGACCAGGTCTATGATGTCGGTGACATCGTAGGCACAAGGGAAGAGGTCACCGGCATGGAGGCCATCCAGGAAGTAGTGAAAAAGATCATAACTATTAAGAATGATGACATTGTCATCAGATATGAGGTGGATTGATATGGCTATTGAATTGGTAACCGGGCACTCCGGTGAAGACCATGTATCATCTGCAGATACCGGCCGGTTCAATGCCGGTGTCTGTGGAACAGGTAAATATGTACTTGCCACAGGATCACAGTTTGCCTACACCATCGTGTCAGCAAATCAGATCAATATTGCATCCGGTGATGCGGTGAACCAGGGCAGGCACATCATCATCCCTCAGAACACATATGAGAGTGCAGCCATCCAGAACGGCACGAATGGCAAGACCAGGATTGATGTCATTGCTCTCAGATACAGCAAGGTATCTTCCGGAGGATCCACCATTGAGACTGCAGAGTTGGTGGTCATCAAGGGTGCAGAGGTCAATGTGGGATCTGTTCCTACGGTGCCGGCAGTGGCAAGTGGCAACATCTTTGCAGGAGCTGCACAGGATGACATGCCTCTTTACCAGGTCCTGATCACAGGCACCAGCATCACATCCGTGACTAAGGTCTTTGACGTGATCAGATCCCTGTCCACTATGGCAGACATGATCTATCCTGTTGGATCCATCTACATGAATGTCAGTGATGTAAATCCCGGCAGTCTGTTTGGTGGGACATGGGAGCGGATCCAGGGGAGATTCCTCCTGGGAGCTTCCTCCGGTCATGCTGCAGGATCCACTGGTGGAGCTGAGACGGTCACACTGACCGCTGCCCAGCTGCCGGCACACACGCACAGCATGCCGGCACACACGCACAGTGTGCCTAATCATGTACATACAGTTCCGGCACATACGCACACAGCCACTACGGCCAGCGCAGGATCGCATAGCCACCGTGTGGCACACAGCAAGCTGGCCGGATCGGGGACAGCCAGATGGGCTGCACAGTCCTCTTCAAGTGGAAATTCATATGCGTCATCCTCTGAGGGAGCACATACGCACAAGGTCACCGTGAACAGCAAAGATGCATTCAGTACTACATCTTCCGGATCATGTACCACAGGATCCACATCCGGCACATCTGGAAGCACCGGAAGCGGCAGTGCTGTCAGTATCATGCCTCCCTTCCTGGCTGTGTACATCTGGAAGAGGACAGCATGAGGAAGGAGGTAAAAAATGTCTGATACTTGGACAGCTATTGCCGGTTACAGTACCGGTGAGTATACAGACACAATGGTGTTTGAGGTTGACTATGACACCAAGAAGCTGCAGAAGATCTCCGGCCAGACTCTGGTAGCCGGAGAGGAAAATTCACAGTACATCCGCTTCACAATGCCCAGGTACTGGGATGGGATTGACATCTCAGACAAGATCATCAAGGTGATCTATCAGCTCACTGATCAGTACTTTGGCAAGTCGGAGGTGATCAATGGTGAGATGACTGAGGATGCTGTCAGATTCGGCTGGGTGGTTCCCAAAACGGCCTGCTGTGTCAGTGGCACTCTCCTTTTTGTGATCGTGGTGAGCGGTGAGAACTATGTGCTGAAGATTCAGATCACGGAAGTTCCTGTGGTTAATAGCCTTGATCCTGAGGGTGACATCCCTGAGCCCACCAGGGAAGCCTGGTACATTGAGTTCCAGAACCGCATGGAATCGGTCCTCACTGAAGCTGAAGAGACGCTTGGTGACGCAAGGACTTATGCGGAGCAGTCGGAAGCATCTGCAAACGCTGCCGCCAACATCAAGGAAAATGTGGACAGCACCAGTGACCGGCTGGATCAGGCACTGGATGATCTGCAGGAAGCACTGGAGCAGGTGGGAGTCAACAAGGTCAATATTGCCACTGTGGTGGCAAGGCTCAACCAGATGGTGTCTGACTATGATGCATCTACTGAGACAGAGATCCTGGACGCAAGGGTAGGTCACAACGGTGTCACATACGGCAGTATGGGAGAGGCCATCCGTGGCCAGTTTGATGAGCTCAGGGTGTATGTAGACAGTGAAGGCTATGTATGCCAGAACAGCAGTACATAAGGAAAGGAGGTAACCAATGAGAGGATATGTAGACGGTAAGTGGTACGAGGACATGTCCCAGGCTCCGGACCTTGGATCTATCCGGTGTGTAGACAATAAAGGCATGATCAGATCATACCATGGCCTGTCAGCAGACAAGCAGAAGCTCTTGCTGATCGACTATGTAGAGACCGGCTCTTCCTGCTTCATGCAGGACAGCGGTGACATCTACTTCTATAACAAGAGCACAGGTAAGTGGTACAGTCCCACAACAGGGGAGGTGGTTTCATGACACCTGAAGAAGTTTATGCAATGTTAATGGGTAAGATCAAGCTCCTTGATGCAGAGTCCATTGGTGCAGCAGTGACTGATTTCCTGCAGGACAATCCCAGTTACTTCCTGGATCTGCTGGGACTGTACAAGGACAATGAAGGATATATCTGTCAGTCATAAAGGAGGAAAAGATATATGAGCAACAGATTATTTACCGATGACACCGGGGCAGCGATCCTGGGAGCCATCAAACAGCAGACAGCCGTGCTGGCCAAGGGCAGCTCCGGACTCAAGGTAGAGTCCTATGCTGATGTACAGAGCATTGTCCGCATGGGCCTTGCTCCTGCTGTCTTTGGTGTAGGTGATGTCATTGAGGTAGGCAGGGAGACTGCAGTGCAGGCATCCCTGGGAGCCCATACAGGCATTACTGCTGTATCCGTGGCGGAAGATACCTTTGTGGCTGCCATGGATGAAGCCGGAGAAAAGGAGTATGAGATCACTTTTGACGGATCCGCATGGAAGTATGAAGGCCTTGCTATCATCCTGGCTGACTATGGTCTCAGCGTGACCGGCACTCCTGCAGAGGGTGACACCATCATTGTGGTGGAGACAGCGTCCAGCATCAACATGGTGGTCATGGACTTCATTGAGAACGGTCAGACTACCATCGGTAACATCAAACTGCATGACAAGACCAAGCAGTACGGCATGATCCTGCAGTCTGAGAAGATCCTGTACGCACTGCAGCATGATGCACCGGAAGCGTTCTATGTAGTACCTGAGGGTGGACTGACAGCCGGCACCTATCACGTCACACTGGGTGACAACTATGACACTGCCTACGGTGGTGGAGCTACATACCAGTTCACACTGACACAGGCCGTGCCGGCAGGTGGCCAGATCTCTCTTGACTGGCCTTACCAGAAGACTCCTCTGCAGGGATCCGGAGTCAAGACATGGGAGACAGCTGCAGCCACTACTCCTATTGAGACCGTGGCACCGACAGCCGGCAGCGGTGGCACTGATCTTGGTACACTGCTCATTGCAGTACAGGAGAGTGCAGGTCTTAACAGCATCCACAGGATGAGATACGGATCCAACAGATGGAGCACATCTGCTATGAGACAGCATCTCAATTCCGGCAAGGCTGCAGGATCTGTGTGGGCTCCTCAGAATCCGTGGGACAGAGCTCCTTCCTGGGTATCTTCTACAGCAGGCTTCATGCACGGTCTTGATCCTGAGTTCATCAAGGTATGTGCTGATGTAGATCTGCTGACAGCTCTCTCCACAGTAGCCGGAGACTGTACTGCAGCGGAAGGATCTGCAGGTACAGGCTTTGAGACTACCAAGGACAAGTTCTTCCTGCCTTCAAGACCGGAGGTCTTTGGTGGTGGAGACAATGCATCTGACAAGGGTGATGCATGGGAGTACTACAAGGCAAACAGTGATGTGCCGTCCGGATCCAGCAATCCGAACAATGACAGCAACCGTATCAAGGTAAATGCCTCCAACGGCAATGCTGCATACTGGTGGATGCGCTCTCCGAACGTTGGCCTTGGGAGCTATGTCCGTGGCATCAGTACTTCGGGCGGTGTCAGCCACTATTTTGCCTACAGTAGCGGCGGTGTGGCCCCAGCTTGCGTTGTGGCGTAAGCCACCAGCATCCTGGAATCTTTAATGGGCACCGACAGGTGCCCATATCCATTTAAAAATCTTTAGAAAGGAAAAGTCCTTGAAATGTCAGTAGTAGCAGGAAAACGTGGAGAAGGTGAACTGAAAGTGATCACGGTATCAGGTAATCTGTGTGACTATACTCTGCAGATCACCAACACAGAGAAGCACTTTCCAAAGAGATACAGGTGGAGCATCACCAACAGGATTGTGCAGATTACGATGGACATTGATGATCATCTGATTCATGCCAACAGCATCTTTGTGAGGCCGGATGATGATTCACTGGCCAGAAGGCAGAGATACCAGCTGGAGGCCCTGGAGCTGACGTATGTGCTGCTCCGGAACATAGACAGAGCTTACAGGAGGTTTGGAGTAGGATCCTTCAATGCGGAACACTGGACAGGCCTGATCAGAGAGCTCCAGAGGCTGATCCGTGGATGGTACAACAAGGACAAAGAGCGTTATGCAAACATTGGGTAATGGCTGTACAAGTGCCTCTCCGAACGTTGGCAATGGGAACAATGTCCGTAACATCAATACTTCGGGCAATGTCAACAACAATAATGCCAACAATAGCAACGGTGTGGCCCCAGATTGTGAGAATAGCCGGCATGGAGTAAGTGGAGATCCACAGAAACGAGTGCACTCACGCAAGGAGCGGTTATCCAGTTCATCTGAGGAAGATGACGAACATACAGACACTGATGCAGTCAGCTCCTGTGGAGCTGGTACTGCTGTAGACGGTGTTTTATCTCCAAAAGAGAAGATCTGCAGTTTTGAGGAGCTGTACAAGGCAACCTTCATCTGCAAGAGGAATGTGATGTGGAAAGACAGTGTAGCAGGATTTGTGAAGAACGCACTGCTGAACTGCCATATCCTGCACAATGAATTGATGAATGGTAGTTACAGGCTGTCACCTTACAGCGTGTTTGTAGTACATGAGAAAAAGACAAGGACCATAGTATCCACCAGGATGAGGGACAGAGTTGTGCAGAGGAGTCTTTGTGATAATTACTTAACTGAATATCTGACAAAGAGCTTCATCTATGACAACTGTGCATGTCTTCCCGGTAGAGGTACAGACATGGCCAGGAGGAGGCTCAAATGCCACCTGCAGCGGTTCTACCGGAAGCACGGCCTTGACGGCTGGGTGCTGAAGGTTGACATCCATGACTTCTTTGGCAGCACACCACATGATGTGGTGAAGGCTGCAGTGGACAAGAGGATCCCGGATCCGTGGGTGAAGGAACAGATCTACACCATTGTGGACAGCTTCACCAATGTTGCTCCTGATCATGGAATGGGACTGGGATCACAGATCACTCAGCTGGTACAGCTGGCAGTCCTGGATGATCTTGACCACTACATCAAGGAAGTGCTCAGGATCAAAGGTTATGTCCGTTATATGGATGACTTCATCCTGATCCATGAGGACAGGGATCACCTGAAGCGGTGCCTGTCAGAGATCACTGATCATCTGCATGGTATAGGGCTGGAGCTGAACACCAAGAAGACGGTGATCCAGCCGGTCAGGAACGGCATCCACTTCCTTGGTTTTTCTTTCCGGCTCACTGAGTCCGGCAAAGTACTGCAGACGGTCCTGCACAAGAAAGTCAGCAAGGAGCGGAGGAAGCTCCGGAAGCTGGTGCAGAGGGTAAAGGCCGGAGAAATGACAAGACAGCATGTGGATGAGTGCTACAAGGCATGGAAGGCCCATGTTGCCAAAGGGAACTGTCAGAGTTTGCTATCCCGGATGGATTCCTATTATGTCAGCTTATACGCATAGGAGGAAAGATATGTTTAAGTACAAAAGCGTCAGATCTCAGCTGAGGGAAGCCCAGAAGACCAACATCCAGCTTAGAGAGCAGATGGAGCAGACCAGAGCTGATCTGGAATTTGTAGCGATCATGGCAGAAGTTGAGATCCCTGAAGAAGAGGATCAGGAAGGAGCGGAGTGATGGAACACAGTGCGATCTTTGAGAAGGCCGTCATGTACTATGAGGAAGGCCGGTGGAAGAAGTCATACATCAGAGCACTCACAAGGGCTGGTCACCTGACTCCGGCAGAGTATGAGGAGATCACCGGAGAAGAATATGAGTGAATAGAAGGAGCTTTGTGAGTATGGGAACCAAAGAGTTGATTGCTGCAGTAGTAGTTGCGGTCCTTGGCTCCAACGGCCTATGGGCATTCCTGCAGAGCAAGAGTACAAGGAAAACGGCAAGAGACCGGATGATCCTTGGCCTTGGTCATGCAGAGATCTTCCGGGTGGCAGAGAAGTACATCCACAGAAACGGAATCACAATGTCAGAACTGGAAGACCTGGAGAAATATCTTTACAAGCCTTACTCAGATATGGGAGGCAATGGCACTGCTGCTGCCATCGTGGCCAAATGCAGAGAGCTTCCCATCATCACAGAGCAGGAGGCCGAAAAGAGGGACACAAGGACCAGAGGAGAAGAATCATGAAGAAGGTTAAACCGGAAACAATTATCAGGACAATCGTCCTGACCCTGGCACTGATCAACCAGGCTTTGGCCATGTTTGGCAAAGAAGCCCTTCCTATCACTGAGGATGAAGTGTATCAGGTCTATCGGGGCATCTCATACTTCATCACGCTGTGTACTGCTGTATGGGCATGGTGGAAGAATAACTCCTTTACTCAGCCGGCCATCAAAGCGGATGAGTACATGGAGCAGCTCCGGAAGAATCAGAATTAATTGAACGAATGCAAAGGAGGTCTGAGTGATCAGGCCTCCTTTTTGAATTGAGGAGGTCACAAATGAGTTGTTGGACGGCCGAAACAGAAAAAATCATCAAAGCACATCAGGGAGATTTTAACTCTTCCAACTGGCAGAACAAGCTGAAGGAGTATGGTGGATACTCTGCCTATCTTAACAAACTTGGTGGAGTCTTTAAGAAGTGGAATGGCAAGAATGCCAATGTCAAAACAGCAGCACAGTTCCAGGAGATAGCACAATATGTTATGGGCCTCATGGCCATCTATGGATTCAATTACAACAATGGATCCTTTACTGTCCGGTGGGGTGGTGGATCTCCATTCTATCCATCAGCTAACAGTGGACGCTGCAACTGGGGACAGATTGACAAGCTCTGCTCATCTTCTGAAAAAGCAAAGACTACCAACTGCAACTTTGGTATGGACAGCTTCTACTATAAGTGTGGCATCATGCCGGGCCGGGTTGAGCTTTCTGACATGTTCAAGTGGCAGGCAAGGCATTACAAGGTCATCCGTAAGAAGTCGGATCTGAGGATTGGTGACCTTGTGCACATGTTTGGTGAACCTGTTACCAGTGATGATCCTAACACCTGGGAAGACTGGCACCATGTCTGCTGTGTTGGTGAAAAGCGTGGGAGTACGGTCATCATGTACGATACCGGAAGCAGATTCATCAGCACTGGTAACTTCAAGAAGGAGTTCACTGTCAACAGCAAGAATGAGTGCACCGGTGTCTATGATTCATACAGAGGCTGGGTAGGGATCCGAGTTGTAGAGCTTACCGGGAACAACGGTGAAGTGAAGGTCAACTCTGACTATGCGGTAGAGGTCATTACCGGCAAGTGGGGCAATGATGCAGTAAGAGTATCCAAGCTGGGCAGCCGGTACAAGGAGGTCCAGAGGATTGTCAACTATTACCTGAACGGCACCAAGGAAGGCCGTGCTGCATACCTGAGAGCAGCAGCCAGCTATGTCCTGAAGGGCTTTGCAGGAAAGGCTAAAGAGCGCAAGAAGTTCTTTGGTAAAAACTACAATGATGTGCAGACCAAGGTCAACTGGGTGTGCAAGACTGCTGAAGAAGTCCTGAATGGCAAGTATGGTAACAATGACGAGCGTAAGAAAAAGCTGGGAGTTGATTACCAGCTGGTGCAGGATCAGGTCAACAGGATAGCATGAGGAGGTGTGTATATGGCTGACAGAGTATTAGATGTATCTGAGTTCCAGCCGGAGAACATCGACTGGGCAAAGGTCAAGAAGGCCGGCTATAAAGTGATCATCAGGATGGGCCTGAGAGGATCACTGAAGAGCAATCCGGCAAAGTACAAAAAGATCTGCTATGATGAACACTTCAAGATCTATCTTGATGGGATCATCAAGGCCGGGATCCCTTACACCGTGTACTTCTTCCCTACTTCCATCACGGACCAGGAAGCGGATCAGGAAGCTGACTGGATCATCATGAACCTTGGTGGACCTGCTCTGGACATGCCTGTGTATCTGGACTCTGAGAACGTCTATGGCAAGAACGGTGAGCAGGGCCGTGCCAACAGCCTCAGCAGGGATCAGAGGACAAGGCTCCTGAAGCGGATCACTGACAAGCTGGTGGCAGCAGGCATTCCCTGTGGGATCTATGCGTCTACTTACTGGCTGCAGAACAAGATCCGCATGGACCAGCTGCAGGATCAGGTGGTGGACAACACCTGGTGCGCTCAGTACAATACTACATGTACCTATGACGGCAGGTATGTCATGTGGCAGCACACCAGCAAAGGAAAAGTTGATGGTATCAATGGAAACGTTGATATGTCCGTGATCAAGGGCAAGTTCAACATGTCCTGTCAGAAGAAGACAGAGAAACCTGCTGACAAGGACGTGGCCAAGATCATGACATTCCCTGTCACGGATCCTGTGCAGATCTCCAATTCCGGATCCGATGAAAACGGCAACTACCATGGAGGCAGGGCAGGAGACAACACC
>Ga0326513_10001097_pt1 | contig 22106 bp, 17 predicted proteins | sample 2_2465_0518_D_FD_203654 | JGI IMG/M metagenome (GOLD analysis project Ga0326513, IMG submission 203654) | Bovine rumen microbial communities from UC Davis, California, United States - 2_2465_0518 | ecosystem: Host-associated > Mammals > Digestive system > Stomach > Rumen | place: USA... | reverse complement strand
AAGAAAACAATCTTTTATTCCAAAAGTTATTTCTTTCGGTTGAATTGAACCATAAAACAATCCTTTACTCCAACAATTTCTACTTTTCGTTTCCTGTGAAAATATTTGTCCTATGTATTTTTGCAACTCAAAAATCAAAAAGAAACAATATGAAAATGAAAAGCAAAACACTGGAAATGATTGTTTTGTCGTTTATTGTGCTGACATCCTGCCATACTGGAAATGGCGGGGAAAACGATGTGCGGCGTTGCGTGGAGGTAGTCCCTGCCACCGAACAGGTGGGGCAAGAAGCCAAGAGCTATCCGGGCCGTGTGCAGGAAAGCGACCAAATCAACGTCGCTTTCAAAATGGGTGGACAGATAGAGAAGATATATGTACGTGTGGGGCAGCGAGTGACGAAAGGTCAACTGCTAGCTCAGGTGGAAAGCAGGGATTATGAACTGGAACTGCGCAACTACGAGATACAATACCAGCAGTTGAAAGACGAGGTAGATCGGCTAAAAACGCTCTATGAGAAACGGTCGGTATCGAAGAACGACTATGAGAAGGCCGTAGCAGGATTGGAACAGCTGGAAATTGCTGTCGAGGGAAATCGGCGCAAAGTGGAGTACACCAAGCTTTATGCCCCTGCATCAGGAGTTATCACAGATGTTTATTATTCCGCTGCCGAACTCGTAGATGCCGGCATGGCAGTCTTTGCGCTGCTGGCCGAACGTGAGATGAAGGTACAGTTCGACATCTCTGCTGCTGACTATTTACAGCGGGCCAATTTCAGCGAATTCGGTTGCCGTCCATCCTTTGCGCCCGACACCCTTTTCCCCATGCGATTGGAAAGCATTACCCCCAAAGCCGATAATAGTCAGCTGTACCGCACCACGCTCACCTTTGCCCATGGAGCCGACAAACGCCTGACTCCCGGTATGACAGTGTCGGTGGAAATTAAAGTGGAAAGCGGCAAGCAGGAGGAAACGAAAGGAATATGTTTGCCTGTTTCGTGTGTGCGGCAGGATGGGGAAGAAAACATCGTGTGGGTTGTCGATGCTAATGGCGTTCTGCACCGCCGACAAGTCTCCCTCGGAGAGGTGACGGGGCAAGGAACCGTTTATATTCTATCAGGTCTGGAGGGCAACGAACGAGTGGTTAGGGCAGCGGCATCGTTGCTAAAAGAAGGCGAACAGGTACGAGTGCTTCCTGAGCCTTCAGTTACAAATGTAGGAAACTTGTTGTGACCATGGAACGACTGACTAAATTCTTCATGCAGCGGCGACTTCTTTTTTGGTCGCTGATTATCATTTTGGCACTCCTTGGCGTAATCTCTTTCATGCAGATGCCGAAATTGGAGGACCCCGCCATCTATGGACGTCAGGCCACGGTGGTGGTGCCCTATCCCGGAGCAACAGCCCACGAGGTGGAGTTGGCAGTGGCGCAGATGGTTGAGGAACAACTGAACACGCTGCCTAATATCAAGGAAATCCGCACCACATGCAGCGAGGATGCCGCCGTGTTCACGGTGGAATTCAATGACGAAATGGAGCCGACGGAAATGGAGCAACAGTTTGACCTGTTGCGCCGCAAGGTGCATGACTTCTCCACCTCTCTTCCACAAGGTAGCTATGATCCCATTGTGGTAGACGATATGATGGATGTTTACGGCATCATGTACGCCCTCATCGGCGACGGATACAGTTACGAGGAGATGCTGCGTTATGCCAAGCTCATCCGTAATCGACTGCTGGAAGTGGATGGCGTGAAGCGCGTTAATATCGCGGGGGTGCGCAGTCAGAGCATTAACATCATAGTAGACAAAGACAGGTTGGCTGCCAATGGTTTGCTGCCCACGCAACTGATGCTGACCCTGCAAGGCATCGCCAAACCCCTTACCGCCGGCAAGATAGATGGCGGCGAGAGGCTCTACACCCTGCGCGTATCGGGAGAGGAAAGTTCGGTGGAGGAGATTCGCGACTTGCTGCTCACCACTGTACAGGGCAAGACCGTGCGATTGGGCGATGTGGTACAGAGTGTCAGTCTCGACTACGATGAGCCGCAAACTGGAGGATTCTTCGTCGACGAGCATCCGGCATTGGCTATTTGTGTGGCGCTGGAGACCGACGCCGTGGTGCCCGACGTGGGAAGCGCTGTCGACAACCATCTGCAACGTGTGATGCAGAATGTGCCTGCAGGTCTCGACATGAACAAGATATACTTTCAGCCTGATAAGGTGAGTAGCGCTATCGGCGGTTTTGCCATGAATGTGGTGGAGTCGGTGCTGATTGTTATACTGATTCTAATACTATTTGTAGGTTGGCGCAGTGGTCTGATAGTAGGCTTTGGGTTGATACTCACCATCCTGATGTCATTCCCCATCCTTTCGGCATGGGGTACCACGTTGCAACGCATGTCGCTCGGCGCATTTATTGTTGCCATGGGGATGCTTGTCGACAACGCCGTGGTGATTATCGACGGCATTATGAACGACCGAAAGCGAGGTCTGTCGCACCATGTTTATCTCTACCGGACGATACACAATACAGCATGGCCCCTTCTGGCCGCAACGCTTATTGCCATATTGGCCTTCATAGGGGTCTACCTTAGCAAAGGCTCTATCGCGGAATATGCTTCCGATCTCTTCAAAGTGCTTTGTGCAAGCCTGTTGGTGAGCTGGCTGTTGGCCATAGTGCAAGTCCCCGTCTGCACAGCTGTGTGGGGCGACAATGGCAGGTGGCGCAAGCAAAAAGAAAAAAAGAACTACCTAATGGACAAGTTCTCCTCTTTTGTGCGGCGCACAGTTACGCTACTGGCTGCTCATAAGGCTGCCACTATTGCTGGCGCAGTGGCTCTTGTCGGTGGGTCGGCAATGGGATTTTTTATCATACGCAACAATTTCTTCCCTGATTTCGAGTACAACCAGATTGTCGTCGAATGCTTCTGGCCAGAAAGCGCCAATGCCGACGATGTGCGCGACAACTTGTTGAAGATGAGTCGTGAAATCCATTGTGATAGTAATGTCACGCGTGTCACCGTCAGCCAGGGCAGTGCTCCCGCTCACTACTGTTTGGTGCGACCGATGACGGCGGGAGGAAATCGCTATGGCGAGTTGATGGTAGACTTCACTTCGCCCAAGAAACTTGAGAAGGCGTTGCCTGAGATGCGTCGCAGGCTTCGTGCCGACTATCCTGATGCCTATATTCGCTTCCGAAAGTACAACATGTCGGTTGCCACATCACATCCTATCGAGGTGCGGTTCAGGGGGGCTGATCCTGCAGTGTTGCGCCAACTGGCAACGCAGGCTGAGGAGGTTATGAAAAAGAGTCCTTATATCGACGCTTATTCCGTACAAAACGACTGGGGCGAACGCAGTCGCAAATTCTCCGTAGCTTTCAACCGTGAAAACGCCCTTGCTGCGAACGTGAGCCGTTCTGATGTCGCCAACGCCCTTGCAGCTGCTACCGACGGCATGCCCGTGGGCCTTATTCAGCAGGTCGACGAAAGACGCATTGTGCGATTAAAGGTGCGCAACAGCGATGGCTCACGCATTGAGGACCTCTCCTCGGCACCGGTATGGACCACCCTGAATATTCGCTCTGGCGATATATCGTTGGCCAAATTAATGAGCAATGGCATGAATGGAAACGGAGACGAACTCTTCCGCACGGTGCCCGTTGGCGCTGTGGCTGACAGCATCGGCCTTGTTTGGGAGGAGAACAACATACACCGTGTCAATGGACGTCGTGCCATCGAAGTGGAATGTGACCCCAATCCGGATGTCTGGGAGGCTACCTCTTGGCGCGCCTTGAACGACATCCGTGACGCCGTCGACGCCATCCCCCTTCCTCCCGGTTATGACCGCGAGTGGATTGGTACCCAGAAGTCAGCCATCGATGGTATTGTGTCTGTGCTACTGAAGAGCATCATCGGTGTGTTTTTGATGGTGGTCATCCTGCTGTTGCTGTTCAACTCTTGGAAAAAGCTCGCTATTGTCCTTCTCTGCCTGCCGTTTATGGTGTGTGGCATCGTCCCAGCATTGCTGCTCACAGGCAAATCCTTTACCTTCATGGTGGCCATCAGTCTCATCGGTATGATGGGCATGATGATTAAGAACTCAATCGTTCTCATTGACGAGACCGACCGCCTGATTGCTTCGGGTGTGGCACGCTTCGAGGCAGTGGTGCAGGCCACCATTTCGCGCACACGCCCCATACTCATGGCTTCACTCACCACCATTGTGGGCATGATACCTCTCGTTCCAGATGCTATGTACGGGTCTCTGGCCGTTGCCATCATGGGTGGCCTCGCCGTCGGCACCCTCGTGACGCTCATTTTCCTCCCGTTCCTGTATATCACGTTTTTCAAAATCAAGAAAGAACCTCTCTCATGAAAAAAATTTTTTTTGCAGCACTATTGTTTTCATTTTTTACTTTTCATTTTTCACTCCACGCCCAGGATACGTTGTTCTTGAACCTCGAGCAGTGCTGCCAACGGGCTCTGGAATGCAGTCAAGATCTGCAACGTAGCAATAACGTCCAACAACAAGCAGAGTTGACGCGTAAGTCTATGTTCACAAATTTTTTCCCCCAGGTGGAAGGCTCGGCAACGGTGATGTATATCAAAGACCAGCAACTGCTGAACGGACAAATGGGAAGCCTCGATATGCTGATGCGCGGAGCCTACATGTGCGGCTTCACGTTGCAACAACCCCTCTTTGCCGGTGGCAAGATTGTGAACGGACACCGTCTGACCAAGGTGGGTGTGGAAGTGTCCAAAGAGCAACAACGCCAGCAACGGGCACAGACCCTCGCCGATGTGGAGAGTGCCTACTGGACTTACGTCGCTGTGCTCAGCAAGGAACGACTGCTCGAGGAGTATTGCCGCAATCTCGACACCCTCCTCTCTCAGGTGGAAGGCAGTGTGACTGCCGGCATGGCCACCGACTATGATCTGCTGCAGGTCTCGTCGGCCCGCAGTAATCTCGCCTATCAGCGACTCCGCACCGAAGGTGGAATCACCCTCTGCCGCCTGTCACTCTCGCGTCTGGTTGGCATTTCCTCCGATGATACTATCCTCCTCCCTGACCCTCACATCCCCACTGCCCAACCGACGTCACTTAGCTCAGATTTCTCATCTCGCCCCGAACTACGTCTTCTACAGCTCGCTGTTGATGCTGCCGACTTGCAGGTGAAGATGAAGCGCGCCGACTTTCTGCCCACGCTTGGAATAGGCATTGGCTACAATTGGGTGGGGAACATTGCTCTGAAGGGAGGCCTCACACTCTCCCAACTGGGCGCAATCCCCATCAACCCGCCAGTGGAGATTCCCATCGACAAAACCTTCGATATTCACACTCCCATGCTGGCCATCTCACTTTCGGTACCCATCACCAAATGGTGGCAGGGAAGCTATGAGATTCGTAAGGCTAAACTTGAAGCACAAAACAGTCGTCTGGAACAGGAAAAAAACCGAGACCTCCTGCGCCTTGAGGTGCAACAGGCCATTCAAAATGTCACTGCTGCCTATGCTCTCATCGAGGCCTCGCAGAAATCTCTCGCCGCCGCTGAGGAACAACTCCGTGTGGCGCAAAACCGCTATAACGTAAATATGCTACCCCTCTCCGACCTCCTGGATGCCCAAGCCAAGCGCAAGCAAGCTGAAAGCGATTGCATTGAAGCTCGCACACAATACTTCATCTACCTCGCCGACTACCGCCGCGTGACAAGTACCAATGAGTAGTTTCTTTTAGTCACACCAGCTGTCCCGGCAGGTGCAATTTCTCCTTTTTCGGGAACGTTGCCTCGTAGGCCTCGAAGGCTTCGGGGTTCTCGTCGGCGACGAAGTAGCCCTTGGGCGGGCAGTAGGTACCCTCGCGGTCGCCCCAGTAGCCAGGGATGAGCTCCTGGGCAAGGAAGAAGGGAACCTCATCCTCCTTAGGCATCTCATGATAGTGGATGCGGAGTCTGCTTGCGAGGTCGAAGCCTGCGTGTCGGTAGAAGTCGATGTTGCCCTCCATCTGCAACAGACCGATACCCATCGCTTTGGCTCTTTCAATTGCATAGCTCAGCAACTTCAGCCCGTAGCCCATGCGTTTAAGGTCGGGGTGGATGCTGATGGGGCCGAAGGTCCAGGTGGGGAATGTCGTTCCGTCATCCAACACTATCTCAGCCTTCGAGAACATAACATGCCCGATAATCTTTCCATCTTCCTCCATCACAAAGTCCAGCTCGGGGATGAAGTCGGGATTGTTTCTGTATTGGTTGAGCACATAATGCTCCGTGCATCCTGGACGGTAGATGTTCCAGAACGCCTCACGCGTGAGGTTTTCCACCTCACGCCAGTCACTTGGTTGTTCTAATCGTATGTTCATGATAGTTGTTTTTTTTCTAAAACCTGCGGGTGCGGCGGCGGTAGGCGTCGTATTCGTCGCCGAAGTCGCGGTGGAGGCGGCGTTCCTCGCTGACCACCTGCACCAGCATCACCGCCAGGAAGGCCAGCCAGACCGTTGCCGACTGCCAGGTCCACAGCCACACCACTACGCCAGCGAGGTAGAGCAGCGTACCGGTGAGCATGGGGTTGCGGTTGAGGCGGTAGGGACCGTCGGTCATCAGGTGCTGCGTGCGCGGCGCCACCTCGTGGCCAAAGGCGTCCATGGGATTCCCCTTGCCGCGGCGCTTCATATAGACGATAGTCCAGACGCTCAGTGTCAGTCCGCCCATCATCAGCACCCCCGTGATGGAGGCCCTGAGGGCACCGATATGCACAATCGGAGGCATGCCCGACGCCAGCCACATCACCGTCGGCATCAGTCCCACGAAAAGCACTCCGCCGAGGAGATAACCCAATATTTCACGAAGTTGTTTCATATTAGTGGTTAGTGTTCAGTGTTTAGTTTCACTTTTCCCCAGCACGCACCAGCGGACGATGGGGATGCGACGGATGGCCTCATAGAGCAGCGGCGAGAGGGTGAAGACGGCCACTATTAGGATGGCGTAGATGGCCACCGGAGGCAGCTGGGTGTAGAACTTCATCATGTAGCCCAGACTGGCGATGACCAGGTAGTGGACGATATAGAAGCCGAAGCTGGAGCGCGTCATGTATCCGGCAAAGGCGCTGGTGCGGTCGAACTTGGCTTTGAAGAAACCCATCATAGCAAGACACATCAGCCAGCCGTAGAGGCAGTTGAGCGGCGTGCTCATATACTGCGGAACGGTATTGTTCTGACCGAAGGTGGTGACGGTAAGAACGGTGCCGGAAATGACGGCAGCAGCCATGAGAGGTATCCAGGCTTTACCCAGCGTATCCTGTACATTGTCCTTCGAAAAGACATAGTAGCCCAGCAGGAAGATGATGAAGTAGAAGACCGGCTTGTAGAGGTTCCACAGTCCGTCAAGACTTTCGGGACGCGGGTTGAATATAAGCGTCTGCTGGCCTGCCCAGAACAGCACGCCAAGGATCACGAGCGCGACAACAAGCAACCATTCCCGCGATGCGAATAATTTACAAGACTTTACGGAGCAAGGAATCTTTCGCACCAGCAGGAGCAGTAGCGAGAACAGCCACAGGTCCTGGATGAACCACAGGGGTCCGATGCCACTGAAAGCCCAGATGAAATACTTCGCCGGTTGCTGCACGGCGGCCATCACATCGGTGCCGGCCACACGGGTGTTGAAATAACCCGTCATCCACTGGAAGACAAGCAGGCCGAGGGTGGCAGGAACGAGGAGTTTGCGGGTACGGGACTTGAACCACTGGTACGCAGGCGTCTCGCCTGCAAGGGCATAGCGTGCACTCACGCCTGCCAGCAGGAATAGCAGCGGCATAAACCAAGGGTAAAGCACATACATCAGCACGTCCTGGTACTGCGGCCCGTCGCCGAAACCGCCCACGCCACCGAAAACGCCCTTGTTGTTGTAGAAATAGATGACGTGGTAGAGCAGCACCAGCAGCACCGTCACCCAACGCAGATTGTCAATCCAATGCTTCCTCATAAGTGTTTAGTGTTCAGCGTTTAGTGTTTAGTATTTCTAAAGAATTGCCAAGTGTCTGAGTGGCCGTCGCGGTAGGTGAGGCTCCACTGCAGCTTTTCTGCGGTCAGCGCGTCGAGGTGGTACTTGGTGTCTCGGTCGATGCCATTGCGGTAGAGGTCGGCAATCCTCTGCGCCAGCTCGAGTTCCTGGTCACCCTCTATCACCTCCATGCGGAAGGACTCTTTCGAGATGCCGCCGAAGTGGAAGTCTTCGCCGTCCATGGCCCAGAAACTGGGACTAATGTAGTTGAACACCCACGTCACCGTCCTGCCATCCTTCAGCGTCACCGTATACACCTGACGCGCCGAGTCTAGCGCTGTGCCGTCGGCATAGAAATCCATCGTGCCGGTCTCACTCACGTCGAAGTGGTTGCCATCCATATCGTAGTTGAAAGAATGTTCATAGGTGTAATGTCCCTCGACACCTCTATTATAGTGTTCCACGAAGTCCGTCACCAAGCGGAAAAGCGGCTCGTATGTCTCGGTGCGGAAGGTCTCGTAGTTGTCGCGGAAAGTGTGGTAGTACTTGAAAGCGTCGCCCTCCTCGTTCTCGAAGAAGATGCAAGGCACATGGCGCAGGGCAAAGGGGTAGTGGTCGCTGTTGCCAGCCAGCTCGCCACGATTCAGCACCTTGAAGTTATGATTCTCGCTGTTGAGACGTTCAAACAGTGCGAAGCCGTTCATGCCCTCGTTACTCACCTCGCAGTACTGCACCGGGTTATTGTCGCCAATCATGTCGATGTTGAAGAGGTACTTGATTTGCGCGAGCGGCACCACAGGATGCTCGGCATAGTACTCCGAACCGCGCAGGTTGGCATCCTCGCCGGAGAAGGCAATGAAATACATGTCGTACTCCGGGCGCTGCTTGGCATAGTGGGCGGCAAGTGTGACGATGCAGGCGGTACCCGAAGCATTGTCGTTGGCACCGGGATAGAAAACATCGCGGCCGAGATTGCCGAGGTGGTCGTAGTGTGCCGTGAAAACGAAGCAGCTGTCATGCCGACGGCCCTCCACCTTGGCGATGACGTTGAAGCACTCGTAGCCCTCGAGGAAACGGTTGTCGATATCGGCGGTGATGCTGCGAGCCTCTTTCGGGAAGTCGGCCGACACCCAGATGACGGGCTTGTCCACCACCTTCTCGCCGTAAGCTTTGTAGAACTTCAGCGGCTCCCTCCAGGTGTAGATCATGCCGGCATTTTGGCACTCGGTCCCTTCTTCCATCTTCTGAAAATCCTTCCGATGCTTGTAGATGAACAAGAAGTCGCACACCACCATGCAGCCCTTGTTCTCAGGCTTCGCCAGGTCGCGGAATACCTTCTCAGGGTTATAGTTCAGCGTGTCAATATAGTAGAGGGGGTAAGTGCCGTGCGCTCCTGGCGAGTATTCGCGCATCACGAAGTCCACGCCCGCTGTCAGCTTCTTGCCGTCAACCGACAGCGCCATTTTTTCGGGGAAAGTATTGATGTCCAACTTGAACGGCTGCAGTGTCACCTCGTCCACCCCCGCCTTGCGGAACTCTTGTTCCAGATACTTTCCTGCTTTGTTGGCACCGCCATACGCATACCCGCGGCCCTGATACTTGGCGGAACTCAGTTCCTTGACAATCTGCTTGTAAAGTCCCAAATCCTGGGAAAAACAGACTGTAATTGGAAACGTGAAAAATGAAATCAATGCCGCTATAAAAACTGCCTTTTTCATAATATACTAAATTATAATCTTATCATTTGTCCTTTCACTCCCTCTCACTCCTTTTCACTCCCTATATTAATTCTTTATACTTATTCCTCCCATGAAGACGCTGGCTGTAACGTGAAGCGTCTTCACCTCAGGACCGATGCACTGACGGGTCTCGTTCTCCACGCCGCCGCAGAAACTGCGGCTGTTCACCACCACGTTCACATTCGACGGAACAATAATCTCCACACCGCTGCAGTTGGCGTGGATGTCGATGGCCTCGTCTTCGGTGATGAGGGCTTCGCGGAGGTCAAGCCGGATAGCGCCACAGAAGAGGTCGAGGCTGGCACCGTGGAAGGTTTCGCCGTGGTAGACATACTCGTCACCCCCGTAGCGGGTACGGCAGACGATACGCTTGCCCTCGTCGCTGCTGGGCACGGGACGCTGCAGGAAGCGTTCATGTTCGTACTTATGGTGATGGAAGATAAGGTGGTTGCCGATGAGAATCAGCGCCACCGGCGCGATGTACGCCGTCCAGGGCTGCTGCCACAGCCAGTCGGCATTCCAGAGATTCCACATGTCGCCGAGTCCTAACACTCCTGCAGCAAAGAAAGCGATTCCTAAAATGATGCGTATTAACATAATGATTCGTTTTTTGATTTCGGATGCAAAAGTACGATGTTTTCAGAAACCCCACAAGCGAATGGGACAAACTGCGAAATTTTGTGACGAGTGACGAAAAGTTTTTGTCCCTAATTCACTAATATTTTGTATTTTTGCATCCGCAATGAGAATCAGTAGGGATAAACGAGATTCGCTGACTGTCCGCATCATAAGTGCCGCTTTTGTGGCGCTGGCGCTGGCTATTTTCAAACCTTTCGGCCTCGATGCAATGCAGTGGCAGGCCTACCTCCATCTGTTTCCGATTTGGGTGATAGGCGTGGGAGTATGCATCGTGACAGACAGCCTCCTGACATATCTTTTCAGGATGCCTAGCACCACACAAAAGGGTGTCAGCTACATCATCCATCGAAATCTCTGGTTCCAACTCATCAACACACCCCTCATCGCCCTAGCCATCTGCCTCTACCGCCATTTTGTGCTGAGCAGCAGCGTGGAAGGTAACCTGCTCTCGTGGGGCAACTACCTGGAGACGTTAGTCATTATCGCCTTCTGCTCCTTTGCCATCGGCCTCTATTGGCGCTTCCGCTTTCGCAGCATGTATCTCGCCGCCGAACTGGAGGAGGTACAGCAACTAAACGAACAGTTATCTAAGGTGAAAGGTGAGAGGTTAGAAAGGAAAGGTGAAATGGTCACCTTGACAGGGACGACCAGCGAGACGGTAACGCTCCAGATTTCCGATCTGCTGTACATTGAATCTGTGGGCAACTATGTGAAGGTCTGTTATCTCGATACCGACAGGAAGCCGGCGATCCAGATGCTGCGTGCCACCTCGAAGCAGATGGAAGAGACCCTCACAGACTACCCCATGGTGGTCCGCAGCCACCGTGCCTTCTTGGTAAATCTCCAACAAGTCGAAAAGATTGTCTCCCAATCGGGAACCATGCAACTGAAGATGAGACACACGGGCGACACCCTCCCCGTCTCTCGAAGCAACACCGCCCAAGTCAAAGCTGCTTTTCAATAATCTCCGCTTTCTCCTCGAGCGGCAACGTACCGTCAATCCAGCGGATGGCCACGCCGTTGCGTTCCATGCGACGGAACCAGGTCATCTGACGTTTGGCGAAACGGCGGATGTCGGTGAAAAGGTCGCGGAAGAGTTCCTCTTTCGTGCACTCGCCCATGAGGTAGCGCGTCACGTGGCGGTATTCGAGGCCGTAGCGCATCAGTCGCTCGGGCTTTACCCCCTCGTCCAGCAGCCGCTGCACCTCGTCGGTCATACCCTCCTCCATGCGGCGACGCAGTCGTCTCTCTATGCGCTCAATGACCACCTCGCGCGGCAGCAGGAGGCCGTAGATGCGGTGCTCCATCGCCGGTGCCTGCGTGCAGGCTTCAGGGTGCGCGAGGGCGAACTCCTGTATCTCGAGGGCACGCACCAACCGCTCGCGCGTCTCGGTGTCGGTGTGGTTATGCAAGGGGCCGAGGGCCGCGAGGCGCTCCGTCAGTTCCTCGTCGCTGAAAGGCTCCAGGGAGCGGCGGTAGTCGGGGTCGATGGGAGCATCGGCCAGCCGGTAGCGGCGCACCACGGCGTCGATATACAGGCCTGTGCCGCCACAGAGGATAGGCTGGCGGCCACGGGCCACGATGCCGTCATAGGCCGCACAGAAATCGCGCAGGAAACGGTAGGCGCTGTACTCCTCGCCGGGTTCGCAGATGTCGATAAGATGATAGGGGATGTGAGTGACTGAGTGACTGAGTGGCTGAGTGACTGAGTATTCATCAAGGTCTTTGCCGGTGCCGATGTCCATGCCGCGGAACACCTGCCGCGAGTCGGCACTGATGATTTCGCCACCCAGGCGGTAGGCCACCGCCGCCGCCAGCGCCGTCTTGCCCGTCGCCGTAGGTCCCAGGATGGTAATCAACTCACTCATGAAGACAACTCTTTTTTGTTTTTTTGAAGACAAGAAAAAACAAGAAAAGACAATCTAGTTTTGTTCTTTCTTGTCCTTTCTTGTCTTTTTAAACTAAGACCTTTGTCTTTTTATTCATCCAGGAAGATGAGCCGCGAGCGCTGCTTGTCGAACTCGTATTTGCCGAACTGCTGCAGGCCCGTGCGGTTGATGATAAATTTGTAGTCGATACCCTTGACGACCACCACCTCGACATTCTCGCGGCGCTGCTCGCCAATCTGCATCTTCTTGAAGATAACGATAGTGCGGTCGAGGATATTGCCCTCGGGGTCAAAGGCCTGGTCGCGCAGGAGGAAGTCCTCCTTGGTGAGACGCTGCCGATAGAGCAGGCTCATGGCCTCTTCCCACGAGATGGCCACAGGCTCGGAATAGCGCTCGTCGATGAGCATGGGCACCTGGAAGCCGTTGGCGATGCACTGCACCTCGCCGCTGGTGGAGTTGAGCATGGTGACATAGACGGTGCTCTCGTCGTGGATGATGGTGGGCTTCACATCGTCGGGCTCGTCGCTCTCGGTGGGACGCTCGACGAGGTCCACCACCTTGCCGCTACCCTCCTTGGGCGTGGCCGTGGCGGTGAGGTTCTCCACCTTGTTGCGCGGCACATAGTCCTCGCGCAGCACCATGAATTCGATGCGGCGGTTCAGCGAGTGGGCTGCCTGCTGGTGGTCGGGCGGCAGGGTGGCGATATAGTCGCACTCCAGCACCGTGCCAGCGGAGAAGTCATAGCGCTTGCCGTTGTAGTTGACCGAGACATCCTCGTCGAGGGTGCGCGGCACACGGTCGCCGTAGCCCTTGGCCACGAGGCGCTCGCGCTCGATGCCACGGGCCACCAGATAGTCCACCACACTCTTGGCGCGCAGCTGCGAGAGGGTGTCGTTGGTCAGGCCCACATAAGGCTGGCAGTCGGTATGCGAACGTATCTCCACCACCAGGTTGGGGTTGTTCTGCATGACGATATAGAGGTCCATCAGCGAATCCATGAACTGCGACTGGAGGTCGGCCTTGGCAAGGTCGAAGTTGATCTGCGGCAGCGGCTGCGGACGGCGCGGGATGGGCTCCATGCGGAAGTCGTGCACGAGGGTCTTGTTGTTGTTGTAGCCCTTGGTGCTCTCCGAGCCCTCGACGCTGTAGTAGCCCTGCTTCTGCAGGTACATCTTATACACCACATCGCGCTTGATGATGGTGCTGTCGAAGAGGTAGGCACCCTTCTTGTCGGTGGTGGTCTCGGCCTGCGAGCCGTCCGAGCCGGCGAGCTTGATGCGCACATTCTTCATGAGCTGCATCGACTTCTCGTCGCGCACCGTGCCCTTGAGGGCGAAGTTGAGGCCGGGAATCTCGAAGTAGAAGATATTGTCGTTGATGGGGGGCGTGTTGGAGGCACGGTTCTCGTTCTGCTTGCTGCGGTTGTGTGGGTCCTCATAGGGACGGTTCGACGAGAAGAAGCCGCGCTCCATGATATTGTTCTTCGAGCTGTCGGGGTAGAAGACGATGGACATCTCGTCATACGACGAGTTGATGGGGATGCCGAGGTTCTGCGGCGTCGACCACTTGCCGTTGGGGTTGAGGCGCGTGCTGAAAAGGTCCTGACCGCCGACGCCGGGATGACCGTCGGAGGAGAAGTACATCAGCGAGTCGTTGCGCAGCACCGGCATAATCTCCCTACCGGGGGTGTTGACGATGGAGGTGAGGTTGATGGGACGGCCGAAGTCGTCGGCGGTCGACTTGCGGGTGGCACGCCAGAGGTCGTACTCGCCGAAGCCACCGGGCATATCGGAGGTGAAGTAGAGCGTCAGGCCGTCGCTGCTGATGGCGGGATAGAGGTAGCTGTAGGCCGTGTCGCCAAGGTGCACATAGACGGGTGTCGACCACTCGCCGGGCTTGAGTTCCTCGGTGGCGGGAGCCTCAGTCTCCTGCTCGGCCTCGTCCTTGGCGCCCTTCTTCTTGGTATTCTTTTTCTTCTTTGTCGGGGCTTTCTTCTTCTTCTTGGAAGCGCTCTTCTTGCCCTTCTTGGCGTCGGTCTCCTCGGGCGTGCGGCGCGAGGTGTAGATGCGGCAGTTCAGCGTCTCGTTCTCACGCACGTCGCAACGGGCGAAGAAGACGGTGTTGCCGTCGGGGGTGAACGTGGGCTCACCTTCGTTGACGGCGGTGTTGATTTTGCCGCTCTGGTCCCACGGCTCGGGGGTGGAGATCCAGTGACCGTTGCGGTCCATAAAGACCTGGTAAATCTCGGAGTAGGCCTGGTCCGTCCAGGGATCCTTGCCCTTGTCCTCGCCCTCGCCGAAGCGCGACGTGGTGAAGACGATCTTCGTCGTGTCGTTGCCTATGAAGCGGGGAGCGAAGTCGTTAAAGTCGGTACACCAGTCAGAGACCTTGGTGATGGTATGACGTGTGCGGTTGTTGGCCAGCTGGTTCACATAGATGAGCGACTGCTTGCGCTTGATGGCATAGCTGTCGTTGGGCTCCATCTCGAGGTATTTGGAGTAGTACACCTCGGCCTTGTCGAACTTCTCCTGGAAGCGGCACATCTCGGCGAGGTTGAAGTAGAGCTTGCGCTCGCTCTTGTAATACTCCTCCTCGGCCAGACGCTCATAGATGCGCTCGGCGCGCGGATAGTTGTAGGTCAGGCGGTAGCACTCGGCAATCTGGAAGTAGACGCGGTTCTTCTCGGCCTTGTTGTCCTTGATTTTCTCATACACGGCCTCATACTCCTTCACGGCCTCGACGAAGCGGTTCTGGTCGAAGAGGTTGTCGGCCTTGGCGGCAAGGCTTTTCTGTGCGTTGGCACTCATGCCCGTCAGCAGGGCCACGAAGAGCAGCAAAAGACCTTTTTTCAGCATTTTCATATATATAGTTCTATTTATTCTACGTATGTATCAATATCACAATCAACTCATTAAAAGGCTTTCGCAGCCATTTCAATGCGTCAATTCAAAATGCTAAAATACTACTTTTTTCGCAACTGGCCAAAAAAAGTTTCCTTCCGCCCTCCGCCATCGCAAACCTCGTGGGTGCCGCGGCGCAGCGCAGGTGGCTACCGCACCGAGAGCTTGCGGGTGTCGGCGCCCATGAGTGCCGGTACGGAGGGAAGCCCAGCAAACTTTCCTAATAAATGTTAAATCGGCGAATTTTAACCCAATGAAAAACCTATCATCTCCTACCATGGTAGGAGTTGGTTAGGAGTTGGTAGGTATTTGGTAGGTGCAAAGTAGGGGTTTGACCCCTACCGATAGCGGACTGATATGTGATGTTCTTCACGGGTGCACGGTCCCCCTTACGGCGTGCTTGCCGGTGAAGCGGAAGCGCTCGCTGTAGGTAGTGCCAGCAGCGCGTTGGTTGATGTAGGGCTCGCCGTAGGGCAGGTACTGGATATGCTGTACCGCCATTCCTCTGTAGTCGGTAATCCAGCTGGCACTGCCGAGATGGTTGCTTCGCACGCTTTGCTTCGTCTCGGCATAGCTCAAGCACGCTTGGCTCTGCTCTCGACTTGCGCAAAGGTCGGTTCCGGCGTAGTAGTGCTTACGTTCCGTGACGTTACTGCATCTCGGCAAAGCAAGCGAGCTTGCTCTGCTCTCGACTTCCGTAACGTTGGTATAGCCCTTGTTGCTCAGCACCATGTAGGGCGAGGGGTAGAGGGTGACATGGTTGAGGCAGCCGTAGGTGTGCTGTTCCCATGCGTTCACGTCGACCGTCGAGGCGTCGCCCGTCACGTCCAACGGATGCTCCGCAAGATAGGCACGGTTCTCTGGAAATTCCAGGTGCAGGTCGCTAACAAATTGTATTTTCATGGTTCAAATATCTATGCCATACGGGACGACCTAAATTAGAAAGTCAGTTATGTTTTCGGGAGTGATAACCTGTAGTTCGGTATTTGGATAGGCTTCGGCAAAGGTCTTGGTAAGAGATGCTTTGGTGCGCGGGTTCCATTTTATCTCGTATGCGCTTAGTTTTCCACCACCCTCTTCCAGATAGTCCACTTCCTGCTGTTGCTTCGTACGCCAGAAGTACGTGTTCACCCACCTGCGGTGGTATTCATTGCTCTTCATACGCTCTGCAATGACATAATTCTCCCACAGGGCTCCTATGTCTTGTCTGATCTCGGGAGCATTGAAGTCGGCAATCAAAGCATTGCGTATGCCATTGTCATAGAAATATATTTTGCGGCTCGACTTTAGTTCGTGACGCAGATTGCGTGAGAAGGAGGGTAATCGGAAGATGATGTAGCATTGCTCCAAGAGGGTGACATATCGCTCCACAGTCTTGTTGTCGAGTGAGCACATCTGGCTTAATTCGTTGAACGACACCTGAGACCCCACCTGATAGGCAAGGGCACGCAGGAGGGTCTGTAGTTTGTCGGGGTGCTTGATGTTCTCCCACGAAAGAATGTCTTTATACAGATAGGCATCCGTCAACAGCTTGAGTATCTCCACCTCGTTCCCGTCGTTCATCACCACCTCGGGGTAGTAGCCGTAGACGATACGGCGGGGCAACATGCGCATCTCTTTCATTTTCCCGTGATGTGCCACCATCTCGCCAAACGACAGGGGGAACATCCGATATTCCCATTTCCTGCCCGTCAGCGGCTCGTTCACCTTGTTTGCCAAGTCGAACGACGAACTGCCTGTGGCAATCACTTGTATGTCGCTATCCGAGTCAGCAAGCAGCTTCAGTCGTAGTCCGATGTCCTTTATGCGTTGAGCCTCGTCCAGTATCACTATCTTGTTGTTCCCAAACTCTGAAATAAGTCTGTCTGCCGACGCATTGTTGAAAAGGTTTTGTACTTGCATTTCGTCACCATTCAACCATAATACCTCTTCGCTTTTTGTCAGAATTTGTTTTAGCAAGGTGGTTTTTCCCACTTGTCTAGCACCTAAAAGTACAATAACTTTGCCTTTAAATAACTTATCCTCAATTGTTTTTGAAAGGAAACGACTAATCATAATACCGTATATTTACGATGCAAATATACAACTTTTTGGGAATTAACTCCAAAAAAGTTATGACTTTTTGGGAATAGATTCCAAAAAAGTCATATTTTTTGATGCTAAATTACATCCATAGGACGCCTCTTCCATTGTTGTTCAAAATTTCTGAACAAGCAATTATTTTGAACAAACACGCTGCAAAAATACACAAAATAAACAAACTACGTAAATAAGACACCCGTCAGTTTCAGGCGGCGTTGACTTCGTCTACGTTGCTCCATCTCGGCATAGCTCAAGCAAGCTTGGCTCTGCTCTCGACTTGCGCAACTCCCCCCACTGTGGTCGTAGACATAGTAGCTGAAGTATTTGTCATCAACGGCAGCGTGCATACGGTTATCCTCAGTCCAGAAGAGGAAGCGTCCCCTCTCAAACATTTCGCCCGGCTTACCCATGCTCACCTGTCCGAGGTTTCCTGCTTCATCCCAGCGCATATCATAAAGCATTTCGTTCTTATAGTCGAACATGCGCTTCACGGCGTGCGGCTGGTACTCGTTGCAATAGCCGTAACAGGTTTCCTCGTTGCGTTCCTCGCTGAATGTAATGCTATTCAAAGGTGTTCGTACTTCCTTACAGGGTACTTCACCAGTGAAAACAAAGGGGTAAACCCGCACGATTTTCGTGCGGTTTACCCCTTCGGTTTTATGTGCTGGACGGTTCAATTAGTTGTTGTTGGGATAGGTTCCAGTCCTCTGTCCCATCCTCAAAAAACAACAAGGAATTAATTCATTCATTGCAAGTACTAAAATTTTGACATGTGCACGATTTCCACATTTCTAAAGGAATAGGGGGGGTGTGATGATTTCGCAAATAATCCAATCCGTATTGAATTAATTTGTTTATCCATTCTTCAAACATTGATTCAATATTTTTTGACTCAGGGCAGGCATATTCATGATAAATAGGAGGATTTGCTACTATATCGTTAATGGTATTCCAAGGTCCACTATCAACTAGATGCATATCCGTGATAGGATTCTTTTTTTCGTCCATGAAAATACATACAGAATTTGAATCAGAATAATACTCTCCATAAAAGACCTGTAGAATCCAGTAAAATACCTTCATCTTTAAGGAAACTGCATGTTTGTCTGCTCCGTAATAACCTTTTGCCTCGGCAGGAATACCTGTGGCACAACTTTCAGAATACCATACGGATGAGCCAAGAGTACTGTCTTTGTGGATTAGATGTGCCAAAAAACGTATAGTAGAATCTTCGTTGTCCCCGCATTGGATTATTAAATCTCTCACATCATTTGTCATAAAGAAATCTGTGTGTATTATTTGCGCTTTAATGCTGGCCAAAATCGAGGTGTAAATAAATATGAAAACAATTATTCTTTTCATTAGAATTGGTTTTAATTACTATTCCAAGGATTGCTTGATTGTCTCAAAGGTTTCAGAATTAACTGTATTTACTCCTGGTGAAGTGACAGAAGAAGATTTTTGTGGGATAGTGACCGTTCGATCTTGACCATGTCTTCTCCAAATGCTGTAATTTCTTCCATTGGAGAAATGGGGGTGTCTTCCAGGATCACTTGGACCAGGATCTTCTTGTATTCCACCTTTGGTACTTACTGAATTTGGTGTCAAAAAAACCTCAAAATGTTCATAGAATTCAGAAGAGTATATGCCGATATCGCCAGAGCAAGGGGGTTGATTATCCTCTAAGGCCGAATAACCTTCGCTTTGAAGAAAAGAAGCATCAATCTGGGTAGAAGATATGGTAAACAATTGATTCGCGAATGCGTTCCCTGTACAATTATAACTATTATCGAAGTTTCCTTCGTAAGTTTTTCTGCTTACTATTTCCCCATTTGGTGTCACCTCAATAGCATATATTGTTGAATTATTGGCTCTATAGGCAGTGATTTCCGTTCCATTATTTGTGAGAATTTTCCCTTTCGTTGCTTCAAAATAAATATATACTCTATTACCATTTGGCAATTCTTTGGCACTTTGGATGTAAGCATCATTTGCATTCGTGACACAAAAGACAATATTCCCATTTTGGTCCTTGACAATTTTCCCATCAGGATCCACTAGTTTCACTGGATTCCAGACGCAGTAAGCATATGGACTAATACTCGGATACTTGTCCATCATGGGGTCGACGCTGAGCCAGCCTGTCAGCACCTCGCTCCAGTAATACCGAGTTCCGTAGTAATGGAAACCACTCTCATAGTCCTTTTCTTTCCCGTTGAAATATGCGGCGTTGAAGCACCGCGGCAGAGCAAGTCTTCCTGCTCTACATTTGTTAGAACCCGACGAGCGGAACCTCACATTTCTCGTGCGGATTGACGGCTTAATTCTTTGAAAGTAAGGGCTCATTTATCCATAATCCTTTTTCAATTATTCTATTATGACCGATTGGGGGGGGCGTTCTTCTTTTTCAACATTTCTGCGGATTGAATCCAAGTAATAAGAAAAAGACACGGGTATTTGATACCTTGCTTTCAAAAATAAATAAGACATATTGTAATAGATTCTTATTTCTTGCATGTCATCATATTTTAATATCAAAAGACCTCTAACATCAATTGGTGCTGTTTTACATTCTCTAGATTCTGTAGATATAGTCTGAACAATATATTTTATTACGGAAGTGTCTTTAATACAAATGGGGGCGATATGTCCAGATTGTATTTGTTTATTAAACATTGATGGAGAAACACTAAACAGGGTGAGAAGTTCTATATCATCCGCATATATCACTATCTCCTTGGGCAATCCTCTTTCCATCAATAGTAGCGATTGCGAGTGTATTGAATTGAGTAATCCAGAGATCACCATTGTAAAAATTATATAAATATTTCTCATCGTTTTTACATAAGGTTTTGTTTAATATATAAACATTATTGTACTAATATGGTTGACTTATCGCCATTTAAATACTAGAATAGGAATTAATAATCCAATGAATCATTTACCTCTATCTCCTCAAGTTCTTTAATCGGTGAATTAATCCTGTATGGGGGCTGTACCTCTATTGATGTTGGGGACTTAACTTTAACAGCAGCACCCAAATGAAATTTTCTTGTTATCTGCCAAGGGAAAATCTCGCCAAGATTAATGGCTGTTTGTCTTTCGGAGCCAGTAATAACCCTCTCTTCTTCTCTATTATCATATGAATTGTCATCAGTAATAAGATCTTGTATAAATTGATTGGGTTTTAACAAGTAACGTAGCGCATGATCAAATTCGTGATTTAAAACAGTTGTAGGAGATAATAGATGGTTTTCATCGGTATACAAACCTGCCAAAGGATGCCATTTAATAGTATTTGTGTTTCTATTGTATGCCATTCTCCCCTCCAAAGCTTCTTCAAATGAAATCTCTTTAACATAAATGATAATAGGTAACATGTCCAGTTGACGAATAATATCTCCCGAATGATTAGCATATAAATATGCCTTGACTTGATTAAGATAGTCAATAAATTCAGGTTTTGAACCAGGGTATGGAAGTACAATATTCCCATCCGGATCCACCAATTTCACAGGATTCCACATACAATAGTTGTATGGCGAAATGCCAGGGTACTTGTCCATCATCGGGTCGACGCTCAGCCACATCGTCATCAACTCGTGATCCATATACCGTGCACCGAAGTAGCCGTAGCCGGTTTCCTCGTCCCTCTCTTTCCCGGTGAAAGTATAACGCTCCTGGTATCCGGCGGGATGCTGATTGACATACGGCTCACCAAAAGGCAAGTACTGCAAATGCTGCACCGGCTTGCCATTGACGTCGGTGATCCAGGAGGCTCCGCCCAGGTGGTCCGAGTGGTAGAAATACACGTCGGGCTCGTTCTCATAGCGCGTGTTCCCGGGCATGGCGGGATAGGCGTTGTCGTCGATGACGGAGTGTATCTTCCCGGGGTCGAGCTTCGCCTCGAGCTGCCAACTCATCGCCAGCTTGTCCAGGTCAATCTTTTTCAGCCAGTCAACTTCCTTGCCCTTGGCATCCACTAGGCTCATCTCCTTGAAATCCTCGGGCTTGTTCCCGCGCCCATTCAGCAGCTTGACACCACTCCAAAAGAGTTCGTCGCTGCGCTTCGCTACCTCACCGTTGCCGGTGACGCAGGTCGCGTCGTAGCTCAGTCCTCCGCTGCCGATGCGTGCCGCCACCCGTTCCGTCCCGGCATAGTAGTGCTTGGTGTAGCCTTGCTCGGTCAGCACCATGTAGGGCGAGGGGTAGAGGGTGACATGGTCGAGGCAGCCGTAGGTGTGCTGCTCCCATGCGTTCACGTCGACCGTCGAGGCGTCGCCCGTCATCTTCAGCGTGCGCTGCCCCGTGTGGTCGTAGGCGTAATAGCTGTAATAGCGCTCGTCGGCCACGGTATAGAGGCGGTTGGCTGCGCCAACGCTGCTTTGGCTCGGAAAAGCAAGTAAACTTGCTCTTCTCTCGCTTTGGGCAGCTTCGTCCTCGGTCCAGAAGAGGAAGCGATTGGTCTCAAGCTGGCCACGCGCGTTGTCAGTTCTGCGCGTTCCTCTGGAACTTGCACCATTGCCGTTTGCTCCACTTCGGTCGCAGGCCGTTCGCATCCGCTCAGGCAGGGAAACAAAGGGGTAAGACCGCACAATTTTTGTGCGGTTTACCCCTTCGGTTTTATGTGCTGATGTAGTCAATTATTTGTTGTTGTTGGGACAGGTGCTGAGGTGAACCCCAATTGTTGGACGGTTAAACAATCATTGAGGATTCGTGAGCCTGCCTGTATTGGGCAGGTGACATACCATTAAGCCTCAGTTTTATTCTTTCGTTATTGTAATACTCGATATAATCCACCAAATCTTTTTTGAATACCTCAGCTGAGGTGTAGTTGCCAGGATAAAGCAACTCCGTCTTCAT
>Ga0326513_10001096_pt1 | contig 22121 bp, 29 predicted proteins | sample 2_2465_0518_D_FD_203654 | JGI IMG/M metagenome (GOLD analysis project Ga0326513, IMG submission 203654) | Bovine rumen microbial communities from UC Davis, California, United States - 2_2465_0518 | ecosystem: Host-associated > Mammals > Digestive system > Stomach > Rumen | place: USA... | reverse complement strand
CCGACAGAATCCGCAGCACTCTGTCCGGGTTCAACCTGAAACGCTGCACCTGCTATGACGACAACTACAATCAGAACTACTACATCTGCTACGGTGACGAAGCTCTGGTCTTCCACTATGCAGGAGATGTCTGGAGCCACTACGACGGCATCGGTGCGGTGTGCATGACGGCCCTCAACGGTGACCTGTTCTTCGGCAGAAGCGACGGCAGAGTGGAGCGCATGAGCGAGAACATCCCGACGGCAGACGGCGACCCCATCTCCTGCTACTGGGAGAGCGGTTCTACTGACTTTGGGCAGGAATACACCCGCAAGCACTCGGCAGCGCTGTGGGTGGCGCTCAAGCCGACAGCCGGAAGCAGTGTCACGGTAACGGTGCAGACGGATAGGAAAGAGACCTTTGCCGAGAAGGTTGTCGACGCCGACAAGGTGCGCAACCCCGGCACACGGGAGCCTTATCTGAAAAAGCTCAAGCTCAAGGCAAAGAAATTTTTGTATTACAAGATCATGTTTTTGAACGACGGAACGGACAACAGCCCGACGGTTGTTGGCGCGGACATCCGGGTACGGATGACAGGCTATGCGAAATAAGGAGAGATGACCATGCCGACCCTCGACGAATATGTGAAGAATTCCACGGATTCAATGAACCAGATGTACGACCAGCAGCGCATTTCAAGGCTGGCCGAACTGAACAACAGCTACCAGCAGAGCCTTTCCGCCGCGCAGCAGGCCAGAGAGCAGATTCCCGGCCAGTACCAGCAGCAGGCCAACGACCTTGCCGTTCAGTACGAGCGCAACAAACGCAACCTGAACGAGCAGGCGGCTGCCAACGGTCTGAACACCGGCACAGCTTCTCAGGCACAGCTCATGGCAAATCAGGGCTGGATGAAGAACTATGGTGCACTCCGTACCGCACAGGCGAATGCCCTTACCGCTGCGGATCGCGGCATCGCTGATCTGACTGCCACGCATGAAGCAAAGACGCAGGCGGCTATGGCGGACATTGAGGCAAGCCGGGCGGAAGCCAACCTCAAGATTCAGCAGGCAGCCCAGCAGGAGCAGTATGCCCGAGACATGGAACAGGCCAAGCTCCGGGCGGGCTTCGGCGACTTCTCCGGCTTCCTCTCCCTCGGCTACGACCAGAAGACCATCGACAACATGCGTCAGGTCTGGATCGCGCAGAACCCGCTTCTGGCTTACAACACCGGAGCCATCGACGCCAGCACCTACACCAAGATGACCGGCAAGAAAGCTCCCGGCGCTCCCGCCGCTGCGTCTGCTGCTTCCAGCTACTACAGCTCCGGTACGCCGTCCACCACCACGGACAAGAGCGGCACACCGGCATCTTCCGCCAGCGCTCTTGACACGCTCAAGAATCTGTGGAACACGGCGAAGAGCAGCGTTTCACAGATTCCGTCGTATGTTACCAACACCGCAAGCACCGGAACTCCTGCCCCGACAAGCACCACGGGTGACGGTTCCCCAACGTATGGCCACAGTAGGAGGGGGAGTTCTTCATCTTCAACGTCAGGAAGCACCGGGCTTCTTGGGCTTTCCCCGGCAGTAGCAATCGCAAGGAACCTTCGTTAAGGAGGCCAGCTTATGGCAGGATTTTGGGATTTACTCGGCGGAGTTGCCGTGAACGCGGCGAACAACTACGTCGACAAAGTGAACAGCAAGAAGAGGAAGGAAGAGCAGCAGCCCGCCGACATGAGCACGGGCTCCGTCACTTCTCCTACCACCGGACGTCAAGACCCGATGGCAAATGTCTGGAGCTCTCTCGGCATCCAGCCGAAGAGCTCTGTACAGGATCAGAGCAAGGAGCTTCGCTCCACTTCCACTGTACAGCCGCAGCAGGTGAATACTGTCCAGCAGCGCAAGAAGCCCGATGAAGACATCGGAGCTGCCATCCGCAGCAGAGCCAGCGACCTGATGGATTATCTGGCCTCTCACGCGAAGCCTGCTGGTCAGCAGACGCAGCAGACGCAGGAGCAACCGCAGGTGCAGCCGTCTTCTGATCGCGCAGAAGCGATTGCACATCTGCGCGGCCTTGAGGCGAGAGGCTTCAAGACGGACAGCCCCGTATACAGAGCGTATGCGGAAGAGCACGGCCTCACCGTACAGGACACGTTTGGCGCTGCGCTTGAACGGGAATACGCTGCCTTACAGGCGAAGCTCGACAACCCGGAAAACTATCGGCTTGAAAACGGGGACATGGATCGCGACGCGTACACCCGGGACATTACGCTGTCCGGCTCTCTCAGCAGACTTATGCAGGAGCCGTATGAGGCACCGGAAGTCAAGATTGAAGATGTCTACGATCTGTCAAAATACAACAACGGCGACGTGCTTACCATGCCTTACGCCGACGCCCAGCGCGAACACAGCGAGCTCGGTGCCTGGCTGGAAGCTCAGAACGCTCAGATGGAGATGACCGGTGCGCAGCCCACAGAAGAGTATCTGCGTAACTATGCTCGCTACCAGTCCCTTGACAATCACATGAAAGCGGCATCTGCCGGCTCCCGTATGTGGAGTACCCTAAGAGGTAAGCTTGAGAGCACGGTCGGCGATCTGGTTGGCACTGCGCGTACCATGTACGAAGCCGGGCAGGGTGCTCGCGACCAATACATGAGCACCTTCACCGAGGATAAACGGACTGAGGTCGCCCGACTGGAAGCAGAGCTTGCATATGAGATCGAGTATGCGCAAGAGCGTGGCGTTGATCCTGAAACAGACCCGAGCGTCGCAGCGACAAGAAGCGCTCTTGAGTTTGCCAGGACACAGCTTGAAGCGTATGAGCAGGCTCCTGAGATTCAGCGCAATGCCACAGAAGCTACGCACGATCTTGCAACGGCCATCATTGAAGAGGGCGACCAGCTCGTGGAAGACGCAAAGATCGGCATCGACACGGACACAGCATTTGGGAAGGTCAAGTCCACTCTGCTCGACCTTTGGGCTACGTCCGTGGACATGGCGTTCGACGCAACGGTTGGTAGAATTTCTCCGCTCCTCGGGGCAAACTCCGCGCAAGCCGCTGGCCTTTTTTCCATGTTTACGCGAGTGTTTGGCCAGAAAGCAACGCAATCCAAGAACGAAGGGGCGAGCTTCGGTTCCCAGCTTGGCTCCGCTACATGGTCTGCGGGTGTTGAGGTTCTTTCCGAGCTTATCCTTGGCGGATCGGAAGTCAGCCAAGGCGTGTATGGTAAGGGCTTCCTTGATAGCGCTATCGACAAAGCAAAGGCCAGAATCTTCAAGAACAAAACTGTTCGTCGATTTGCAGAGAGCATATTCGGGCGTATGTTCGGAAATGGCCTCGATGAAGCAGCCGAAGAGTTCATTCCTCCTATCGCAAACTCATTGGCGAGAGCCGTTGATAACATCATCGGCAGAATCGCTCAGGCAACCGGTTCTGCTCAAGGCAGCGGCTCAGGAGCAGAAACTCAAAGCAAGAACTGGGTTGATTACATTGACGCAGACACCGTAGGCGATACGCTGTATGGCGCATTGCTTGGTTTTCTCCTTGGTTTTGCCGGTAGCGCACCGGAAGTTCTCGCTGGAGAGTCTTCCACCATTGGCTCGCCCGTAAGCTTTGCGCCCGGAATTGAGCCCGTCACTGACAGCGGAACAGGTACACGCGCACAGGCTCCTGCTGCAACCGAAGAAGAGGAAGCTCCGCATCGGACGCTCCCCGAAGCAGAGGCTGTTACAGACTCCGGTACAGGCACTCGTCCACAGGCGCGTCAGGAGGCCGCAGAATCGTCCGGTTACGAATATGATGATCTTACACCGGAGGGCGTGGAAGAAACCGGCAGATCGGCTTCTGACGTGTTAAACAACAAGCCGGGTGAGAAGCACACCTCTTACGCCGAAATGCGCGAGTTTGAACGTCGCAGAGAAGAAGCACAAGAGCGCAGAAACGAAGCAGAGCGCAGACTGAAACTTGAGGAACAGCGCAAACACGAGAAAGCTATCGAGGAGCAAGAACGAGCTGACGCAGCCGAGAGGCATCTTGGCGATGACCGCACCGAGTCTGAGCATGGCGACCGTGTTTCCAGCCTTATTAACGAAGGCAAAGCCAGAAGAGAATACAGCTCCCCTGATGTTGAAGCCTTGGCTGAAACTTTCTTTGATGATGCTCGTGAAGTGGAGCGGTTCGCGAAAGGCGAAGATGAATTCGCCTCCATGTCTGCGGAAGAACGCCTTGCCATTCTGAGAGAAATCTTTCCGAATCAGGATTATTATATTAACCTTGACGGCGAGATTGTACGCTCTATGTCAGCAAGAGAAAGCGTGACTGCGCAGAGCAACGCCGAAGAAAGTGAAGCAGAGCGCGTCAACCAGATCATGAGCGGCAGAGAGGCACAGAAGAGCGAAGCCGATCCGATGGCGCGTCCTCGTAAACTCACCATGCGCGATGAATCCGAAGCTCCTCCGAGCAGACCCGTTCCAACCTCTGAGCTTGCCAGAGCGCGAGAAATGGAAGGTTGGCAGAAGAACCCCGATGCCGGGAAGACGGAGGCACACAAGGTTGCTCCACTGAGGGCAAAATCGCAGACGGCCATGACTGTCGAAGCTGGTCAGCGCGTAGAGAGCAAGAGGCTTGGCCCCGGCACTGTTGTTGAAGTGCAGAACGGCAATGCCACGGTCAAGTTTGACAATGGCGAAACCAAGCACTTTCTGGTGGATCGTTTTGGCGAGTTCTTCAAGGTAAACGAGGGCTTCCAGAAGGGCGCAGAACCTGCTATAATTGAACCCAGAAGTAAGAACAATTCTTTTACTATCAATCCGAACCTTATTGGGGATGTCAGAAACGGTACGGTAGGCACACAGACCATTACTGTCCGCAGCAACGCTTCTGAAAAGGCGAAGGCCGACCTTGAGCGGTGGAAGAGCCTCAAGAAAGGCGATGTCATCACGCTTGTCGGCAAGGGCAAGAACGGTGAGAGCGTCACTGTCAAAATCACCGATCCGGTAGAGCAGACTTCCCCGACAAAGTGGACGGTAAAGTTTAAGCCCGTCGCGGAAACGGCCATAGAGCCGACGGCAGCCAAACCCACAGCGAAAGCTACGGAGACGAAAGGAGAACAAAAAAATGGAAATGGATCGGATGGAGGCGGGCGAACTCACGCCGGAAGGGTTTCTGGAGGATCTGACGCCGGAGGACATGGACGCGGCGGATTTAGACGAGATTTTCAACGACAGGAACCTGCAACGACTGAAAGAACTCGAAAAGCTGCGGGAAAACGATGGGGAAGATCATGTTCTGTAAGTCAGGCGTCCAATGAGTCGCAGCGTTCAGCCGAGGAAGCTGTTCACCACATTGCCGGTGAGAACGTGCGTGTGCTATTCGTCACGCCCGGCGGCACCGATACGACCACAATTCGTGGACGAACCGGTAAACTCTCAAATGGTGCTGCCATCGTCGAAGATGACGGAAGCGTTACGATTCTCATCCTGGCTGACCATCCGGCTGGCCGCGTCGGCCAGATGACAACTGCGATACACGAAGCGGTTCATGCCAAGCTTTATTTCAAGTACGGTGAGGCGAGGAACAGCGCTTCGTACTCGTTATTCCAAAAGTTCACGCAGAAGAAGCGATCCTTGGTTTCCGATGCGCAGCTCGTTTATGATAGACTTGCTTTGAGCCATTACGAGTCAAACAAGAAAACATTTGGATTGCCCGATATTGATCTCACTGCTGACGGCAAAACGCTTAGAGTGAGCATTAAAAATGTGCTTAAAAGCAACCCTGACTACGCAGGCAAGATCGCAAACGAGTTCTTCGCTTTTCTCTCCGGCGGTACGCTTGGCAACAGCGCCAGTAAAGGCGTAAATGTTGATGCGCTCCAGAAGGCTGTACAGCAGTTCCTTATTGACAATGATGTTGTCGGCGCTGATGCATTCAAGAACGCACCCACAGCCACTGAATTCAATCGAGCTCTCTCTGCGGCGGAACAGACCGCCAAACCGAAGTACAGCGGTGCGATGAATTACTCTTATGGTGATCTTGGGAACGAAGCGGTCAAATCTCGTGGCATCAAGACGACACTTGAGGCCATTCAAAAAGGCGTTCGCACTGCCACAACGCGTTTCGGACGCCACGGGAACATCAACTACTGGAAGAATCTCAAGGTCGGAGACATCGTTGAGTTTCACGACAAGAACGGTAACAAAGTTCTCGTCCGGGTTACGGTTCCCCTTCACAAGCTTGCAGACGGTTCGTTTACCGTCCGAAGCTGGAGTGAAAAGGAAGGCTGGAGCGTCGAATGGGCGAATAAAAACCTGATTCCCAATCTTGACGATGCCTGGCAGTTCGAGTATGAGCTTGTAAATCAGAATGATAGTCAGGCTAAAACCACGCCAGTAGCAGAGCCCAAAGCGGAGCAGTCTGCCAAGCCCGACGATGATGATCTGCCTTTCACTATGGGTGAGGAGGAAACCGAAAAGCCTGCCGGTGAGCCGAACAACGAACAGCCGCCTACCAGCAAACCGGGTAGTGAGCCTGTCACAAGATTCAGGGGTGAACATTACTTCCTGAGTAATATGTTCAAGTCCACGTTCACATTCAAGGGCAAGACGTACCGCTCGGCTGAATCGGCGTTTCAGGCGCAGAAGGTCACTGACTCTGCCGAGCAGGATCGTTATACCAAGATGGACGGCTTCGAGGCGAGACGTGCAGGAAGAAAAGCCAATCTCCGCCCCGACTGGAACGACGTCAGGCTTGACCTGATGCACGATATTGTCTACGCAAAGTTTTCACAGAACCATGAACTGGCTCAAAAGCTTCTCGACACCGGCGAAACTGACCTGATTCACGAGAACAACTGGGGCGATACGTTTTGGGGTACGGTAAACGGAAAGGGCGAAAACCATCTCGGCGAGATACTCATGCAGGTGCGCTCTGAGCTTGCCGCTGGAAATGGCATCGGCAACCCTGCTGGGAATCAGAATGTTCCCGGTGATGTGACCGAGACGCTCAACGAAATGAGCGCCGATCAGGACGCGGAGGTTCAGAAGGCCATCGAGCTGCTGAAATCGCAGGGCTACGACGTGTCTGGCGGGCCTCATACAGATTCTGCCGAGACCAACGCTGAGAACCGGGCCAGTGAGGACTATCAGGTTCCTCCGACAGCGGAGCAGCTTCGGGAACGTGCTGTCAGTGAGTTTGGCGGCAAAGCTCATGCCCGTCTGGAGCAGATGGCTGCGAAGCTGCGTGAGCTCGGCACTCCCTTTGCCGACAAGATGTTCCAGGGCAAGCATCTGGCGGAAGAGGAAGAGCGCTTCAAAGCGGCATACGACAATGTGGTTGACGCCGCTCAGCGTGTTGTGGACGGCACAGCAGTCATCGAAGACCTGATGAACGCCTATGACCAGCTCTGCGATAAGAAGATCACCGGCAGCGAATACTTCGAGGACGCGGATATCCGCAACATGATTGACGCTGTCAAGGGTGCACTCAGCCTTTACGAAACCTCCTCCGACAACTCCGGTGGTGCGCACACTGCCTACCATGAGCGTGTCAACGAGTTTGCGTCCGTCTTCGAGACCCGCATGAGCAGGCTTGTGGAGAGCATCAGCGATTCCCGTCAGGCTGTCAGCGAGGTCAAGAACAACGGCCTGTCGAACAAGGGCAGCGGCTTCTCCCGCGCTGTCAAGTCGTTCATGCACGACCAGCTCCGCCCAGACGTCTTCTTTAAGATGCTCGGCGGGTTCAAGAAGTCGACGAGCACGATGATGTATAAGCTCGCCAACATGGTTGACAGCTCCGTGAACCATATCCGCAACGCCAGCTTCAAGGCGAACAGCTTCTTCCATGCCGCGTCTGACATGGCCGGTGCTGTCAAGTGGACAAAGGGGCAGGTCAAAGCAAAAACAAAGATCGGCGATCACGAGGTCAGCCAGAACGTCGCACTGGAAATGCTCAAGGTGCTTGAGGATCGAGACGGCTTCCAGCATGTCCTGAACGGTGGTGTCACACTGCCTGCCGAAAAGCACAGCCACGGTGCAAGAGAGCAGGGCGAGAAGGTCACGTTCTTCGACCGCAGCAAGTGGGACAGCTATTATCAGGAAGCCTATGACCGGGAGATCGCCGGGTACGAGGGTGCTGCGCTCAATGCGTACAAGCATGAAATGAAGCTTCGGTTCGGCCGCAGCTTCAACGGCATTTCCAATCAGACGCTTCTTGAGACAGACAGCGACGCACAGGAGTGGGTACGGAGAGCGAGCGAAAAGTGCAAGACCTTCGCCAAACGCGAGGCGACCAGAAAGCTCAACGCCGACAGAGAAGCTGCCCAGCGTGATCTCGTCAAGCTGCGCGACGCGCTGAGAGACGAGCTGCTGCAAGAGGGCTCGATCTCCAAGGCCATGTATGATGCCAGCATTGAGGCGATGACGTATTTGGCCGGTGAGGTCAACAGCGTATCCAATAAGATTCTCGGTATCGACCTGGCTACGAAAGGCAAGAACTACTGGTCACTGAGCATGGCCGGTGACGGTCTGAACTCTTCTGCCAACGCTACAGGGCCCCGGAGCCTGACAGACATGCGCATTCTCCAGCAGCGTACCGGCAATACCGGCGGCATCCAGCTCAATGGGTTCACCGAGTCCATGAACCGGTACATCCGCATGGCTTCGGACTATGTGGGCTTTGCCGAGCTGACCGACACGCTGGAGCTTATGGAAAAGCCGTTCTCTCCCGACAACGCGGAAGGCTCTACTCTGAGTGGCGCGGCTGCCCAGCTTGACCGGAAGAACGCAACCTGGCTGCGCAACTATCTTGACGATCTGAACGGCAGAAGGGACAGCGGCAACCCGTTTTTCTCTACGCTGCGAGGAAACCTCGCTCAGAGCTCTTTGTTGCTGAACCCCGGCGTGGCAATCAAGCAGACACCCTCGTTTATGGACTTCGCCGGTGAGGTTCCCATCAAGTATCTTGCCAAGTATCTGATTACCCCGCACACTACCAAAACGCTGACCACCAGTGATCTCGCAAAGGGCGTCGGCGAGCGCTCTTCTGTGCTTACCGCCCGTCAGGTGGGCTACAACCTGCCCGAAATGGTAGACGCAGAAAAAGCAAGCGCGTTCAGTCAGAAGGTTCTGAGCATCGTGCCGCAGGGCATGAAGAACTGGATCAACAAGATGGACGTGCGGACGGTTGCCAGAGGCATGATGGCTGTCGGCGACTGGGTAGCGGACGAGACTGGATATGATCGGAACAGCGAAGAGTTTTTCAACGAGGTTGCCAGACGCTTTGAGATGATCGCTCTACACTCGCAGCCTGCGTATCAGATGCAGTACCGCGCAGCCTATCAGCGCGACAAATCCGATATCGTCAAGGCACTGGCTATGTTCCGCACTCAGCAGACGCAGAACCTCAACCAGCTCATTACCGCGTGGTACGAGAACAAGGCGGTTCAAGCCGACGAGAACGCTACCGCAGCCGAGAAGAAGACCGCAAAGAGCAAGTACCACCAGACCCTTGCCGGTCAGATCGCCGCACAGACAATGTTCGCTTTCCTCAGTACAGCCGCGAGGCTCCTGCTGCATAAGCAGAAGGATTACCGCGACGAAGACGGCAACTTCGACTGGGGTAAGGTGGCGAAGCGGATTGGCCTTGATCTGTTTGAAAGTTCCCTTGGTACGGTATGGTTCGGCGATCAGATAGCTGCCGTGCTTGTCGACGCGAGCACCGGTGTGCTGTCCAAGATCACGCATGGCAAGGTCGACAAGACGAGCGAGTTTTACGCTCTGAATGAGGCTGTTACCAACCTGGTCAATAACACGGTCTCCAGCCTTATCAAAGTCGTGCAGAACCCGACAGCAAAAACAGTTCGGAATGCAGCTCTCGATCTCGCCAGTCTTTCCGGTGTGCCTCTCCGCAACGCCTACAACATGCTGAACAGTGTGTTCATGTACAACGCTGACTACCTGACGGTAGCCAACCCGCGCCACGAGGACGATTACCTCTCTCTGATCGACAGCATCCGCAAGATGTCCGACGCTCAGTTCGCGACCTTTACCACCGAGCGTGCTTTGCAGGCGTACAACATGGGCCGCAGGAACGAGGCAACGGCCCTGATGCTTACGATGGCCGGTGACGGCTTTGAGAAGCAGATCGGCAAGGCTATCGGCGACGCTCTGGCAAAGGGCCAGATCGGTGACGCAATGGCGCTCCGGTGGATGCGAGACTTCGCAAACCAGACCGGAGAAGAGGCAGCGCTGACGCTGGGCAAAGCCAAGGTCGATTACGAGTACGGCAAGATTGAAGATGACTTCCTGCGCGGGCTGGACATTGACGCGACGCTGGAGAGCCTCGGCATCCCGACGCTGAACAAGGCGAATCAGGCCGAGCTGGAATCGGAGATCAAGAGCTATCTTGTCGCCGAGAGAAAGGCTGCGCTGGCTGACGAGTACGATGTTGAGTACGAGACAGACTACGACAAGGTGTTTGCTCTCGATGACCCGCTGGACTTCCTCGGGATTAAGAAGAGCTTTGGGCTGTCAAACAAGGCACAGGATTTCAGCTTCCTTGACGAGCTGTTCTCCCGCAACGGTGCTTACAGCAAGCTCAGTGCGGAGGGCCGGGAACTGCTTGACAGTTCGTATTCAAGAGCGGACGATATGTACGCAGCAGCGCAGGCCGGGATCAACGCCGAAGAGTGGACGGCCATCTATGACAAGTACCGCGAGATTAGCGACATGGATGACAGCTCCACGAACAAGGCCGAGGCGTTTAAGACCTATCTGAGCCACACCAGCTACTCTGCGCAGCAGAAGGCTCTGTTGCTTGGGCAGTTCAAGTTCTACACGTCAATGGTCGCGGAGACGAAGCGCTACGACGATCTGATTGCTGCCGGTCTCAGCAATGAGACAGCACAGTATTTCAGCGGTTACGTCCGGGCGTCCGATGCCGACAGTGAGGGCGAATATCTGACGCAGCTTGTTAGTGCAAGGGCTTCGCAGGCCGACCGGGAAAAGGCCATGACGGTCTACCTCTCCGATGCGGCTCTCAAACGCTGGGAGCGAGCCAAAGCAGCGGACATCAGCCTTGACAACTGGGCAAAGTTCGTGACTGAGGTTGCGAAAGCGCACAAGGCCCGCACTGGCAAGGGCGGATCGCCGAGCAAGGCAGACATCGAGACAGCCTGCAAAGCGATGGGCTGGACTGGATGGGGCGACGCAGCTCAGATGTACCGTATCTACAACGGCAAATAAAAAGGAGGGACAGGCTCAGTCGAGTCTGTCCCTTTTCTTTTTCTCTCTGTTTATTCGCAGCATTCTTTCTCTGCAAATCTCGTTGTGGTAGCATCCGCAGCTTGTTGAATCGCCGACTTTCAGGCTTCTGCCGTTGATAACTTTCTCAGTTCCACAGTCACATCGACAGCGGTAAAAAGCTGCTGTTCCTGTCGTATATGGGGGCCGTGCCGTTTTCTCAATTACAGTCCAGCGTCCGAAACGCTGCCCGGTCAGATCTTTCAGTGCACTCATGTTGCCGCCTCCTCTTTCAGCCAGTCGAGCCAACCATTATGACCCATGCGGCAAAACTCTGCCGCTCCACAAAACGCGCAATTAACCGTTCCATTCGATACGTTGTGGCACATAAACTCAGCCAGTTCCTCGTCCGTCATAGCGCGGATGCGGTCGGCGTTGGTGATGGGCTTAAAACTCTCACCATTCTCGCAAGCGAAAATGCAATAGTCATTGTTGCGGTTAGCGCACTTCGTGCAATCAGCCATCACTCGCCATCCTCTGCTTCGTTGAAAGGCTTTGAAAGGCTATTGAAAGGTTCCGCCCAGATAATGGTTGGAGCATTGCTTAACTTTCTGAAAAGCATTTCAGCCAGAAACGTGTCTTCTTTCATGCAGTTTTCCATAAGCGCATCTGCATCAATCAGCCTCCCATGCGGCGGGACGGGAACGAGAGGGCAGTCTGATGCGATTGCTTCTCCCACTGGTCTTCTTGTATTTGTTAATCGGCAACGGACTGTCGAGTACATTGTCCTTGCTTCGTCAGCGATTTCGTAGCCGCTTACCATTGGGCATCCAAAACAGTCTTCCGGCATCTTCATGCCTTTGATATATACTCCCATGCTCACCCCTCCTTCGGCGGCTCGTAACTCCAACACGCGCCGTCCTTTTCCACGATTCCAAGCTTGTTCAGCTTTCTGCTTGCGACTTCTGGGAAAACAAGCATATTGTTATCCCACTCTTCATCGGAAACCACGACATTACTTGCTACAAAGTGCGCGAAATCGAGCAGTTCCTCTATGGCATCGGCGGCTTCGCCTAACAGTTCTTTGTAAACCATGATTACCTGCACGGGCATCAGCCCCTTGTACTCTAGCAACTGGCGAATCTTGCCAAGAAATTCGTCATACATCAGCTTTTCTCCATCTTCGCGCCGCAGTTGGGGCAGAAGTTCGACTTGACATCATGCACCGTGCCGCATTCTGAACACTTGGCATAAATCCAGCGGCCCTCCTGATGGCCTATCCACTTTCCCCGCACCACAGGCCGCACGTCTGCGGCGAGTAGTGCTTCAATCTCGCTGATTGCTGTTATATAGGCGGCTCTTTCGCCTATGAGGTAGAAAGCCGCGGAGTCGAGGTTGTAACTGCTCATGTTCTTCGGCTGGCAAGCTTTCTTATACCACACAGTCACGGCTTCAATTGCCGTCTCGCGCTCGATGTACTCCATCACTCGCCCTCCTTTGCCTCAACACAGTTATCCCAGAACCAGCGGACGATCTTGAGCAACGTGTCTTTTCGAACGGCGTTGATCGTTTCCATATTGAGAATCTTTTCAACTGCTTCTAACTTTGTGTCCTCATCAATCTCCCGCTTTCCAATGGTCTGCTCATCGATGTGGTCACAGATAAGAATTGCCTCGACATATTTCATTTTTGTTCCCCCCCTGATTCAAGTTCGGCAAGTTCGGCTTTTAACTCTGCAATTCTCTGCTTCTTCGTCATCTGCGGATCAGCCAACTCGTCCATGCTAACACCAAGCCAGCCAGCCAGAGCATAACCGGCATCTATTCCCATGGACTTTTTTCCCTTTATTCTGGACAAGTATCCAGCCGAAATCCCGACAGCGGCTTCCATCTCGCCGACCTCTTTACCCTGTTGCTTGCAGAGATACCTTGCATTTATTGAAATACGTTCAGAAATTGTCATTTATATTACCTCTTTCTTTTGATGTCATGCCAACTGTATTTTACGTTCTTTACCTTTTCATCGTGTGTATACCTGTCGAGCATGCTGTTCTTTCGCGTTTCCTCCATCTGCATTTGATACGCCTCGCTATTCTCCTGCCTTGCAGCCAGGTATTTGAGACAGCTTGCGTGGCAGCCTACCGTTCGCTCAGTGCAGCCCAGGCATGGATATTTGATTCTTCCGGGCCTGTAGATGTTGGCGGCTCTCTTTTCTCTCATTAGCGGCCTGTGCTCCCGAAGCCACCGTCGCCTCTCGGCGTTTCATCAAGCTTATCCACCCAATTGAGCTCCGGTGCGAGATACGGTGTGATAACGAGCTGCGCGATCTTGTCGCCCTTTCTGAACCAGTAGAACTTCCAGCCGAGGTTATAGAGCTTTACCTTGATGGAGCCGGTATAGCCCTCGTCGATGGTTCCACCGCAGGAGACGATGTTCCACTTCGTGTTCAGGCCGGACTTGCTTTCAATCTTTCCCCAGTAGCCATGAGGCAGCTCGATATGCACACCGGTGTCGAAGATGACATGGCTCCAGGGCCAGACGAGGCGGGACTTCCTGCAATAGAGATCGAGTCCCGCGTCTGTTTCATGCGCCCGGTTGGGCAGCCCTGCATAGGCATCAAGCGCGACATTCATTTTTAAGCTCATATGTTATTCTCCTTTTTCTTTTTGTTTCTTCGTCTGGACTCCAGCCGCAGCTCTTGCACTTGTCGGTAGTCCTTTCGTAGCATTCGACGCCGATGTTATATGGGCAAGCGCCTCGTGAGCACGACTTGCAAGCCGTCTGACGTCCCAGCGTGAGGTTCCCTGTGTACACATTCAATACACGCCCGCAGTCACACCGGCAGAGCCGGTAACCGCTATCCGTTATCTCAATCACGGTCAACTTACCGAAGCGCTCACCCACAGTGCAGCTTTTCGGTTTATTCATTGTAGCCAACCTCCAACCCGAGCTGGATTTTCAAAGCTCTGTCGATCCTCTTCATCTCCGGGCCGCTTGCGCGGTTGATGAACTGATCCAGCTCCTGCTTATCAACCGAGGTTATCGTCTCACACAGAGCGGTTGACTCGCGGTACGTTGACTTCATTCTCACATGCGTCGGCAGCCGCTTCTTCGGCCTTGTCGTAAGCATGACAGCCTGAATGACAGGACTGTGCGTATTGCAGGCGTTGTTCGACACAATTACGCAGGGCCGTCTACCAACGTACTCGGAGCCGATACCGCCATGATTCTTGCACCAGTAGATGTCTCCTCTTTTCATACGTTCGCCTCCACCAGACTGGTAATCAGGGAGGACACGAAGTCCTGCACAGTGGAGTAGCCCCGATCCTTCATGAGCAGAGCGAAGCCTGCCGCCGTCTTTTCGTCCAGCCGAAAGTAGAAGCGGTTCGGACAGCGCCGGTTCTCATGGCTGCGGGTACTTTTCCGCTTACGCGGGTTTTCCCCAAGGCCGGGGCCGGGGCCGAAGACCGAGATCAGAAGCTGCTGCGCCTCGTCCGTCAGCTCAACGCCGTAGGATTCCGGGTGGCTCACCATGCTGTGGGTCGCCCGGTCGTATTTCGGGAAGCGGGCTTTCAGCACCGCCTTTTCGTCCGAGTTGCTGGTTCCGGTTACTCTGTTATATTCAAGTAGGTTCATTCACTCTTTCCTTTCTTTACTTTGTAGTACGTTCCGATGACTTTCTTTCCGCAGGCATCGCAAGGCTGCGATTTGGGAGAGTCGGTCATACCCGGCAGGCGGGTGATCTCAAAGAGTTCATACGCCTGCGAGTACAGCTCCGCGCAGAAGTGGCACAGGTGCATCGTCTTCTCCTTCACTCTGCCGCCTCCTCAAGCATGACCTCCACGCGGGGATTTGCGCTGTCGTAGCAGACCCGGCTTCCGTCATGGCTCTTCACGATGTTGCAGTTGTCGTCTGCAATGACACCGGCTTTTACCAGAATGTCGCATGTCGCGGCAAGCAGGTTGCAGAGATCAACCCTGCGGTGCGTTTTCATGTAATAGGTTGCTTTGAGGTTGCAGGGGCTGTCACCCCAGTAGGGGCCGCCAACCTGCATCTCCTCGATCTGAGCCAGAGCACTTTTCTCATAGCTTTTGTAGGCTTTGGACTGCACCGGAAACATCTTCCCAGTGCTGCGGTTGACGGCCATGGACTGGCTGTTTTTCTTTGTGATCGGGTCTCCGTAGATGTAGAACATAACGAATTTGCTCATGCTGTTGCAGTTCTCCAATCTTTATCAGGTGTTTTGAAAATGTAGCCCTTTGATCTCTCATAGATGCGTCCCATGATCGCGGCATCGAACTTGCTGACCTCCGCCAGTGTCCGCTCCGAAGAGATGATCGTTCGCTTCCTTGGATCGTTGTAGCGGGCGTTCAGGATCGTGAAAGCCAGGTTCAGGTCAGCATCGGTGACGGTTCCTTTCAGGAAATCGTCGATGTAGAGGATCGGGGCGCTTATGTACTTGGCGATCTCGTCCTCGTATTCCTCTTTGTTGACCATCGCTTTCAGCTTCGGGATTGCTTCACGCCAGACCATGTAGCGGACGCCTTTGCAGCGGGCAATAAGCTGACCGCAGATGGCTGTGCACAGATGCGTCTTACCGCTGCCGGGTGTACCGGCAATGTAGAGCCAGCTCCCGGACTGATCCACCACAAAGCGCTTGGCTTTCTCTTTTGCCGCCTCATGCCACGGCGTCGGAGTCTTATATGCTTTGAAGGTGTATTCCCGGATAAGACCTTCAAGCCCTGACTGTTTGAGTTGACGAAGGCTTTTCCGCTTGGCAGCGCACTCGCATTCCTTGGAGTGCATGATATGATCCTCGTCCAGCCAGACGACATAGCCTCTGTCTTCGCATTTCTCACAGCTATACTTGGGCGGTTCGGTGGGCACCCGCTTGACGCGAATGCCCATCACCGTGATTTCATTTTCCAAAGTTCCAGTCCTCACAGAAGATCACCGCCCAGATCAAGCCCGAGGTCTCCCACGGGGTCTACAGGAAGCGCGGTTTCGACATACACGGTTGCGGACATCTTATCCCGCGTCCAATTGCCTTCTTCGTCTTTCAATGCGTTGACCTGCACCGACTCAATGCTGGTAACCTTGAACGGCTCACCCTCCCGAATATGGGAGGGATTGTTTTTCACATAGAGTGTGATCTCTCTCCGGTCACCGCCGAGCCCTTTCACCGCGATCAGCTCCCAGGGTCCCGCTTTGGAGACCCCGGAGCGAACGCGATGGGCAGTGTAGGTCTGACCCTTTTCCACCCGGATCATGACGGCTTCCTCTTGATGGTGACGGTCTGCTCGTCGCCGTAGCCATGCACATCCCGGACTTCATCGGCTGTCTGGAGACCGTTGAGCACGTCAGGGCAGAAGGTGCGGGCGAAGAACGCTGCGCATCTGTACCGGAACATCAGATCGGGCATTGTCTTCCACTTGCTGCCGGACTTGTCGTACCAGCCCTCACCTTTGACGGTCTCCCATGTGACAGCCGGGCCTTCGCAGATTTTGCCATCGGAGATTCTGGTCGCCTGCGCGTAGTAGCCCTGTAGATCGCCGTCACCGTCCACCAGACGGATGAACTCCAGCGGGGAGAATCTGCCGCAGCCGTTGATCGCGGTGACACAGAACTGCCCTGACCATGACGGCCTGCCCTGAATGATGTAGAGATTCTGCATGACGTACATCGGACTCAGCCCTGTGCGCTGCGCCATATCCAGCGCAATCAGGCAGTTGGCAGGCTTGCCTTTGTAGGTTCCTGCGGGGACGAGATCGGAAGACGCGAGGATTTTGGCTTTCTTCACAGCGTCGTTCCAATCGTTGTAAGCCCACAGGCTCAGAGAATTCTGTGCGGGCGCAGGAGCAATCGCTTCCGTCGGTGTTTCTTCGGCAGGGACATCGACTATCTCAGCTTCACGAATGTCATCCATCGTTTTTCTCCTTTCCGTTTTCATCAAGTGCTTCCACGAGCTTTCTGAGAGCATCCTTCAAATCCTCAGCATCCATCTTGTCCAGACCGGCAAGAGCTTTATCGACAAGCGATTCTCTGGTGGGCTCTCCGTACTTCTTGGCATTCTCCTTACCGGCTGCAATTGCCTGGTCTACAACCTCATTGGCGAACTTGTCGCCGCAGTCTTTCGCCACGAACTCAATTGCTCCGGCAATGGCACAGCCGAGTTCGGCACAAATCTGAGCTCCGGTGCCGCTGAGATGGACGCCACCTTCATTGACCTTAATCATGTTTTCTTTTTCCTTTCTTTTTTCTTTGTAGCCTCATAGATCGTAAGGCAGGCATTGGCCAACCCATCCTCTACGGGCAGTTCTACGAGTTTGTACGTTGCGTCCCGCTTCAATTGCAGGATGTAGATTTTGTCCACCGGCAGCCAGTCCTGGATCGCCATGCGGTACAGGTTCTGTGCAGCGGTGTACAGCGCCTTTACGTTCCGGGTGATGCTGGATGTGGTCTTGATGTCCAGAATGACATGCGCGTTGTTTAACAGGCCGTAGCGGTCAAGCGTACCGGCATACAGCAGCCCATTATTTACGGGGAACTCGATGAAGTCCCATTTGGGATTGTGCTCTTCAAGAAAGCTGCTGTACGCTTGCAGGTACGGAGCAAGGTCTCCGGTGACGCTGCACTCGCCTTTCTCGTCAAGCTCCTGCGTTGCCCGGTGAACCATCGTCCCTCGCTCCGCAGCAATCGCCATTACATCGGGCGGAGCTTCACCGTAGGTGATCCGAGCCAGGAACGATGTTATATCGCTGACGCTCGGGACTCGGATGCCGTCTACTGTGTAGATGTGACCCTCTTCCTGAAACTCAAGAGTCATCGGGCTTGACCTCCACAACTCTGATCTCCTCATACGGTTTCAGACCGGCGATGGCGAGCCTTGCATAAGCAGCCCCCATCTGTGGGATGAAGTTGTCACTGTAAACTCCTTCCAGAAACCAGTTGCCATCGACTTTCTTTTCAAGTCTCCATCTCTTAGCCATATTCGTCCTCCTCATAATCTTCCGGGTAATCCGGGTCATCGGCAAAGTCCGGGTAATCAGGCTGATGCCACCAAGGTGGATAGCCTGTCGCTTCAATACGGCTGATGATGGGATCGTCGCGAATGTTTTCCATGAGTTCCTCCTTTCAATATCGTGTCGCGCTCCGAAGCTCGTCTATCGGAACATCAAGAGCACGACATAGTTTTGTGATCTGGCCCAAGGGCCAGTCGGCTGTACTTTGTCTGTGTATGCGCCGCTGATACGTTCCACGAGAAACGCCCATCTTCTCTGCCATTTCTTCATCTGACAGGCGATAGGCGTTCTTTCTCTCAAGTATCAGTGCTTTTATGAGATCAGCAGGCGGACGATTCAGCTTTACCTTCGGCATCTCGTTCGCTCACGATCTGGTCAATCGCCCGGTTGACCCTATTCTGTGCATCAGACGGTGTTCTGTGTCCGTTCAGCAGCATACTCAGATAGCGATTCGACACGCCCATCTTAGCGGCTACCTCACGATGGCTGATCTGTAAGACATGCATCCTACCTACCGCCTCTCCTGTCCATACGTCAGGCATCTACTCACTCCTTTCTTTTCAGGGTTGAAAAAGGTGAACACATGTGCTATCATGAGAACAGAAAGCAAGAATAAGTTCACCAAAATCAACTCGATGGGTATAATATAGTTCACCGCAAAGAACTTGTCAAGACAGAAAGTTCTTTTTGGTGAACTGCACAAAATAGGAGGGGCGATATTATGAGTTTTTACGAAAAGTTCCTATGCCTCTGTGAAGAGCGCGGAATAAGGCCAACGCCTGCCGCTTTAGAAGCCGGGATCACGAAGTCTGCTGTTGTCCGCTGGAAGAATGACCCCGATCTGCTGCCGAGCACCAGGACTCTTGCGAAGCTCTGCTCCTACTTCAATGTGCCGATGTCTTACTTCACCGGCACAGAGCAAGGCGGAACTGTCTTTCCGAACGTAAGCGAGGAAGACGAAAAGCTGATCCGTCTTGTTCTGTCCGCACCGGATGAAGTGAAGAAGAGCATTCGCACTCTGCTCACACAGCGTCCCTGACCTTCACGATTACCTCCTCCCAGTTATCCTCACCGGCGATACCATACTCGGGCTTGTAGTTTGCCAGACGCCCAGGCATCGTGTCGGAATACTCCATCGCGAACAGTTCCCGAATGACCTCCATCCGAAGCACCGGCCTTGTTTGCAGGAAGTCGATAATCATATCGTATACCTGCATATCGCAAATCTTGTTGAGCGGATTGTCAGGGCAGACAGTACGCTTATACGGCTTGGGATTCGGCAACATCTTCATTACCTCCTTATGTTTCTGATTTGTCATTATTTTACTTCTATGACTGTCCAAAATTCTGGACAGTTCTCTGAAAAGGATAAAAAGCGATGAATTGCTGTTCATGTAAGAGAAAAATAGAAAGCAACTCTCTGTACTGCAATTGGTGCGGAGCGAAGCAGGTCAGGATTCGCAAGAAACGGGATGTCATCGACGTTCCGCAGCCGCAGCAGTTATCTTCCGGTACTTGGTTCCTGCGCTTCATGTACAACGGCAAGCGGATTTCCGTCTCTGATTCGGCGAAGGACTTGTGCATTGCAAAGGCAATAGCGATCAAGGCAGACCTGATACAGAATGAGAAAGCATCCTCAAGGCTGAAGCTTGAAGATGCCTGCAAACGCTATATTGCTGATCGGTCTTCTATCCTTTCTCCATCGACGCTCAATGGGTACGATACCATTCTTGCCACCAGATTCATCAAATGGCTCTCTGTAGACATTTATTCCAGACCAAACTGGCAGTCGATGATAAACGAAGAAGCCCGCATATGCTCTCCAAAGACGTTAAAAAACGCATGGGGCTTCATATCCTCGGCTCTTCGATACAACGGCGTTGATCCGGGGACGGTTGTACTGCCGCAGGTCGTGAAGAAAGAGCTGCCCTGGCTTGACTTCGATCAGATACTCACCTTCCTTTCGGCAATTGAAGGGAAGCCAGGAGAGCTCGCTGCGCTTCTTGCTTTACATAGTCTTCGCAAATCCGAAATCCTTGGACTCACCGCATCAAGAATAGACCTCCTTTCCGAGCCTGCAACGATCACGGTGCAAGGCTCTGCTGTAATAGGCGTAGGCAATAAGCTCGTCTACAAGGAATCGAACAAGAACAAGTCTTCGCAGCGGACGATCCCGATTGTCATTCCACGCTTGAAGACTCTGCTTACGACAGCCTGTGCAGAACACGCAGACGGCCCGCTTATCACATGCAATCCGAACACGATGCATGGACAAATCAATGCCGTCTGCGAAAGGGCAGGGCTGCCGCTCACCGGACTCCACGGACTCAGGAGAAGCTTTGCGTCACTGGCATATCATCTTGGCTGGAGCGAACTGGAGACAATGCGCTTTGGGGGCTGGTCAGACTTCCGAACGATGCGCGAAATCTATACGAAGCTATCTCAGAAAGACCTCACGGCATCGGTCGAAAAGATGACCAGATTCTACGCGAACAACGGCAAGATTGCCAATGAAATTGCCAATGACGAGAAGAAAACAGTGGAATGACGCCATTTATGCGGCATAAAAATCAGGGTTCGAGTCCCGTACGGGTCACCAGACCTGATGAATCCCAGGAGCATTGAAGTTCCTGGGATTTTTCTTTTATTTACAGGCAGTTCTGGTTTTTCCACTATTCAAGAGATTAAACATCTGTTCCAAATATGAGGCAGATGTATCAAGTTTAAGGCCAGCTATTTGCCAATAAAATTACCAACAAAATAAAGAGAAAAAAAGAAAAAAATCTGTGTTGTGCCTTGGTTCTGTAGGTATACTATAATGAACTAATATTTATATTAGTTCATTATAGTATACCTACAGAACTGACACAAACACGCTTTTACCAGTTAGTCCACTTTATCTTGTCGGGAGTTTCATTGCGGCTGCTGCACTTATCGATCCAGTCTGTCTCTTCTTCGGTCAGGTAGTTTGATCTCATGACTCTGTACTTACCATCAGAACTGTCCTGCAAATGAATATGATACTCACCTTCTTCCTTGTAGTATACGATCCTGGTTATCTGCATACCTCGTCATCCTCCATTGCCACGAAATCTACCTCAATGTGGTAGTACACCCACGGGTCAAGCAGACCTTTCAGCTTCTCTGCGAACATATCCGGAGTGCCAATCATAGCGAACTTTCCTTCTCCGATCCCAGTGCTGAATTTAACACGTCCAGATTCGCTCTCAGCGCCGCTCTTAGGTTCAACAGCCTCACACATGTCTTTCACCTCCTTCGATTCTGTGGCTTCTGAGGAGCCCTCTGCGAGAAGGCTCCTCCAGTATTCCTCACTCTTATTTGTCACTGGCATGGGGCAACGCTCCTTTCACATAGCTGGGGCCAAAGCAGCTTTCAAAGGTTGTATTGACGCTATTGGCATCGAACTTGAGGTACATGCCGTTCTTGTCGAAAGCTGTGAACCCTTCCTTGTAGATCATAGTGTTCATGCGATCACTGTAGAGATAGACGTTGCCTTTGCAGTCGATGCCGTAATCGCCCTGAACGAGCTCACCTCCTTTCGTGACGATGTAATCGCCCACGGTATCATCGAGCCACATTATCGCCTTTTCGCTGTAGCACCATTCCGTCCTTTTCGACGTCGATGCCGACCCATACGTTTTGTAGGCGCTGCCGCTCCAGGCGTTGCCGTAGTAGTCGTAAGCATTCCAGCTTTCACCGTCGTAGTAGTCATAGAGGCTTTTACTCCAACGGTAAGCCTTATAGGAGCTGTTGGAGTATTTGACACCACCTTCCTTTACGAAGCTGCCGATGGTGTAGATTTTGCCGTCCTTATCCATGAACGCCATCTTGCTGTCGATAGCATTGGAGATCATCTGCATCAGGTT
>Ga0326513_10001094_pt1 | contig 22176 bp, 18 predicted proteins | sample 2_2465_0518_D_FD_203654 | JGI IMG/M metagenome (GOLD analysis project Ga0326513, IMG submission 203654) | Bovine rumen microbial communities from UC Davis, California, United States - 2_2465_0518 | ecosystem: Host-associated > Mammals > Digestive system > Stomach > Rumen | place: USA... | reverse complement strand
ATAGTAAGATTGAATGTAAATGAATCATTCGAGTATTCCCATATATTCTATATACCGATATATATGGGATTAGTTGGATGGGCGATTAGTAGTATTAGAGAAATTATTTTTAAAAAAGATGATGATAACAATTAATTATAAATGTAAGACATAGTAATACATATAGAAAGGAAAATGATTATGAAGAATGACACAGCATTTACATTAAGATTACCTATTGAGGTATTAGAAAAGATTAAACAGGAAGCAGATAAATATGGTGCATCTGCATCTTGGTATGTACGTCTAATTATTAATAATGAATTAGACAGATTAGCTAGACAAGCTGAACAAGAAAAACAAAATGAAAATAATTAATTAAGATGAGGAGACAATTATTATGGAAAATTTAAACACAATTAACATTCACGGCAAAATGTATATCCCCGTTAATGAAAGAATTAAATATTTTAGAAATCAAAAACAATATGAAGGATGGACTATCGAAACAGAAATCGTATCAATGACAGATACATCAGTAGTTATGAAAACATTTATTAAAGATACTACAGGTAGAGTAGTTGCTACAGGATATTCTGCAGAAGATAGAAATGCATCTCAAATTAATGCAACATCTATGATTGAAAATGCAGAAACATCTGCAGTAGGTAGAGCATTAGGTATGTTAGGTATCGGTATTGATACATCAGTAGCATCTGCAGATGAAGTTAATAATGCAGTAAGACGTCAAGAAAATACTAATGTACAACAAACACAAAATAATACAAATACATCTTATCAACCAGAATACAGAGATTTCCAAATGGAAGATGGAAATGTAGTTAGATATAAGAAAGCATACTCTAAGAGAAACAATGGTTATTTCTGGTTAATAGTAGATGAATCATTAGCTAATACTTATCCTAAATTCTTAAAGTATGAAGGATAATTATTAATATATCCATATGGGGAGATGAGATATTCTCCCCTAATATCCCTATAAAAATTTCTCACAAAAGGTCTTGTAATTTCTTCGTTTTTATGGTATCCTATATGAGAAGTATATGATAGACGTAAAAAGGGCTAAAACGGGCTAAAATAGGCCTTAAAATGAACGTAGAGGTCTCCAAAACCGTTAGTGAGGGTTCGAATCCTTCTGCCCCTGCCATAATAAATCTATCCATATTTATAATAATTTTATGATAAATTTTACATAATATTATTATATTATATGTTAGTTTAAAATGCACGTCTATTATTAGTAGATGTGCTTTTTTATTAATTTAAAATAATTCTACTAACAATCTACTATACTTCAAAAGTATATAGAAAGGGAATTATATTATTATGAAAATGAAAGAAATTATTGATTTATTCAGAGAAGAGAGTGCTCTGAGTGTGAGGTCGGAAACATTACGTTACGATGATTGTCAGTTTCAGGCATTATTAAAACATTTTGGTGAGGAATATGAATTGGGAGCATTGACCAAACCAGTAGTAATGTCATACATACAGACATGTAAATCATCTAACAATAAGAATTCGACTATTAATAAACATTTGAAGATGTTATATCGTTTAATGAGATATGCCGTAGAGAATGAGTACGTAGATGTAACTAACGAATTAGAAAAGACATATGCACAAATATATCGTTTAGGTACATTAAAGGATGATTGCCAGTCATATAGGACATTATCAGATCATCAAACAGAATCTCTCGTTAATTATATTGACTCATTAAAAGAAGACAAATTTATATCTCTACGTAATAAGATTATTTTATCTATTATGTTAGGAACGGGTGCTAGACGTAATGAGGTCGTGCATATTAAACGTTCTAATATAGATTACGATAATAATTCTATTTACCTAGAAACTACTAAAACAGGTATCACTAGACATATTTATATAGATGATGTATTAAAAGAGCAAATATCTAAATTAATACAACTGATGGATACATTAGGATACAATACAGAAACAGAATATTTATTTATATCACATCAGAATAAATGTAGATTAACTATACAGGGTGTAGATGAAATATTCCGTAAATTAAAGAAAACATTAGGATTTACAGTTACACCACATATGTTACGTCATACATTTGCAACAGAATGTGTAGAGAATGAAATCCCATTATCATCATTACAGCAACTAATGGGACATACACGTTTATCTACTACACAGATTTATATTCATTTAGCAGATAAACGATTAAAGAAGGATGCATTACGTTATAATCCATTAACAACTAGACGTGCTGTATAAGAAAGGCAGATAAATGAAAATTGAATTAAATGAACTACAAGATATTTTAGATAGTATCGAGAAAATACCCGATATTAATATCTATGGCACATTACAGAGGCATTTTAAGAATCCTCTGTATGCCAAACGAAAACAACGTGAATACAAACATAAATTCAATATGGAAGACATATTAAAACAAACAGAATCCACCGTTAATTTTATGATAGTAGGGGATTATAAATATGTTTTAACACCGTATTGTATTATGGGAGAGTACGAGGATGAATGTTATCCTATTCTAATTAAAGCAAAGGATAATGAAGTAGTAGAAATCTTTTATTTCGTAGATAAAGATAAATACGTAATTAATAAAATATCTAATAATATAACAAAAGAAGATAGAGTATAAAACTCTATCTTTTTGTTTTTTTACTAACAGGTAGGACATCCAAACCGTTAGTGAAAGAGGTTAATATTATTATGAAAAATATTAAGATTAAGAGAAAGGCGGGTAGTAGTATGATGAGATGTTTTTAAGGGAAGATGATACTACTACCCTAGTTAAAATGAAAATGAGAGAAATTATGGCATATAATAAGGTGAGAGGAATATTACCTTATTATAATTAATTGTTCATAGGTTGCACGTTTTTATCTGTTAAGGATGCAATCTCTTTTATTTGTGTTTGCATTTTCTCTACTTCTTTTTGCATTTTTAATTTATATGATTCTTCTATTTTATTTTTTTCTATTTCTAATTGTTTTTGGAATTCACTAGATTCAGGATTATCTAATAACCATGCATTATATTGTTTTAATATATCAGTACGGTCTAAAATAGATTTAGTAATAGTAGTATCATAAATATCATCTGCTTGCATTAATGCAGACATAATACGCCATACAACCATTACAGCAGTTAATACAATAGATACCACATAAGATACCCAGTTACCATCTGGTGCAGTCCATACACCTACTCCTAATAATACAGTAGATACAATATACCAGAATATTTTAGAGTATGTACGTTTATTAAATTCTCTATTATAATTTGCTCTAGTAACAATATCAGATCCTACAGGAGAATCTAAATCATTAAAATCTGAATAGAATACTAATGTTTGTTTAACAGGAGTTCTATCGATATGTTCAGCTATATATTCTACAGTAATTAATTTCCTTAACATCTCTAATTTGTTCTCATATCGTTGAATACGTCTAGAGTTAAGGGTTTTAGCCTGTTTATTTTCTAATTTATATATTTTTTTATTAATGTTAGCAATATAGATTTCTATTTTACGTTTCTTATTATAAATGACTAGGAAATCTTTAAAGTTTAAATTTTTTTTATCATTTAATTCTTTATATGCCTTTTTAGCATCTAATACTACTTGTCTATTAGCAGTTCTATAATACACCGCATTAATAGTAGCACGGAATATCATTACGACACCAGCTAATGTACATGCAGTAGAGACCCAGAATCGCCAAGTAGTTAATTTATCAAAATCAAATCCCATAGCAACGATATTAATACCAAATGAGAATACAATAGATAAAATCATTTGAATAATCGCAGATATTGTTCTAGGTCTAGCTAATGAATATACTTTTTTAACAGCATCATCACGAGTTTTCGTAATCATGCTAAGATTATTGTCCATTTTATTGTATGTTGTTTGTATGTTGTCCATCATTATCACCATCTTCATTTATTTTTTCCTTATCATCTGCACTCTTATCGGACAATTCATCTGCTTCAGTAAAAATGCAGATGACAGGAATTATTAGTATTATTAATAATAAAATAAGAAGAATACGACTACTCATCAACATCAGAATCTGATTGGTTATCATCAGAGTCATCTTCTTCCATAGCGGCTCTATTAGCGATTTCTTCGCCAGAGATAGGTAATTCACCTTCTATGTCTAATAACATTATTTTAAGGTCTTCTTCAGGTCTATCAGGATAGATTTCTTTTAATGCTTCTAGACGAGTAATTAAACCAGCATCTAATGCAGCACCTAATGAATTAATTTGAGAATCATAAGAAGGTTTTTCATATTGACCGAACTCTACTATTACATCATTAAAATCATTAACACGAACGGTTTTGGCGTCTTGTGTCGCAAAATAATATGCTAATAATAATTCAGTTAAGTCTTTAATAGTATCAGACCATCTATTAATCTTTTCAGCTCTAGTACGTAAAGAAACTTTTTCACGAATCTCTAATGCAGTACCAGATGAGTTAGCACCAGCCAAATCTAAACCAGCAGTAGCAGGAGATATACCAGCCTCAATTAATGCTTCTTTAATTAAATTATTATATGTATCACGTAATGCCTCAATATTATTTCTAACATCAGCAATATCTCTTTCTACATGTGCTTGTACCTGAGTAGGTTTAGCATCATATAGAATTACTTCATTATAGTTATAACCATTATTAGGAATTACTTTACCTTCTTTATTCTTCTTTAGAGTATATTCAGGTCTATAAGTAATCATTTTAGATTTACGAGTTAAATCCATAATATTAGATAATATTTCATCGATAGATATTAGAGTATCTTTAATACCATCGTAATCAGATGTAGCACCAGCATTATTTTTCTTATATACTGCCATGATTCTATTGAATTTACTACCATCATTATTAGAGAAATAAATATCTTTTAAATTTTTAGTTTCTTCTAATTTAGATAGAGATACCTCATTATCCTTACTATCACGTAGAGAATATTTAATATATCCTTTACCATAAATAGATTTTAATGTATAACGGTCTGTACCCTTCTTATAATAATCTTTAAATATAATTTCATATATTCTATCATTATATTTAGTTTTGATTTCTACATCTTCTTTAGGATAAGGTATAGCCATAGGATATTCAGAGAATTCTTTATCTATAACAATTTTAAATGCAACAGCACCAGAATATGACTCTAATGCAGATGCCTTTTGGAATAGTTCAGATTTATTATTATCTTTATATATATCATCAATTATTTGTTTTAGTTTTTTATCTTTAGATTTATTTCCTGTAGAGATAGTAATTGTAGGATCTTCACCGAATACTAAATTTGTCATACATTTAGTAATTACGTTAGATAAATTACAATGAATTACAGGAATTCTAAACTCATCAGTATTAACTACTGCATAGAAATTATATAATTGATCATTAAATGGTCTAATAGTTCTAACAGTTTTATAGAACTTACATAGGTCTGTGGAATCTCCAAAATACCAAAGTTTGTTTTCTAACATTTTCCAATCAGTATATACAAGAGTTCCTCCAGAGATGAAATCCATACCATTAAAACTAAATATTTCATTTAATCGTTTATCAAAAGCATTCTGAAATTGTTTAGTCGTTATCACCATTTAACAATTCCTCCTTTAGTTCTTTTAATTTTTTGATTTCTAATAGTCTTTTCTTTTCAGACTCTTTTTGTCTTTGAATTTCTTTTTTCATTTCTTCACGAGTCATTAATTCTTCACTATGTCTCTTACGTCTGATTTGATATCTCATTTCTTCGTTTTCGACATATTCAGTAAATGTCTGTAAATTAAGAAATTCTACATTATTAGTATCTATAAGATTAACAGCATTAGGATTACTTCTCCAATCAGAAGGAGTTTGTTTAGCTAATGCAGTTACTTCACGTTTTAATATTTTAAGGAATTCGTGGATTAATACATCTAACCAAGTTAATCTACTAGCATTAGATGAGATATATTGAACATAATATTCTTTTACTTCTCTAGCTTTCTTATCACGTTTTCCTTTACGCATTTTACCTACGATTTTATTAGGATTAAAATATAGTATGACACTACGGTCATCTAATTCTTGAATAGTATATGAACGCATGGTTAATCCAGAATCAACAGGAATACAATTAGGGTTTTTAGTTTCTCTGTATGCAGTATTAAAACATTTTTTTAATCCAGGGAAATGTAAATCAACACCAAATAGTTCCTTAGTATCTAACATGAAATAAACAGGATTACCATCATCGGATTGTTTATTTACTTGAAATTGTAATGATGATTTAAATTCCATTTCATCACCCACCTATTCATATTTAAATTGTTCATCGATTATATCTTTAAAATGTCTATAACCATATAAACATGCATCTATAGAATCGATATGTGGAGCAGCCTCATTAGATGGCTCGTCCCAATATATTTCTTTACCTTTTAGAATTGCTTTAGGGTCATAAATAGTTTCTTTAAATTCTTTAATAGTTTCTTCACAACTATTATCAAATCTCAATCTACCATTAAATAATGCAGATGATGACCATCTAATTCTATCTTCTACATTCATATCATCAAATGATTTAAGAGCATAATCTATAGAGAAATAACCTAAACCATGTGATGCTAATGCCTTTTGTACTTCTACATAAAAATCTGGATCAGTATCGACATATATTGCTTCAGGTGCTCTATCTAATATGTTCATATTTTGTATGACAAATTCTACATATGCATTCGCCATATCAGCGGTTGTTTTAAAATCTCTATTTGTTACGGATTTATTTCTTTGACTAAAATCAGACACACAATGACATTCTAATTGTCCTGTATCCTCATTATATGTTAATGCTATACAAGAGAATGCAGTGCAGCTTCGGGTATTGCCTGGGTCTGCTACCGTAACATATTTAGTATATTTAAAATCTTTACGATTAATATAATTCTTATCAGTTAATTTATAAATTAAACCTTCTATAGATACACGTTGTCCTAATACATAACGTTTATAGAACACACTCTCTGGATCATAAGATGATAATATAATTTGTTTTTCATTCTCAGTTAATCCAGGGTTATCCCAGAAGGTGAAATTCATTAAAAACATTTTATTTCTACTAACTAATTCATCAAACCATTTATATATAGGATGATTAATATTAGTAGAGTTTAATGAAATAATAACTTTAGCATTTGGATGGGCTTGAACTCTTTGACGTAATTCATCGATTGAATTCTGATGCCATCTATCTATTTCATCACATGCAGCTCCTGAAATAGAAAATCCATGCCAACTATTGTTAGAACTAACATTAGCAGCCTCACAGAATACTACAGTTTTAGTCACTCCATTAATATTGATAAATAACGCATCTTTACCATTATATTTACCATCTACCCATCTACCATCGAAAATCGCTTTTAAACCGAATCCAGATACGTCAGCGATGTTAGTTTTAGCAGATGCTATAGTGTATCCAATGGCTAAAAATAAATTATTATTTTCATCAGATGACATTATAGTCATAGCAAATAGGAGTGCTAGTATTGAAGACTTACCGCATTGTGCATTCAAGCAGCGCCCTCTAACGCTATCCAGTTATATGACTGAAGTGCGTTAATTAATTGGGCGCATTTGTCTGACATTACGAATTTTTGATTCCAAGGTTTTCCCTTAGATATCTTTGCTTTGATGTCTTTCTTTTTCATTACTATCACTCCCCTTTGTTTTAATGTCTATAATATATTGTTACAACAGTGCATGTTTTTACACTTATTTATTCTTTTTATCCCTTAATGATCTACGCATTTCTTTGAAGTCATCGTGTAAATTCTCATCATCATAATTAAGAATCCACGTAGGGATATCAATAAATATATTTTCTACTACAATGCTAGCGATGAAGCATCCGATTATTTCTTTAAATGTTAGCCAGAATACATCAAATGCATCTTTAGCACATAGCATAACGATAAATAATAACACAGGTAGTATTAAATTACATAATAAATTTAATAATGCTTTAAAATATATTCTTTTAGTAGTAATAGGTTTAATACTATCTATCATTTTCTTTACGAAACGGAATACCCCGATATAGACAATTAATAAGAATATTAATGCCATAGCAGGAATCTTATATCGAGGTTCCGCAGTAAATAAACCATAGTTAATACAAATAAATACAGTAGGAATTACTCCAATAAGAATAATATTTAAAATCTGTGCTAATAATCTGACAAGGCGTAATTTTCTTTCAGACCATTCTACTAGATTCATAAAATCACTCCTATTCTGGTTTATTTTCTTCTATATTATATTCAGCTTTTAATGCGTCTAATTTAGATGTTAATTCTATTGATTGAGCCTTAATTAATCTAGCTCTTTCTTCTTCAGTAGCACCAATTTTATTTACTACTTGTTTTTCTAGTTTGTCCATTCTAGCAACCATTTCTTCTTGGTTTTCAGTAATAATATTGGCGATGTTATTAGCTACTACTTCATCCATATGTTTCATACATTCATTGATAACTTTATCCTTATCAATATTTTTAATACGTAGTCTGATTACACTAATAACTAATGTTAATAGAACACCGAAATTAGCAGTTAAGAATGCTATAAAAGTACCAAACCATTCAGTTGATGTTAAATTGTTAATAAATTCTTGCATTGTTTATTACCCCTTTACAATAATTATTTTCTTTCTAGTTCTTTAATAGACATCTCTATTTGAGATACCTTTAAAGAAACTATATCTAATGCTTCAGTAATAGTCTTATCTACATTGTCCTGAGACTTTCTAAAATTCTTTAATTGAAGTTCTAACTCATTAATCTTTTGTTTAGCTGCTAGAAGTTCATCAAATAATTCACCGACAGTATATGCATTACCTGATTCGTCATACACTACTACATCGATTAAATCTTTAGAAACCTTATTAGGGCCAACTACGGTAACGACTTTACTTTCATTAACTTGATTTTGATTTTTTATGGATTTCATTAGTTACCCTCCAATATATTTAATCTTCTATTAATCTCAGCAATTTGTTTAGACATATTGTTATATGCCATAAATAATGCTGTTAAGTCAGATGGTGCATAATATGCTCTATCTGATGTGTTATATAACGTAAAGTAACTATTAGGAGTTGTGAAAGTTGCTTCATCTGTTACTATGATGAATTTAACTGTGCATTGTTGTAAATTATCTATAGTTAATCCATCAAACAATTCAGTAATTGAGATAAAGTATGTATTATCATAATTATAGTTCTTTACTAAATAAACTGTTGATGTATCTCCATTAGGTAGAGTTACGGTTGCTCTAACATTGACTATATTAACGAAATTTATTAATCTAGCCTGAATGTTAATAGCATTATATTGAGAGACAATCGCAGAAGGGTCTGTGACTACGACTGCCCCGTTATTAAAATCTATGTCATATGTTATTGTTGTCATATTATCACTCCTTGGTCATTTAAAAATACCTTAGTGTTTGCTGCAAGGGCCCTATCTATATAAATAGTATAGGTTCCTGGATTTCTAAGTGCTAAATGTGAATGTTTATGTTCTATAGATATTAAACAATCATTACAGTTAAATGATTGTTTATATATATTACTAGTATAACTATCATAATATGTCGTTAGATGCCATGTATTTTTTTCATCTACAAATCCAAATCCTATATCTCTATTTGCCATTGTCTTTGTCCAATAATATTTACCTAAATAAGGATCAGACGTTAAACCTACAAAAGAGAAATTGTTTATAAAATCATCTATTGATGTAGCATCTGTTTTATAAGTAAAATGATATGCGTTACCAGTCCAAGTAATTGTATAATAATCACCATTATCAAAATTTATATACCTATTACGTGAAGTTAGTAGAGATTTAGAATCAAGTGAAACATTAGTAACTGTTTTGTCTGTTAATGTATTATTTGAGTAATTATACATGTAATATATTTTTTCACCATTTGTTTGAATATTATCAGTATTAATTCCTTCAGTAGCCAAAACAAATAAATAATTTTCCGTAGGAAATAGACATATACATATTTGATATCCTTTATTATTTGTATTAAATATATGACTAATTGTTTTTATAATAGTGCCATTATAGTTTAGTATATAGATATGAAATCTTGGTTTTTGATAATTATAGCTATCTGTAACATTATAATGACCATAAGACACAATATAAATATAATTAATATCACGATAAACGTTAATATTATAACTAACGTTACTTGATTGATTACTATTTACTTGGTAATAATCAAGGTTATTTATTTCATTCGTAAAATATGTTGCATGATATGAATCATCTAAAGTAATTACAATATATTTTATTTTTTGTTTTTCATATTGTCCATAATATGTTGAATATCCACCTGACCAACCATAGAATACTAATTTTTTACTGCCTTTATAACATTCTCTAGAATAAGGAAGACCAAGCATTGTATTAAAAGTAGCTTGTGTTATTAAAGCATCACCAGATAGAGTATCAGTAGCTTTATCATAATTACATAAATAAAAATTAACTGTATATAAATGAGTACTAGAGCTATAAGAATATGTCACTTTATATGCATGTGTATCATCGATTAGTTGAATATAATAATCATCTTCTACCATTGAATAAGTCCATATTGTATTAGCATTAACTGTTCCTGTCGTAATAAGAGGAAATCTATATGACGTATCTTGTCCTACACCAGAACTAATATCTAGAACCTTTGGAACAAGGGTGTTGAAAGTTTCATTTTCACTAGCTTGAACACCCTTGCTGACAAGATTATTTGCTAATGCAGTTTTTTGAGTAATTAATTCGTTTAAATAATCTGTTGTAGTTGGCATTATTCGCTCACCTCTACTAATGATGCTAGAACAGTATTAACACTGCCAATCATAGCATCAATTTCTGTTTTTGTATAATAGTTATCAGGAATATCACTAGTAGTAGCTAATGTACCACTCTTACTAGGTAATTGTAAATTATATGTGCCATATTTTAATAAACCATTATTAAGTATTAAAGAATTAGATAATTGTAGTGCATTTAATTTAGATGTAGCACCATTAATATAATAATTTACACCATTACCAATGTTATATGTGTTTGCATATGTAGTATTCCATATGTATGTGTTAGTACCTAGTGCATAAGTATTAGTTGATGCAGGAAGAATACTACCAAATCTAGGAGATGCAGTGTTAGTAGATGATGCACTAACTTTAAGACTACCTACATAATAATCAGTAGGGTCTATTGAATTTGAACCTCCAGTAATATCATAGATAATTCCTTCTTTTTCAATATTAGTTAATTCCACACGATCTTGTGTTAATGTAGCAACAATATCAAATCCAGCATCTTGATCATCTTCACCTAATACTGCAGCATATATATAATGTGTTCCTGCAGTTAAATTAGTAATAGAATATACATATGGTGTAGTATGTAATTCAGTAGCAGTTTTAGTTGCTATACGGTTTGCAGGTAAATATATACCTCTGTCATCTCTAATATCAGTATCTATATTAAAAAAAAATTCAACACTATTATCTAATTGACCATTGTTAGTTACAGTAAGTTTATATGTTGCATTAGGGTTAGTAACTGTGAATGATGCTACACAGTATCCCTCATTAAAATCTGATTCTACTTCGTTTTCGAACCAAATATAACCCTGACCAGGGTTAGTACCTATACCAACAATAGCATCAGAAGCATCCTTTATTACATTAACACTAGCTAATGTTACAGCATCTGGACGAGAACTATTCATAGTTAATTCTGAACCTGCTGAAATAGTAATATTTCCTGATCCAGTAATAGTTTGTCCATTAATAGTTTTAAATGTTTGTGCAGGAGGTATTAGATTATCTACCTCAGTTTTAGTATATGTTGTAGATGCATCTGCTTTAGCACTCAATGCATTATCTACTTCTGTTTTAGTATATGTAGTAGAAGCATTAGCCTTTAATGCAATTTGATTAGCTACAGTAGTGGCAAAGTTTGCATCATTACCTAATGCATCACTTAATTCTTTAAGAGTATCTAATGCTGAACCAGCACCATTTACTAAATCAGATATTTTACCATCTACATATGTTTCAGTAGCCATATCAGTTACAGCAGTATTAACATATGATTCAGTAGCAAAATCAGAAATTAAACTATCTACTGCTGATTTATTATAGTAATTACTTATGTTTATACCTTGTATTAATGCATCAACTTCAGATTTAGTGTATGTATTATTAGATAATGCATAAGAATCTTCATCGATTATAAAATATAATTCATAAGGATTAATTTGATTATTACTAGCTAGAGTATTATATTGTGCTCTAGTTAGTCGGTTAAATGTTAATTGATTATATATATTTTCTTTCATTTAATCACCTCATTATTCGTAGTCATAATCTACATATCTGACTCTGAATGAGAATGTAGATGGGAATGTTCCAGATTTACTTCCACTATCATTAGACCATCCTTCAATAGCGTAAATATATCCTAAATCAAATTTATTAGTTGTATAAGTTCTTGGTAAATGTTTTAAACCTTCAACGCCATATTGTCTTACATTAAAATATGTCGCATAATGGTTTATATTATAACCAGTTTCTGTATCATCAGAGAAATATAATTCTACTTCTATATGCTTATTATATCCCACATCATAATATGGGTTAGTTCTACTAGATGTTCCAGTGTTTTTAAATGTAGGTCTATTATAATAAATATAAAATTTATTTATTATTACACCTGAAGTATTTGTTCTAACAGTATATAAACCATCACCTTCATATGTACATACAGCATCAGTAGATACACTACCATTAAAATTAAATTCAAATTGAATTGATGGAGTATAATCGAGTATTCCTTCTGTATCTGAACCAGAGAATGCCCAGTGTGCAGATGTAGTAGATGTAGCAGTTTCTAAATTTTTAGTAAAATCTGTCATAGGTGTATCAAAATATTTATATGTTATAGTTTTAGCAGTTCCAGTTACACCAAATATATTTACATCCTTTACTATATTAGCAGGAACTAAATCAGCATCTCCATTAATAGTTACAGAACTATAACCATCTAATGATTCAGTTGATGCAGTATATGTTATTGTACTTGCACTAGGCGTAATTGTTTTAGTACTTACTGTAGGAGCATATGTTCCAGTTACACCTAAAATATTAATATCTTTTTTAATATTAGATGCAGTAATATTTTGATCTATTGAACTAGTTACAGGATCAACTGTAATAGTGTTAAAATGTTGTCCTTGAATAGGATTAATAGTTTGTAATACCTTACTAGGATTAACTGTTACATTTACAGCAGGAGTTTCATATGTTCCAGTTACACCTAAAATAGTTACACCAGATTTAATATTTCCACCACTAATGTTAGCATCAATAGATGATGTAACAGCAGGAACAGTTACTTGACTAAAAACATATCCTGTAGAAGGTGTTACAGTTTGTAATGATATAGAAGGAGTTATAGTAGTTATTACAGAAGGTGTTTCATATGTTCCTTCTACTCCTAATATTCTTACACCTGATTTAATATTAGATGCAGTTATATTATTATCTATTGCAGATGTTACTTGTGGAACTACTACAGAACTTAACGTATATCCTGTAGAAGGTGATATTAACACGTTACTAGACGTAGATAATGTAGCAGTTTTAGTTTGTTCAGGTTTAGCCTCAACTAATGTACCTAATACACCTAATATTTCAGTACCAGAACGTACATTAGATGCAGTTATATTACTATCTATTGAAGAAGTTACTGCACGAACAGTAACCTCTCCTAGACAGTCATAACCAGTATCTACAGTTATATTCTGTGAGACAGTAGTAGGTGTAACAATTTTATTTTGAATTTGTAATGAATTTAAATCGGCTGTAGTATATGTTTGTGCCACACCGACTAATGTATTACCTAAATAAATAGAACCCATAAATTATTCCCCCTCATTTGCAACAGTATAATCTCTAAATACAAATCTACATTGAGGAACTGCTGCAATTAGAGCATCTACCTCTGCTTTAGTATATAATTCACTTCTAACATATACTTCAGATTTGTTAGCTTTAGCAGTTATAGCTGAGTTAATAGTTTCAATAGCAGAATTATTATTAGCCATTGCAGATGCTAATTCCTCTAATGTATCTAATGTTTGAGGAGCAGCACCGATTAATGCGGCAATTCTATTATTGATATATGTTTGAGCATTACTATAATTAGTTGCTAATTTATTATCTACGGCAGTTTTATTATAATAATCAGTTAATGTATCGTTTATTTGTGAAATAGTTTCACTCTTATTATAATAATTTGCAAAATTAGCATTTATAGTATTAGATGCGTTAGTTATAGCAGTATCTACTTGTGTCTTAGTATAAGTAGTAGATTTATCTGCTTTATTACCTAATTGTGTTGCTACGGTATTAGCGAAGTCAGCATCGTTTCCTAGAGCATCTGCTAATTCCTTTAATGTGTCTAGAGTACTAGGTGCAGTATTAACTAAACTAGCAACTCTAGTATCTACATAACTAATAGGTGCATAAGATGATAAATTTAATTCAGTAATAGCACCATCTATTTCATCATCTACCTGATCTTTAGTATAGTAGTTAGACATATTAATATCTTCAGGAATTAATGCATCTACTTCTGCTTTAGTATATACATCAGATGAATCTGCTTTATTATCTAATGTACTATTGATACCACTGATAACTGTATCCATAGATGATTTAGTATATACATCTGCAGAATTAGCCTTTAATGCTAAATTATTCTCTATAGTACTAACTTGGTTATCGATTTGAGTTTTAGTATATACATCTGTTTTAGCAGCCTTATCAGCGATATTTCCAGTTAATGTGTTAATATAACCATTTACTTCTGTTTGTGTATAATAGTTGGCTAATCTAGTATTTAATAGGTTAGCAACTTCAGTACGTGAATATGTATCAGACTTATTATATTTATTATTTACTAATGTTAAAAGGTTATTGAAATCTGAACTATGTTGTGTATTAGTTATTGTAAATTGTTCATCGACATATGTTCTTGTTGCATAGTTAGATAAATCAGCTAAACCTCCAAGAGCATCCCATTCTGTACCAGTCCATACATAATTCACACCATTTTCAACTACGTTATAACAGTCACCTATAGTATTTCCAGCAACAGGAAGATTTCCTACAGTTTCTACAGAACCTTTAATCTTATATAAACCAGTTATCTTATTATCGACTTCTAATTTAGTATAGAAATCATTATATGCAGTACTACTATTTAATTTATCTGCTAATAATGAGTTCATATTAGCACGAGTATAGTAGTTATTATTTAAATATGTATAAGGAACATATGTATCTATAATATTATGTCCTTGAGAATCATTAGATGCTCTACCGACTAAATATGTTCCATTAGTTAATTGTGATTGTAGAGTAGATAAATCAGTATTTAATTTATTAAAGTTAAATTCAGTATAATCTTTAATAGTAGTGTTATTATTATCTGCCATGTTAATGTCAGATGCATATAAATATAGATTTCCTACACCATATTGTTTTCCATTTAATTTTTGAGTAATGGAAACTTTATTTAAATAACTATCACCTGATCCGATACCTAATTGTTGGTTGATTACACCAATAGAATACCAAATATTTTCTACGTCAGTCTTATTGTATGACATATCTAATATATCGGCATTATTAGAATATCTTACGGTGATTTGACTATTAATGACATTTCCTTCATGTAGATATCCATCGGAATCATAATAAGAACCCTGTAACGCTACAGTTAAATAACCTGTGTTACCACTAATTATGAAAGAGACCAATGAACTAGGCAATGTATATTCAGCATATATATTGTCGTCAATATCATATTGAATAGTCATAAAATGCTTTTCAGATGTTCCATCTGGTTTAGTAAATGTTACTGAAACAAAATCCCAATCTGCTTTAAAATATAATCTTAAAACATTATCAGAACTATTTTGAGTACATGTCATATTAACATTATTGACGATGTTACCAGTTTCATTAACATATAGTTTCATTATATTTTGAGCCATTGTGTCACTCCTTTATTAATTTTAAAGGGAGCATATTTCAGCTCCCCCTATAGTTTAATATTAGATAATGATAAATAAATGTCGCTAGTTCTACCAGAGCCATTTAAAGGTCTTCTAACATCTAATAAGACTTCACCAGTTTTAGGCCATACTAATGCATAACCAATGTAATTACTTGCATTATAGTTAAATCCGTTTAATGTTAAATGATTATTATCACTATTTTTAGTTATAGATAAATCACCAACTTTATCATCTACCATATTACCTTGGAATGTACTTCTAGATAAGATAGGAACTCTATAACCTACCCAAATAGGTAATTCTTGTGCAGATGTATCAGCAATATATCTAATAGATGGATTCTTAAATAAATATTTAGTTAATCCATTTCCGATGTAAATATCTTTATGTTTAGATATGAAATGCATTTGATAGTTAAATGCAATTCTTTCTCTATTATCCTTATGTAATTTAATATTCTTATTGAATATAGCAGTAGATTTAAATAATTCTTCAGAATCATATACCCATTGACACATAGGTAATGTAGATGCTAATGGATATGAACTATATTTTAATTTAGTTTCATGTTCAGGAGTTAATCTAGTTAATGCAACTTTCATATATTCACATTTACCTTCTGAATCAACATAACGAACATCAGCAATCTTCTTCTTAGCAGTTGTACCACCTAAAGAAGTTCCTACACGTTCATATGTAGCAGTACCAGCAGAGAAATTGTCATACATTTTAGCACTGAACTGAATAGAGTTTAATCCACTCGTAGTAGTAGCACTTAACAATATACCTTTAGCACTTCTAGTTACATTGTTATAATCTTTCCATTGTACAGCAGTTCCATATTTAGTTCTGCACGCATTAATGTAGAATGCATCAGGTTTTAATTGTGGATTTACTAGAGTTCCATTACCATATAATCCATCATATATAACATCTGGCCAATTCTTAACGGATAATTTATTAGAAATAGGATATGATTTAAAATCTATAAAACAATAATCATTGAAGTTTAATGTTCTAGTAATATAGTTATCACCATAGATTTCATATTTTCTATATGAAGAATCTACACCCATTCTTTCATTAATCTTGTTAATATTCTTAGAATAATTTACTGATGAATCAATATATTTATTATTAAATTCATAAGATACTACGTCTATATAATATACATCACCATTCATTTTAGTTTGATAACCTAATAGAGGAATTTGTGACATATTAAATGTAGTATATAGTTTTTGAATAGAGTTATTACCAAGTCTCTTTAATTGTTCATTAGCAGATTTGAATAATCTAGAATCTGAAACGATATTATCTTCTTGGTTGAAGTTTTTATAATTATAGTTAGCTAAATCTGTGATAGTAGATTGCTCTATATATGACACAGTATCTACTACAGGGACATATCTAACCTTATATTGAATATCTTGTACTGGGTTATAATGTGTATCCCAGTTATTTAAATTTGCTACACCCTCATCAGGTTCAGGGATTAAATTATATAATCTATTAATAATACGTTGTATTACATATGTATCAGATGACCATCCTAATACTTCATATAATTTAGATGCTTCAGATAATCTACCTAATCCATTAATCTTATTATCTCCTTGTTTATAATATAATGCTAAACCTTTACCTGTTTGTGTATCAGGTAATGTATCATATATATTCTTTTCATAAACAAATTGAGTTAAATCTACTACAGTATCTGGGTTATTCTTAAATACGTTAGTAGCGAATAGATTACAGAACTTATAAATAGGTTGATCTACTTCTACTATCATAGATGAAATATCTAAATATGCACTACGAGATGTATCTGCTCTTGCTGTAGTATATAAATCACCAGCAGGATATAATGTAACAAAGTTATCAGATACTAGATTTGATATATTAGAAACAAATCCTGTAGAGTGATTATCTATAGAAGATTGAGATTGTGATTCAACATTTAACTCTTTAAAGTTATTTGCCGCAATATTAAATACGGTAGTTTCATTTAGAATATCATAAGTAATAACATTCTTACCATCGATGTATTCTAGTCTAGGAATACCATTGAATTCTTTACCTAAAATAGCTAATACTTCATATAATGTCTTACCATTTTGAATAGCTAATTCAGGACATCTTAAATTAGCAGTTCTAGATAATACAGATGGTTTAATAGAATATTTAGCAGTTTCATCTCTATCTAGAGGTTCTACTATATCTACAATCTTATTTAAGGTATCTTTAATAGTAACATATTTAACATCTTCTGAATATGCACTAACTGCTTTAACATTCCATACGATACGATAGTGTGTAAAGTTCTTTGGTACTGGTTTCATTGTAGCGATGAATGATAATGCACCTTCACTACTCATAGGTTGAGAAACAATATCAATATGATTTTCTGCAGTGTTATCAGATGTAGTACTCATTAATCCTATTCTATTACCATAAGCATCGACCATATCATCTATTTCTAGAATAATATCATAATCTCCTGCTTCAGTGAATGTATAAGTAGGAATTGTGTTAGGGCCTTGCACTGTAGCAATTAATGTTTCAGGATAATTAGAATCATATGCTGCATTATCTCTATGTCGTCTAACATAATATTTTCTAGTTGTAGTATATTCATTAACCACATTTTCCCAAGATTGACCTACCATGAATAAAGATGCCATGTAACCAGGCTCACCTTGTTCAACAGGTAATACAACAGAATCTCCAACTTTCCATTCTTTTTTAATAGATGTTGGGCCAGTTAATCCATAATAAGAGAATGCACAAGTACAATTCTTAGATACTAAATAATTTACTGGACTTAACCATCCTAACCATTCCCAACCAGTGGCATCAGCTAACCAATCAGCCCAACCCATTGCCCAGCCTAATGCACCTGCTAACTTAGCATACCAACGTTCATCATTAAGTAATGCATTGATTTCATTAGTAGCAAGTCTCTTTTCTATTCTCATATTTCCAGATTCTGCTCTGTTAAAATAATAAGAACCAGAAACTAATTTAGGACTAGCCATTTCTGTTCCGAGTGTGTTAATAACCATTTGAGGTTGTGTAACAGAGAATGATGGCATAATTTCAGATTGTAATAAACGGGTTCTTTCGATTAATGTTAATTTATGATCCCATAATGTATTGTTGCCTAGTTGCACATCTGTAACTTCATCTGAAGCGACTAACATATTAACTACCATAGATGGATTCTCTAATGATGAGTCATAAATACATAATGATGCATCAGAATATGCTTCAAAAGGTAATTCTCTATTAATATGACATATTTTAATAGCACATGTATCTAGAGATTCATCGATTGTTGCAGTATATGTGAAAGGCAATTCAATAGATGTATAATTTACTCCATTGATTACAACGTTATATTGTTGTGTAGCTTGTACTAATTTAATTATAGTATTAGATTTGTCTGAATTTAGATAATAATGATATCCATCTTCAGTACTTAAATATTCACCAACAGCAATTACATAAATTTCTTGCTTACCAATACTCTCTTTCATAAACTGAGTCATATTGTATGACGTTTCTTCATTTTGTAATGTAACGATAACTTTACCATTAGAACATACTTGGTATCCTCTACTATTAGGTACAGGTGCCCATGATAGCATGTTAGTAGAATCACGTAACATAACATTTTGAACTTGATCTAGTTTAACGAAAGTAAATTGAATAGTATTTGATGCATTAGAATCAAATATTGAATCAGAGTTAGATTTCGCAATAATATAAATAGTAAATTGTTTAGGTGTAGGTGATGATAGTGTATATGAATTTAGGTTAGTAGATGTCATATAAACACCATTATCATAAATATCATAATAATCTGCATTTTCTATTTCATCCCATATTAACATAGTTGAATCAGGTTTAACACTAATTACAGGAGTAGATAATGTACCGAATGTAACTATGTTAGACATTTTAGATTCAATATATCTAGGGTTAGGATATAAAGTAGATGCAGGTGATGCTTGAACAAATGCAGTATATGTCGCAGCATCTAGTTGAGTAATATCGTAATATGCCGTAGAAACAGCAATTTTTTGACCATTTAATGTTAATGTATAATGATGACTATTTTGTACTTCATCCCAAGTTAATCGTCTATTTACAGTATCTAGAGATAATTCAGGAGTAGGTAATAAATATACATAATATTGTAATTCATTAGATGGTTCAGAATCTATGTAAGCAAAATGGTCAGTATTATTAACTGCTTTCATAGTAACAGGATAATATGTAGGAGATGATTCATTCTTATATACTGTGTGAGTTAAATGTTCTAAATCTTGATGAACAAATACATCATCATCAGCAACATAAATGTCATACTCTTCTGCATTAGTTATAGCAGTCCAATTAACAATAGATAAACCATTTTCAAATTCAATAGTAGGAGAATCTAGTTGTGTAACAGTTACGCTAACACTATTAGAGTAATTTGATTCAAATAATTCTCCATTATTACCTCTATAATAACCTTTAACCTTATAGCTATAAGTTCCTACAGGTACAGCATCTAGAACAGCTCTAACAGTCTTCATATCTGTATTGCTAGTTCCATCATAAACAGTATTTATTTTTACATCATTTTGATAAATATCGTAGTAGTCTGCACCAACAGATTCCCAGAATAAAACATTATTAGTTCTAGTTAATACTGGAGGATTTAATATACCAACAGATATCATACCAGTTTCCCAAGCATCTAGATAATAAGGTCTATCAGTTATAGAATCACCAGAACCTAGTGTTTTAACTGCAATATTATATAAATCTTGAGTATATGAAGATATATCAAATTCAGTCGTATTAGCATCTAAAATATGCTCTACAGCACCATTAGATGATGTAATAGTTAATTTATATCCTCTAGCATTATCAACAGCATTCCAAGAGATAATTCCAGTATTATAATCGAATGTAGGAGTAGCCTTACCTAATACGATTGCCTGATAATCACTTAATACATTAGATGCAGTTGAAGGATAATAATAGAATGCATTATTAGACATTGAAGTAACATATGTGTTATATGTTAATGTAATGTGATATGGATTTTTAACTGCACTATAAACATTATGTTCAGCTACTGCAGCATCAGTCTTCTCAACAGTTACAACATTATCTTCAATACCATTTGCATATGTAGTAACTAAATATCTATCTACATGATCATCATCAACGTTATCCCATTCTACTATAGATGTATCATCTCTATATGAAATAACTGGAGGATTTAGTAATGAGTGAGTGTATTCAAATGAGTTAGAATCATCAGAAACGAAATCTGAAATGTATGACATATTCTCATTAGTAATATCAGAAGGTAATGCAGTAATATAAATATTATGACTACCTTGACTATTAGATGTATCATAAATCTTTTGTTTTATAGTTTGAGATAATGTAGCAGGAACAGATGTAACATTAGTTCCAGTATCCCATTCATTTGTTAAAGGGTTATATACTCTATATTCATCATAAATTTTATATAGAGTAGCAAATTGTATATTAGGCCAAGATAACTCTACATATGCATCATTAGGATTAGATGATGGATAATCGGTAGTAGTTAATCTAGGTGTATCTAATTTATCCATTGATATAGTAAATGTGTATTCATTAGAATCAAATTCATGATCAATATTAGATAAGAATTTTAATGTAAATGTATTATTACCATATAATAGATTTGATTTAGTATATAATCTACGTTTAGTATTAGATTGATCTATAGTACCTGTTGAAGTATCTGTAGTTCCATTAACACTAATAGAAACAGTATCACAATAAGTTATTTCAGCAGGCCATGTTATAGTACATTCATTAAATCCTGTTCTACTTTTAGTTACTGTAGGTACTGCTATCTTAGATAAATTAAAATTAAACTGTATTCTATTAGAATTATTCATTGAATCAGTTTCATCTACAATATAAATACTGAATGAAGT
>Ga0326513_10001090_pt1 | contig 22222 bp, 16 predicted proteins | sample 2_2465_0518_D_FD_203654 | JGI IMG/M metagenome (GOLD analysis project Ga0326513, IMG submission 203654) | Bovine rumen microbial communities from UC Davis, California, United States - 2_2465_0518 | ecosystem: Host-associated > Mammals > Digestive system > Stomach > Rumen | place: USA... | reverse complement strand
CGAGGCCACCAAGGCTAAGATCGACCGCCTGCACAGGATCAACCTGCACAAGCTCCGCCTGATGCCTGCTTACGAGCCCGCTGATGAGAACAGGGCCCGGTAAAAGTGATTACAAACGGTTCTTGGCCATGCAAATGCGCGAAGAACCGTTTTTGACGTTGAAAACCGGAGGAATCCTACATGTTTGACAAAAGATTAATGGCCCTGTGCCCCGAAAGCAAAAAATACATTGCGGGAAACATCATCCTGCAGTGGCTTGAGCTTTTTCTGAACGCGGTGATGATCGGCCTGATCGCACTCTCGGCGGAGAAGCTCTACCGGGGCGAACTGACACCCCGGGGCGCGGTTCCTTCCCTTGTGATCATCGCGGTGACGATCCTCATTCGCTTTTTTGTCACCAGATTCGCAGTGCGGATGAGCTATCTCGCCTCCCGCACCGTAAAGCGCAAGCTCCGCGACCTGATCTATAAGAAGCTCCTCAAACTCGGCATGAGCTACCGCGAGAAAGTGACCACTGCGGAGATCGTGCAGGAGTCGGTGGAGGGAGTAGACCAGCTTGAGAGCTATTTTGGCCAGTATGTGCCGCAGTTCTTCTACGCGTTCATCGCGCCGGTCACCCTGTTCATCCTCTTTGCGGCGGCCGGAAGCTGGCAGACGGGCCTCGTCCTTCTGCTGTTCGTGCCGCTGATCCCGGGGACGATCATGATGGTGCAGAAGATCGCCAAGAAGATCCTGGCAAAATATTGGGGCCAGTACACCAAGCTCGGCAGCACCTTCCTCGAAAACCTGCAGGGCATGACGACTCTCAAGATCTACCAGGCGGACGAGTTCAAAAACGAGCAGATGAACAAGGAATCGGAGCATTTCAGAGTAGTCACGATGAAAGTGCTCACGATGCAGCTCAATTCCATCATCATCATGGACCTTCTCGCCTGCGGCGGCGCAGCGATCGGCATCGTGCTGGCGACCCGCTCCTTCGTGGCTGGAGATCTCAGTCTGGCGCCCTGCCTTTTCATGATCCTTCTGTCCGCGGATTTCTTTCTCCCCATGAGAAAGCTCGGCAGCTACTTCCACGTGGCGATGAACGGAATGGCGGCCAGCGACAGGATCTTCAAATTCCTCGCGACCGAGGAGCCGGAAGAGAAGACCGCGAAGTTCCCCGAAAAGGGCGGCAGCTTCCTCTTAAAGAGCGTCAGCTTCTCCTATGACGGAGAGCGCGAGGTGCTGCGCAGAGTCACCATGCAGATCCCGCAGAACAGCTTCACAGGGATCGTAGGAGAGAGCGGCAGCGGCAAATCCACCATCGCCTCCCTTCTCACAGGCCGCAACACTGTAGACAGCGGAACGATCATGATCGGCCCCGACCATCTGGAGGACTGCTCGGAGGAGAGCATCATGAGGGGCATCACTTATATAGGCTCCAGTTCCTACCTGTTTAAGGGGACTGTCAGGGAGAATCTTCTGATGGGAGATCCCAAAGCGGATGATGACAAACTGTGGAAGGTCCTGGCGGAGTGCAGAATGGACGAGTTCCTGCGCGGCAGAGACGGCCTTGACACGCAGCTGACTGAAAATGCCCAGAATCTTTCCGGCGGCCAGAGGCAGAGGCTCGCCCTCGCGCGGGCGCTTCTGCACGACAGCCCGGTCTATATTTTCGACGAGGCGACCAGCAACATCGACATGGAGAGTGAGGAGGTCATTCTGGACCGGATCCGCGCTCTGAAGGGCAGCAAGACTATCATCATGATCTCGCATCGCCTGATCAATACAAGAGAAGCGGACAGGATCTTTGTCATCGATGGCGGCAAAGTCGCGGAGAACGGCACCCACAGAGAGCTGATGAAGTGGGGCGGCACCTACTCCGTCCTGTGGAGGACGCAGCAGAAGCTCGAGCGCTTCGGCAAGGATGAGGACTCCGGCGAGGAGTGGCTGACCGGTGAGATCGAGAAGATCGCGGCAACCGGCGAGATCGACCTCACAGGCGCGACAGGCCGGATCGGCAAAACAGGCCGGATCAGCGATACCGGTCAGATCGGAAATACGGGAAGGATCGGAAACACCGGCCAGATTGGAAATACTGGAAGGATCGGAAACACCGGCGAGATCGGAACCGGGAAAGGGGGTGATCAGAGATGAGTAAGAAGCAGACTCGTAAGAATCCCTCTAAATTGGGCACACTCTGGAAAATGCTCGGTCTGGTCAAGCCTCTGACAAGCTATATGGTCCTGGCGGTGGCGGCAGGCACACTGGCTTATCTTGCCGTGCAGTTTATCCCGGTCCTTGGCGGATACGCGATCCTGAGCGGACTGGGCCTGGACGTCCCTGTTCAGCTCAAGGCGATCTGGATCCTGCTCCCTGTGCTCGCTCTTGTGCGCGCAGTGCTCCGCTTTATCGAACAGAGACTTAACCACTACATTGCCTTCACCCTGCTCGCGATCGTCAGGGACAGAGTATTCCGCGCCCTGCGCAGGCTCTGCCCGGCCAAGCTGGAGGGCAAGGATAAGGGCGATCTTGTATCGCTGATCACCTCCGACGTGGAACTTCTGGAGGTGTTCTACGCGCACACGATCTCGCCCATTTGCATCGCTTTTATCGTGGAAACTGTCATGTGCATTTACATCGGCACCTTCCACATCGGCCTGGGGATCCTGGCGCTGGCCGCGTATCTGTGCGTAGGCATCGCGGTGCCGCTCATCATCTCCGGCCTCAGCGGCAGCATGGGCGATAAGGTCCGCAAGCATGCCGCAAACCTCTCGTCCTGCGTCCTTGAGAATATCCGCGGACTCGACGAGACGATCCAGTACAACGGCAGCCGCAGCCGTATGGCTGCCATGCGCAAGGAATCCAAGACACTGCTGTGGCATCAGAGCTCTTTGAACAACCTGACAGGCCTCAATCTTGCGATCGCAAATACGTTTATACTGATATTCGACGTATTGATGGCCGCTGTCGCCGGATGGCTCTACATCTCCGGCAAGGTTGGATTTGACGGCTTCCTGATCCCTGTGCTGGCGCTCATGTCCTCTTTTGGCCCGGTGTCGGCGCTGGCGAGCCTCGGCACAACATTGCAAAATACCGTCGCCTCCGGTTCCCGCGTTCTCGCGATCCTCGAAGAAGAGCCCGAGACAGAGGAGATAACCGGCCAGCCGGAGATCGAATTCCGCGGCGCGGAGTGCCGCAAGGTCACTTTCGGCTATGGCAGGGAAAAGGTGCTGGGGAACTTCTCGCTGAGCATCCATGAAAATCAGATCATCGGAATAGTCGGAGAGAGCGGGTGCGGCAAATCCACGCTGCTCAAGCTCCTGATGCGGTTCTGGGCAGTGAAAAAGGGCAGGATCGGGATCGTGGACGATCCCGGCACAGAGGCCTCCGGCCGGATCGCGGTTGACATCAATGAGGTCAACACTTCAAACCTCCGCGACATGGAGAGCTACATGACGCAGGATACGCAGATGTTCAAGGACACCATTGCCAACAACATCCGCATCGCCAAGCTTGACGCGACCCAGGAGGAAGTCGAAGAGGCCTGCCGCAAGGCATCCCTGCACGACTGGATCATGACACTGCCAAACGGATACGAGACCAACGTGGGCGAGCTCGGAGATACGCTCTCCGGCGGCGAGCGCCAGCGCGTCGGACTGGCCAGAGCGTTTCTGCATGACGCGCCCTTCATGCTCCTCGACGAGCCCACCAGCAACCTGGACAGCCTCAATGAGGCGGTCATCCTAAAGGCTCTCAAGGAGGAAGCGAGAGGAAAGACAGTGCTTCTCGTGTCGCACAGAAAGTCGACGATGAGAGTGGCAGATGCAGAGATCTCGATGCAATAAAAAAGTGCCTGCAGGAAGAAACCTGCAGGCATTCTTTATGTTGTTTCATTACATCGATATCCATCCAAACGCATTCGCAATGGAACTGAGCAGGATGATCAGCACGAAGACCGGCGCGATATACCGGATCATGACGTTGAAGACCTTCTTGCGGCGGAAGGGATGTCCGTCCATTTCAACTTCCTGCTCGACGCGCTCGACGCCCATGCACTTGGTGACAAGCACACAGATCGCGAAGGCGGCGATCGGCATCATCACGGAGTTGGTCAGGAAATCAAAGAAATCCAGGAACGGCATTCCGATGATGGTGATGAAAGCGAGCGGCCCGTATCCGAGGCAGGAGAGAGTTCCGAGAACGAGCATGATCACAGACATGATCGTTGTGCACTTGGCGCGGCTCCACTTGAACTCGTCCGCGATGGTGGAGACGGCGCTTTCCGTCAGTGCTATGGAGCTGGTCAGCGCGGCAAAAAGTACCAGTGTGAAGAACAGGATGCCGATGATCCTTCCGATGCCCATGCTCGCGAAGATCTTGGGCATTGTTACGAACATGAGGGAAGGTCCTGCGCCCAGCTGCTCGGGGTCTCCCCCTGAGAAAGCAAATACTGCGGGGATGATCATCATACCGGCCAAAATAGCGACGCCCGTATCGAAAATCTCAACCTGGACGGTGGAATCCTCGATGCTGACTTCCTTTTTCATATAGGAGCCGAAGGTGATTAGGATACCCATGGCGATGGACAGGGAGTAGAACATCTGTCCCATCGCGGCGACTACGGTCATCCAGGAGAAATTCTCGGGATGAGGGATCAGCATATAGGCGACGCCGGCCATTGCGCCGGGGCGTGTGATGGAATATACGCTGATAATGAGTGCCAGGACCAGAAGGATCGGCATCATGAATTTGGAAACTCTCTCAATGCCGTTCTCTACGCCCATGTAGATGATGATCAGGTTCAGGACAACAAAGACGCAGAACCACAGCTCTGTGGAGACGCCGTTTGTGATGAAGTCAGTAAAGAACGTGTCTGAAGTGATCGTGTCCATATCCGTGGTGAGGAATGCATACAAATATTTGCATACCCATCCTCCGATGACGGAGTAGTAAGGACAGATCAGCATGGGGACGATGGCGTTAAGCCAGCCGCCGGCCTTTGCCAGAGGTGAATTGCTGTAAAATTTGAATGCGCCTACAGGACTCTTCTGGGATGAGCGCCCGATCGCTGTCTCAGCGATGATCATTGTGTAGCCGAATGTAAGGGCAAGGATGATATAAACAAGAAGAAAAGCGCCGCCGCCATATTTGGCTGCCAGGTAAGGGAATCTCCAGATATTTCCCAGTCCGACGGAAGCGCCGGCTGCGGAGAGGACGAACCCCAGCTTACCTGTAAATGAACCCCGGTTATTTTGTTCCAAAACTGTAAGCCTCCTTTAATTTCGTCGATTTTTCTATAATATAACAGTTTTGCAACAAAATCTATCTTTTTTAGAGATTCCAGAGCATGTATCCGACGAATGAAGCATCAAACAGGAAAAACACAAGTAGTAACAGTTCACGCATAGTAAACCTCCTTAGAAAATGGGACTGCCGGTTGAGTTACATTGATGAGTCCGCGAGTCATTTGAGGCAGCGTCTGCCGCCGCATTTTTCCCGGTGCAATTTACAATCTGTTCATTCTATATCCAACGCCGATCCTCGTCTGAATGTACTGGGGATGCGTGGTATCTTTTTCGATCTTCTTTCTGAGAGAGGCCATGAAAACTCTGAGGGAAGCGAGGTCGCTGTCAAATGTGTTTCCCCAGATGGCGTCGGTCAGGTAGGTGTGGGTCAATGTTTTGCCGATGTTCTTGCAAAACAGACAAAGCAGTTTGTATTCGATGGGCGTCAGGGACAGTTCCTCGCCGTTCATATAGGCCGTGCCTGCGGCAAAATCCACTTTCAGATTGCCGTTTTCAAAAATATGGGAGGGGAGGGTCCCCTGGGAGGCGCTCAGGCGCCTCTGCGTCACGCGCAGCCTGGCCAGAAGCTCATCCACGGAGAAGGGCTTTGTAAGGTAGTCGTCAGCACCTGCGTCCAGAGCCTCTATTTTGTCCGAATCCTCGCTGCGCGCGCTGATGACGATGATCGGCGTCGCAGACCAGGTGCGTATCTTGCGGATCAGATCTACGCCGTCCATGTCCGGCAGGCCCAGATCCAGGAAGATGACGTCCGGATTGTGGGAAGTGATCTGAAGGAGCGCATCGGAGGCACTTGCCGCTGTCAGATAGCGGTAATTATGAATATCCAGCGTTGTGGCCATCAGGTTCTGAATGAGCTTGTCATCTTCCACGACCAGAACCATAAATTTATTCATGCAGTGTCACCTCCTTTATTGGCAGTGTAAAGGAAAAAACGCAGCCGTGCGGCACATTGTCGTCGAGCATGATCTCACAGCCGTGTGCACGGATGATGGAGCGGCAGAGGGCAAGTCCCAGGCCGAGACTCCGCTTGGAATCGGTCACTTTTTTGCTGCCGCTGTAGAACATTGTAAATACGCGGTCTTTCTCGAAGTCCGGGATGCCGGGTCCGTTGTCGGAGACAGAGACCATCGCGCAGTCTCTCATGCTGGTCCCTTTGATCCGGATGGTCGTTCCCGGAGGGGTATACTGGATCGCGTTGTTGATCAGGTTGATGAGAACCTGCACGATCAGCCTGCCGTCCACATCGATCAGGATCGTCTCAGAGGAGGGTTCCACGATGATCGTGTACTGCGAACTCCTTCTGTCGATGTGCATGAGGGATTCGGAGATAATGTCGTCCAAAAGCTCCAGCTTGCGGTGGAGCTGCATGGTGCCGTCCTCGATCCTGCTGACGGCCAGCAGGTTTTCCACAAGGCTGATCAGCCATATGGAATCGTCATAAATATCGGAATAGAGCTGCCTGCGCGTCGCCTCATCGAGATTGTCCCCTGAGGAGAGGAGGTTGCTAGCGTTTCCGGATATGGAGGTCAGCGGCGTGCGCAGATCGTGGGAGATGGAGCGCAGCAGGTCAGCGCGGAGCTTCTCATTCCTGCGCCGGAGCACTTCTTCTTCCTTCTCGCGCTGGATCCGCTCCTTCTCCAGTGCCATGGAGCACTCGCCGAGAATGGAGACGATCATGTCGCGGTCGAGCTGGTCGGTCAGATCAGCCATTTCGTCGTTCGCGTCGTAGCTGACTACGGCATAGAGATGATCATGGCTGCTGATCGGCAGAAAACGCATCGGGTTGGCGGGGAAAACGGAGGTCCCGTTTCCAGCCTGCTGATTACTCATAAATACCCACTTTACAGCCGGAAGGCTCTTATTGTCTGTGGGAATCTCCTGCGGAGCAGTCTCTCCGGGGGAGAAGAGGAGACAGGTCTCTGCGCCTCTCTGCTTGTCGTACAGGCACACCGGTTTGTTCATGAGCTTGGTCAGCTGTCCGCCTGTGGTATAAAGGATCTCGTTGTAGCCGCTCAGTTTGTGGAGCTGGCTGGCTGTATCAAACAAAAGCTTGGTCCGCGCGTAAGTCTCGTCGGACTTCTTCGCGATCGCCTTCAGTCTCGCCGCGATCGTACAGGAAATGTAGGAGACGATCAGCATAACGACAAAGGTGACCGGATACTCCGCGTCGTAGGCGTGGAGCGTGAACAACGGCTGTGTAAAGAAGAAGTTGAACACGATCATCGCCTCGAAGGATACGACGAAATTGCTTATATAGTTCGTGATCAGCACGGCGGAGATCAATACGCCCAGAATATAGACGGATATGATCGTCGCGTCCGAGAATCCAAGCCATCTGAACAGCAGTCCGATCAGTGTGCATACGGCCAGTACGGCATTGTAGACCAGAAAGTCAAGGAGGAGGTTTCTGCCGTCCCTGGCGTTCCGTGTGATCATCTTAGAGCTCTTTTGCTTGATATCAGTGATCCTCGTGTCGTCGATCTTTAGTGAAAGCATTTGTCGATGTCCTTATTGTTGCCAATGACCATGAGGGTCTGGTTCTTGCGCAGAGGAGCATCGGGATTTATATCGGTGATCAGCAGGTCGCCCTGCTTGATGGCAAATACGTTAATCTTATGCTTGCGCCTCAGATCCAGAGAAGCCAGGCTCTTTCCGGTCCAGTTATCGGGAATTGAGATCTCATAGACAGCATACTCCTCACTGAGGGGTGTGTAATCTAAAATATGGTTTGAACTATAACGTATTGCGGTCCATTCGGCAAGCTGTCTTTCGGGATAGATCACCTCATCTGCGCCGTTTCTCGCCAAAAAACGGGCGTGTACATCTCTTGCGGCTCTTGCGACGACATACTGCGCGCCGAGGTCTTTGAGAAGTGCGGTGGTCTCCAGGGAGCTCTGGAAATCATCGCCGATCGCCACGATGCAGACATCGTAATTGCGGACGCCGAGCGTCTTCATAAAGTCCGCCCGTGTGCTGTTGCCAATCAGGCCGTCTGTCACATAGGGAAGGACAGTGTCGACGCGGTCTTCGCGGACATCAACGGCCATTACCTGATGGCCCATCTCGTTGAGCTTTCTGGCACAGTGCCTTCCAAATCTTCCAAGTCCTATAATAAGTATTGATTTCATTTGAAATACCTCCGTTATGTTCCGTCAGCCAACTGCAATGTTTTCAAGAGGAAGTTTCTGGTTGCGCATCCTGCGGGAAGGAACGGCTGCGTAGATCAGGGTCAGTCCGCCGACTCTGCCAAAATACATCAGGAAGATCAGGATCCCCCTTGAAACTGCACCGAGCTGCGGAGTTATACCGAGCGTCAGTCCCACCGTACCGATGGCGGAGGCCGCCTCAAACATACAGGTCAGAAGGGGCAGCGATTCCACAAGGCTGATGATCATTGAACTCACTGTAAATAAGGTAAGATAAAGGGCGAAAATGGTCGCCGCTATTTTGACGGTCTGGTCGCTGATCCTGCGTGAAAAGGCGGAAGGTTCGTCTCTGTGGCGGAAAGTTCCGTTTGCGTTCAGGAGAAGGACGGCAATGGTGGTAGTTTTCATACCGCCGGCCGTAGATCCGGGCGAGCCGCCGATCAGCATAAGGGCTATGCTCAGGAGCTTGCCGCTGTCAGTAAACTCGGCGTAATCAGCGGTATTAAATCCGGCTGTTCGTGTAGTCACGGATTGAAAAAGTGATGCGAGGATCCTTTCTTTGAGCGGAAGATCCGGAAATTCAATAAAGAAAAAGCCTATGGCCGGCAGGAAGATCAGGATCACGGTGGTGACCAGGATCAGCTTGGTCTGCAGGCGGTATTTATGGAGCCTGAATTTGTTATTTCTTATGTCCTCCCAGGTCCTGAAACCCAGTCCGCCTACTACGATCAGCGTCATGATAATGATGTTGATGGGGATATTTCCGGTGTAGCCGGTGAGGGAGGAGAAAGGCTGGTTTTCTCCCATAAGATCAAAGCCTGCGTTACAGAACGCGGACACTGAATGGAAGAGGGAATATAGAATACACCTGGGCAGCGGATACTCCCGGAAGAAAATGGGGAAGAGAGAGATAACTCCCAGGAGCTCCACTGCCAGGGTACCCGACAGAATGAAAAGTGCAAAGTGGGCGATACCGCCGATCTGATCAGCGGAAACAGCTTCTTTCATGATGCTTCGCTGAAACAGGCTCACTTTGCGCCCCGCCAGCAATGTGACAATAACGGCGAGGGTGATGGTCCCCAATCCACCGATCTGGATCAGGAATAAGATAACGAATTGGCCAAACAGTGACCAGTAACGAAAAGTGTCATGTACCACCAGACCGGTCACGCATACGGCTGAGGTCGAGGTGAAAAGGGCGTCTCCGAAGGGCGTCACAATGCCTTCTGATGAAGAAACAGGCAGCATGAGCAAAAGCGCGCCCAGGAGGATAATGCCGAGAAAGCTCCCTATAATGATCTGAAAGGAGGAGACCCTCAGCTGTTTAGTGATCTGCATGTTTTGCTCTCCTTTTATAAATCAGCAATAATATATAATCAGGAAAACCGCCTTCAGGCGGTCATATTTGCGGGTATGCTTCCCTTTATGATTTATAAGTTTACTGCGGAGGATATAAAACGGGGATAAGGGTATTAAGAAAGATATAAAGATGGTATAAAGATTTGTAATATCTGAAAATAGAGGCCGGGCTCTGTATAAGCCCGGCCTTTTCGCTGTTTTGGCCCGTAAAAGGGGCAAATATTTCTGATCAGAAGGGGGATCAGGTGCTGTTTTGACATATCAATGGCTCAGCAGCCCGCTTTTCCGAGCCGGTCCTGCAGCCATTTCACGGATCCGGACAGCATTTCTGTCATGGAATGGTCTGTTCCGAGAGTCTTCCGGGCGATGGACAGCGCCCGGCTGTCATATTCCAGCGCCTGTCTGAGCAGAGACGGATCGCATTCCGCCCGCTCAGGATCCCCTGATCCGCCCGCGCGCCCGAAGGCCTCATCTATGCAGGAGACGGACATATTGTGCAGAATGTCCGCGCAGTGCGGATGATCCGGCCCTGCTATGGAAGTCTGGATCTGAAGTGCTTTTTTGTAGTCGCTGCGCGCGGCCGCGTAGCGGCCCTCCATATCCTCCAGGATCCCGAGATTGCTCAGCGTACAGGCGTTTTCGGGATAGTCCGGACCAAAAGCTGCGGTGTGGATCCGCAGTGCTCTTTCAAAATATTGCCTTGCCTCCTTCAGATATTTCCCGCGCTCATCCTCCTTTTCATCTGCGAGACGCGTGTAGAGTTCTCCGAGATTAGCCAGGCAAATCGCCACATCCGGATGGTCAGGCCCGTAGCCGGCTATGGAGGCGTCCAGGGCCCTGCGGTAGAAGAGCTCGGCATTTTGGGGGTCATCGAGGTCCGAGCAGACCATACCCAGATTGTTGCAGGTGCTTGAGATCGCCAGGCTGCCCTCGCCAAAGAGCTCCTTCTGAATGTCGTAAGCGCGCAGCAGGCATTCCATCGCTCCTGAGAGATCGCCCATCTCGTCCAGGGCGACACCCAGATCGTTCCAGACTTCCGCCGTTTTCGGGTGATCCGGGCCCAGTTCTCCGGTCAAAAGATCGAGTGCCTTTTCATAATGGCTCCGGGCATCATCGTAAAGCCCGAGCTTGACGCAGGCCTGGGCCGCGTATCTTTGCGCGCCGGCTGCCAGAGCAGCGGCACCGGACCCGGAAGATGCGGCATCTTCATCGCAGGGACCGCCGGCATTTTCTACGCGCATCCTTTCCGCTTCCGCACAGGCCCTTTTGGCGTGCTCAAGCGCGGAACGGTAGTTTCCAAGCCGGTATTCGATCCCTGAGACCGACAGGGAGAGCCTTGCGGCTGTGGCGGCGTCTTCACCGCCTAGGATCAGGCGGCATCTGGCGCACATCGCCGAGACCTGGGACAGAGCGCCCGCGTCATAGGTGACTGTGCTGTCCTCATCATAATACCGGATCCCGTTTTCGATCATCGGCCCGCAGTTATCGAAGCGGGGCTTAAGATCCGCAGCCGCTACGTCGGCGATGACCGGATGCATGGAAATATGCGCGGTGCGCGGATCGATCATCACGAGATGGAGATCCCGCAGACGAAGGAGGGAACGGCGCATCGCCTCCGAGGGCTCCTTTCCGGTGATCCGGAAGAAAAGATCCTTGTCCATACCCTGGGGAGAAAGGAGAGAAAGCTGCCTCAGGAGCTGCTGCGTATCTTCATCATAGGAAGAGAAGGTAAAAACGCGCCGCATCAGTTCATAGACAGAGCACGCCGCGGCGGGATCCCTTCGGGAGCTGACATCCCCCTCGATCTCCGGAAGCCGCAGAGATTCCAGCTTGTCCAGCACTTCCTGCAGTGAACTGAACCCGCTCTGCTGCTGCAGGGCGGCGGAAAGGAGCTCCACCAGCATGACATGCTTGCCGGCGGCCAGGATGATCCTGGACATCAGAACTTCCTCCGCTTCGGTCCAGCTGCAGGAGGTGTAAATACTCTTGGACAGAGCCAGCAGATCCTGAAGTGAGAATTCGTGTTCCGGCCCGGAGAGACATATCGAGGCATATTGGGGCGGCGCCGCTGTTCTGCCGGTGATCAGCAGGCGGGCTCCTGATCGGAGGAGCTCCTCAAGGACAGCCGCATTGGTCGTATTCTGAGCGGCGGGCAGGGAGAGCAGCTCTGTAAAAGTCAGGCCGTAGTCCGGCGCGTCGAAATTGTCCAGAATGAGCAGAAGACGGGAGCCGTACCGGGTGATCCTGCTGAGGTTGAACTCATAGAGAACATCGGGATCAGCCTTTGCCAAAGGCAGTGTGTCCCGGAACCGGATCGAGGCGATAGTGCTGCGCAGATCTTCATTATATACAGCGAAGATACAGGAACGGTCATAATAACGGGCGGCATAGGCGGCGGCCAGCGATGTTTTGCCGCATGCGCCTTCGCCCGTGATGAAAAAGGGCGCTCCTGAAGCCGCAAAATGTCTGCCGATCTGCTCGAGTTCCTGTCCGCGGCCAAGAAAATGCGCCGGGACGGGCGGAAGAGAGGCGGGGGCGATGGCAGGAACGGGGGACTCCTGCGCCTCCCGGATCTGCACGCGCAGAAGCTGGATATTGGGGGAGGGGATCAGCTTGCAGAGATTCTCGCAGCTGTCCCGCAGAAGGGCGGCCAGGACCAGCCAGGCGAGGGCGGTTCCCAGGTGCCTGCTCAGCGTGTCCCGGTCGGCGTCGTCGCTGCGTGCGGCTTCGTACAGATCGAGGCAGGAGCGGATGTACATGAACAGGCAGTACCTGTCCTGCGGGTCCATCTGCGGATCCAGGCCCTTCTCCTCATCGGATCCGGTGTCGAGAAAGCGCCGGAGCTCGGTGTACAGGGTGTCCATGCCCGCCTCGCTGTACAGGCCGCAGTAGTTGCGGACCAGGTAGGTATTGGCCTCTACGATGCAGTTCATGGCTGTGGACGGCACGACAGTGACGCCGCCGCTCGTGGTGATCGTCTTTACCAGCGCCTCGTCAAAATATTTCCGGTCCTCCGCCACAGAGTACCCCTTCTCCTCGCAGCGCAGCAGGTAACCGCGCCTCTTGGTATCCTTGCGCACGTAGTCCATAAGAAGATCCCACCCGCCAAAATGCAGGAACAGGAAATTGTCCCACAGCCTGTTGGCACGGCCGGATTTGGTCATGATATCTTCCATAAAATGAAGGCATGTCTCGGAGAGCCCGTCCGGGGTGTGGTTTCCCCTGGGCAGCTCCTTTTCCGCAGTGGGCCAGCGGAAGAAAATGCTGTCCCCTTCATATGTATAGAGCCGCGACTCGATGGCGGCCAGCGTCAATACGTATTGGTTGTGCATGGCGTTACCTGAATCTGTAGTTATCTGTGCTGTCTCAGCTGAGGCGGTGGTAGATCACGCGCAGCTGCAGCTCGCTGATCTCATCCCAGCCGATCTCGCTCGGAACATCTTCCACATAAATGGTGAACATGGCCTGTCTGTTGATCCTGAAGCACCCGTTGTGGCTGCTCAGGACCACAGAGGCAACGCAGTCGTCTCTGTCTATGATAGCACATTCGACGTCCGGCTCCATATCGGAAGAGATCGCAGAGCGCGTGCAGGCGGTCATCCTGCCGTGGATATTGATACTTCCTTTGGCCTTATCAAGTACTGTTCTTACCATATCAATGCGGATGCCGGTCTCCAGTCCCATCGGATCTTCTACTTTAGCGTTCATTCATGATACCTCCCGTTTCTCTGGTGTGCATATTCAGCATATGTGCGAAAAGCGGCAGGCACAATGCAAATTGTGGGGAAGAGCTCCCCAGTTTTTGCGGTGGTGACAAGAGGCCGGGGACCTGTCACCTTTTCAGGTGACAGGTCCCCGGCCTCTTGTCACATCTCGTGTCACATCATTCTTCTTTCTCTTCACATGCCTTGCGGATCGCGTCGACGACGATCTTCAGAGCCTTGATGCGGGCATATTTCTTGTCATTGGACTCCAGGATATACCAGGGGGCGTAGGTGGTATTGGTCTTCTGGAGCATTTCATCAATGGCAGCCTCGTACAGGTCCCATTTTTCGCGGTTGCGCCAGTCCTCGTCTGTGATCTTCCACTGTTTCTCCGGGGTGTTCTGCCGGTCAGTGAAGCGCTCGAGCTGTGTCTGGTTGTCGATCTGCACCCAGAACTTGATGACGACTGCGCCCCAGTCGGCGAGTTCTTTCTCAAATTCGTTTATTTCGTTGTAGGCGCGCTGCCAGTCATTCTCGCTGCAGAAGCCCTCCAGCCTTTCCACCATGACGCGGCCGTACCAGGTGCGGTCGAAAATGGCGATGTGGCCGTCCTTGGGAAGCCTGTTCCAGAATCTCCACAGGAAATGCCTGGCCTTCTCGTGGGGCTCGGGGCTTGCGATGGGGTGCACCTCGTAGCCGCGGGGATCCAGGGCGCTGGTGATCCTCTTGATATTGCCGCCCTTGCCTGCCGCGTCCCATCCCTCATAGGCGATGATGACCGGGATCTTCTTGCGGTAGAGCTCGTTATGCAGATCGCGGAGCTCCTTCTGGAGTCGGTCCAGCTCCTTGTCGTACTCCTCCTTGGTCAAAGTCTTGTCAGCCAGGGAGACCTCGGACAGCTTCGGGATCGGATTTAAGGGGAATACATTCTGGCGGATCGGCGCTGCGAGGGCGTGATTCTTGAGAGCGGTGTCGATCCCCTGATTGAGGAAGCGCAGAACCTGCAGCTCAGCCCATTTCTTGTTGCTGGCGTCGATGATGTACCAGGGGGCAGCGGCGCGGTCCGTGTCCTCGAGATAGTGTTCATATACGTCAAGGTATTCCTTGTAGTGCTTGTTCTCGTGCAGATCGTCGCGGATGACTCTCCAGCGGGTGTTCTTGTCCGCCATAAGGGCGTCGAGGCGCCTTTTCTGCTCTTTTTTGCTGATGTGGAAGAAGAACTTCATCACCAGATAGCCATTGTCGGTGAGGGAGCGCTCCGTCGTGTTGATGCTGCGGATGCGCTGCTTGTACTCGTGCTCGCTGAGCTCGCCCTCCATCAGCTGTGTTGTCACTTCGTTCATCCAATAGGTGTCGAAGAAAGTGAACTTGCCGGCCTCGGGGATCTCCAGCAAGTATCTGTGCAGGAAAGGATAGCGTTTCTCCTCTTCAGTAGGGGAGGCCATTGTCTTGACGCGGAAGAACCGGGGGTCGATGCTCTTGATGACCCTGCCGATCACACTTCCCTTACCGGCGGCGCCCCAGCCCTCGAAGATGACCATGACAGGGAGCTTGGCCTGCTTGATCTGCATCTGATAGCCGAAGAGCCTCTCCTGAGCCTCCTTGAGTTCCTTTTTAAATTCTTCCTCCCCGGGCTCCACAGCCTTAACAAAATCCTTTAACATTTTTATTTCCTCCCAAGTACTATGAGCCGGGCATGCGTAAAAACCCGGACTTTTGCTAACCGATAGCATAATTATAGCAGACACTATTTTGACATGCATTAGTCAGAAAACTATAAAATGGAAGCTGTTTTCCGTCATAATTTATTGTCGTTTCGGAGTAGCACTGCCTATATGAGTTAGCTATAATTAACCAACGGAAGTTAAATTAAACTAACCTATTCGAAGCTGACTTGTTTCAGACAGATATAACAGCAGGAGGTACACATGAGCGTTATTATCCTGGGCGGAAATGAATGTATGGAGAGACAGTACAAGGATCTCTGTAAGGAATACAACTGTAAGGCGAAGATCTTCATAAAACCCTCCGGAAGCCTCAAGAACAAGCTCGGAAATCCGGACCTGATGATCTGTTTTACCGGAGCGCTTTCCCACAAGGTGCTCAAGAACGCGCAGAACGAGATCAGGGGCTGCGGCACGGCTGTGGAGCACTCCAAGACCGCATCGGTCTCCGCGCTTCGCGGGATCCTGGAGAAATACGCCTGCTGATCACAAAGGATCAGGAAACTGATCAGGATGGAGAACGGGAATGTCTGATGAACTTTTGATCAAATGCGGATCCCCCACATTGGCAGGTCTCAAGACCGGAAATATGTTTTCCTACCCCTATGTGAGCAGGGAAGAAGTGAAAAGCGATCTGCGCCGGCTTAACAAAATATTGGTGCCGAAGGGTCTGCGCGTTCTGCCGCTGCGCTACAGCGACAAGACGGTGCTTCTATACCTGTACAGGATCGCGGACCTGAAAAAGGACCTGTCTCAGAGCGAGGCGGTGAAGATCCTAAGGGAAGTCGGTTACGACAGCAGCGACTCGGACCGCTGCGTCGTCGAGCTGATCAGCAAGCTCCGCAGCGCCAAGGATTTTCCCCACGAGGTGGGGCTCTTCCTTAGCTATCCGCCGGAAGACGTGCGCGGCTTCATCGACAATCACGCCGAAAACTGCAAATATCTCGGCTTCTGGAAGGTGTATGGCGACGTGGAGAAGGCAAAAAAGACCTTTGCGAGCTATGAGAACTGCACGAAAGCCTATAACAGAATGTGGAGAAGAGGAGCGTCCCTGCGGAGCCTGATCGTGAGCTGAGGGGCAGTGCGAAGGGGATCACTGTTTTGACAGGCGATCCTGACAACGGCAGATCATGCCGGCTCACCGGCATTGATCATATATTTTACTGCAGCACATTCCGCTGCAAAAATTCATATCAAGGAAAGGAAGTAAAGAATCATGAGCAAAGTAGCAGTCGTTTATTGGAGCGGAACCGGCAACACAGAGGCTATGGCCAACGCGGTAGCAGAAGGCATCCAGGGCAAGGGCGGCGAGGCCGTTCTGGTAGGACCCTCTGATTTCACAGCAGACGCAGTCGCACAGTATGACGGCATCGCATTCGGATGCCCCGCTATGGGCGCTGAGCAGCTTGAGGAGGCTGAGTATCAGCCCATGTGGGACGATGTAAAGGGCGCTCTGTCAGGCAAGAAGATCGCTCTGTTCGGCTCCTATGGATGGGGAGACGGCGAGTGGATGCGCATGTGGGAGGACGAAGCCCGCGATGCAGGCGCTGATCTGGTAGTCGACAGCGTTATGGCTAACAACGAGCCCGATGACGACGCAGTCGAGGCCTGCAAGGCCCTGGGCGCAGCTCTGGCATAATCATGATTGACAACATAGGGAACCTGACGGGAGGTCCTGCATATCAATGCGGCACCTCCCCCTTTTTATGTGGACGATGGACTAAAAGGCAGCCGGAGCATACAAGCAGGAAAGGGGACATATAAGTAGGAAAGGGACATATAAGCAGGAGGGGGGCGGATGCAGATATCGGATCTTCCAAGGCAGGATCGGGCAGAGATCAGCCGGCCTGTCAATATTTACCGCACAGCAGGTATAAATTTCCGGAATGTTGTATTATAATCTATCAAAGGGCAAGACCCCTCTTCCGCCGGGAAGCGGGATTGCCGGGTGACAGATCGCGATAGAAACAGGATCGCTTAAGGAGAAAGAGATGCATTGCAATAATTGTGGACAAGAGATTCCGGACGGCCTGAAGAACTGTCCCATCTGCGGTATGCCGCTGCAAGAGGGAAATGCAGGTCAAAATAGTGATAAAGGAAACGAAGACTTAAGCGGCGAAAATCCTTCCGCCGACAATCCTGACCCCGCTGTCAGCCCCGGTTCCGGCGGCGGAGAAGATCCCGGCAAAAAAAAGAAACTGATCATAGGTACTGCCGCCGGATGTGTGGCCGTGCTCATCCTGATCTTTATGCTGTTGTCCTCAGGAAATGACAGCAGCTCACAGGCTGATCACGGCGGGTCATCAGGCAGTGGTACCGGTAATACGCCGGCAGCTGAGGAAACGCAGCAGGCTGAGACAGCAGAAGAAGCTAAGGCAGCGGAAGAGGCTAAGGCGGCCGAAGAAGCTAAGGCAGCCGAAGAGGCTAAGGCGGCGGAAGAGGCTAAGGCGGCAGAAGAAGCTAAGGCAGCTGAAGAAGCTAAGGCAGCCGAAGAGGCTAAGGCGGCGGAAGAGGCTAAGGCAGCGGAAGAAGCTAAAAAAGCGGAGGAGGAATCCCAGCAGTACTACATCCCTGAAAATGCCAAAAAATATAACGGGCATCACTACTACATTTATACGGATATAAAGTCAGACTGGGATGACGTCGTTGACGCCTGTATTGAGCGAGGAGGATATCCGGCTGTAATTAATGATGAAAATGAGAACGAAGAACTTTATCGCTATATGATAAGCATGGGCCATGACCAGGCGTTTTTCGGTCTGGTTTATGATTCAGGCATCGATGAATGGGTCTATCAGTCGGGAGATTTTTCGTCTTTCAGAGACTGGGGATATAACAGCAAGGGAGAGGCTGAGCCGAATAATTCCGGAGGATCGGAATTCAATGTTGAATTTGATATCAACATGTTTGACGGATACTGGAATGACGCGCAGTTCGGAGCAAAGGTTTATACTCCTGACGGGGAAGCATATAAAGACCGCTATGCTTATATCTGCGAGTGGGACCGATAACAGAGAAGAGGCAGAAAAGCCTGAAAGGGCTTTTCCGCCTCTTTTTTTGCTTTAGAAGGAATCAGGGTAAGTCGCAATATCTTCTGCGAGTGCGGGATGATAGATCCCTCCATATGAATAACTAAATAGATCTCCGCTGTCTTGGCTGATCTGTTTGACAGTGACAGAGTTTCCGCTTCTTATAAGGGTCATGTTGTCAAAGCGTATAGAATTATCTTCTTCGGCGGAATAATTGATGTTAATGATCCCGTTGGCGCGGTAATAGATGTCATCGATCTGAAATCCCTGGTTCTGGATCATGTCGATATATTGCTGAGCCCCGCTGCACGTCAGAAGATCATCAACACTGATGGCAATGCCGCCGTATTCCTTAAAATCGCCATCCCAATAGAAATAATAAGGCTTCCAGGTGTGAGCCAGATACATTTGCATGGAGTTATCGTAGACACCATCGAAGTCGGACAATATGGCAGTCATATCCCCGCCCGGTTCCTCCTGATGAAGGGACATCCCTCTGCGGGAAAACTCGTGTTCATACCATTCACCCTCCTTTACTCCGAAGATATAAGTGAGATCACCGGTTGTAAAGTACTCGCCGACCAGATAGAAATCGCACTCTTTAAAGCGAAGCATGTGATTCTGTTCGGAATAGTTATACAGCGCTGCTTCAGAGAGAACAGTCTCAACGGAGTCTTCTGTCACATAATACAGATTGCCGACGAACCCGTAATCAACTGTTTCCCCAACCAGGGCAAAAGCCTCACTCTTGCCGTCCCTGTCATAGTCAGAGATACAGAAGTCAGCAATGTTATCATCGCTGCCGATCGTTTCTGTCAGCACTGCGCGAAGTGATCTTTCCCTTGCGGCAGCATCTTCAGCCGGGTCTGCAGGCTGCGTATCGGGATCTGAAGGATTTTCTTCATCGCTCACAACTTCTAATTCGGCGGTCTGTCCGGTCTTACCATCCGATGAGGCGGCCTGTTCGCTATGACCATCCGATGAGGCGGCCTGTTCGCTATGATCATCCGATGAAGAGACCTGTCCGCTTTGATCATCTGATGTGGCGGCTTGTCCGGTCTGGTCATCTGATGAGCCAGTTTGTTCAGATGTATTGCCGGCAGCAGTTCCTTCTTCGGAATACGGACCCGGAGAAGGCGTCGGCTGTGGTTTCCCGAACAACAGGATCACGATAACGGCAACGATACCGATAATGATGGCAGCAAGAGGAACGCCGGGCCTTGAGGGTTTCTGTTGATCCTGTGATCCGTCGGAATCCGTGACGCGGAACTCAGAAACCTTCCCATGGCCTTCAGCGGATTCTGTTTTATTTACCGCAGGAACTTTTTGGATAAACGTTTTTTTCTTTTTGTTTACTGCGGGGTCGATCTTGCCTCCGCAGATCATACATGAGGACAGATGATCGGGGATCTCTGATCCGCAATGTGGGCATATCATAGTTTGCTCCTTTATAACTTTTTTTATATTTTATAGTATAATATGTCGACGGGCAATTGTGTTCATAAAAGATGACGCGTGTGATCGTTTATCTCAGAGGGGTCTTCCTCCTAAGATAAAGTGAATAAAATGAATGTTATATGGACAAAAGATTAATTGCATTTTATATCAAAAAACAGATTGGTCTAAAAAGTGACAAGAGAATCGTGCCACCTGTAAATGCCACTTGTGGCAAAACACCCATGATTTTATTCTACTAATATAGTAACAAATCAAAGCGTTTGGGGTGGAAACGAACAATGAAAACACAGTTCTCTGAAATCCTTTCAGAAATCATATCTCAATCGGAATTCAGCAAAAATGAAATGATCCGGAACTGCGATATTGACCGTTCAAGCTTTTTTAAATTTCTAAACGGCACGCGGACTCCTACCCGGGAACAATTAAATACTATATGCAGGAAGCTTCTTCTTACTCCCGATGAGGAACGGGATTTAAGGGAAGCCTATTCTTATGCCACCAGAGGGAACAAACAGATTACGATCAGTAATCGTGTTCTTGATATTCTATGGGCACTGGAGAACGGAAACGGGGAGAGAGCTAAAAAGAATGCCGCCTCTTCTGAAGGCATTTCTGCCCCCAAGTATGAAGTGATCAGCGGCAGCAGGGAGGTGTTTGAGTATCTGAGATCTGCTATGATTTATGAAGCGTCAGAAGGCGGCGCTGAACATGAGATCGATGCGTTTCTGCCTGATCTCGCTGAGCCGTTCTGGACCTGGCTCATGGCCTATATACAGGAAAACAGCGGGAGCGGGATAAAGGTGTGCAGCCTCGTGGAGCTTCCGGCAAGGATATATAACACGGACGCTCTTTTGTATAAATTCAGATATCCTTTGCTGTATTCCCTGTTATATCCGGATACCTTCATTGGATATTATTATTATGATAATTCGGCGGGGGCATCTGACCTGGGCGAGCTGTATCCGTATTCTCTGATCTTGGACAGCCGGACCATACTGCTGAACGCAAAGATGGACAGAGCAGTCGTCACCGCTGACAGGAATTTCTGCGGTGATGACAGAAAAAGGTTTTTAAATAATCTTAACAGCGCGCATCTTCTCGCCCGCAAAGTCGCAAACAAAGAGATCAGCAAGGAACTGACCGGGGGGATCGAATTCTGCTACGGCGGCTGCAGCCTGGACTATCAGTTATGGGACAGGAATACCAGGAAGTATTTCAGCGCGAAGGATCTTGAAGGTTTTCTGAATTCGATGCCGGGCACAGCCGATGAACGGGAGGCTAAGGCACTCGTGAACCGTAGAAAGGCGTTTTCAAGGAACGTGCTGGAATGTGTCGGCAGCAAAACATTCCTTGTTGATGAGCGATTCCTTCCGGCGGCCAGGAACTGGGCGGTCGCTCTGACCTCCAAGGAAGAATTGATGATATACAGTGAAGACAACCGTTTTCACCTGATGATAGATGAAATGCATATTGTGAGAGCATTCAGCAGCTTTTTCGAGGGATTGGAATCCGGAGGATATGTGATCGGTCCCGGACTGGCAAAGGAAATCGTTAACAGGCTCATCGTCGGCAATAGTATATCTGCTGAATAAGAGCAAAATTGCGGGATGGCAAAATAGTGGATGAATGTTAGTTTGCCACCATGCCGTGCCACTTGTTGATAAATGATTACAAATTCTATAATCAGTAGGGATTTTTATATTTTATTTATGGTTTTCATACATATTAACTGTTTGTGAAGGCATTTTGTTCTGTGCAAAGGTTACAAATCGGAAAGGTGTGTCTGACAACCCGGAAAAGAGGAAATGATCATGCTCAATACAATCAAAAAGAACGGCAAGAGGATCTTGGCGGTCCTGATAGCCGCGGTGCTTCTGACCGCGGTCCCTGTAGTGCCGCTGCATGCGGACACTGTGAAGGATGACACCACGATCGATTTCGTACTGGTACTGGACTGCTCCGGAACAATGCGGGACAATGATCCCGAACGCTGGACAGAAGCGGCGGCCAAGGAGTTCGTCAATATTCTGGGGACCGAGAATGTGCGCCTTGCGGTGATCGCCATGGGCCATGAATACGGGAATGACGCTTATCCGGTCGGCCAGTCCGACAATTGGAGCAGAAACCGTGTCAAGGTGGCGTTCCCTCTTCAGAATATAGGCGGCAGTGGGGAAAAGAGTGAGGCCAAAGAGATCATTCATGATGTGACGAATCAGGAAAGCGGGAAGACGATGACCCCCATCGGTTACGCGCTGCAGGCCGCCTATGAAATACTAGAGGAAGGTGAGGCGGCAGATGATAACGCGGCAGTGATCCTCCTTAGCGATGGCCAGGTGGACGGCCAGACGGACTACGTGGAGCGCGGAAATACGAAAGATTTCAAGAGTATCGATGATGCCTGCGACAGATGCGCGGACCACGGCTGGAAGATCTTCGGCATGGAGCTGAACTATAAAAAAGCCAATAAGGAGGGGGACGGCTTCCCGGGTATCGCGTATCATCAGATGCGCGAAA
>Ga0326513_10001088_pt1 | contig 22242 bp, 17 predicted proteins | sample 2_2465_0518_D_FD_203654 | JGI IMG/M metagenome (GOLD analysis project Ga0326513, IMG submission 203654) | Bovine rumen microbial communities from UC Davis, California, United States - 2_2465_0518 | ecosystem: Host-associated > Mammals > Digestive system > Stomach > Rumen | place: USA... | reverse complement strand
CTACCTCAAACCAGTCTATCATCCCATCGGGGAGGAAAAAACTGATGATAAAATCTCGATCTATACCTGATGTTTGCTGTTCCATGGTGCAAAGGTACGAAAAATAATACTTCATGTATCATATATGCACCATTTTTCGGCTAAGCATGCATCAGGCTCCCACGGAAGTTTTCATCTGCGCCAGTTTCTTATTTCCATTTCTGCACCATTGAACTTAGATGGATTACGTTTATTTGTCTCGATAAATGTCATTGCTGTCTGACATTTTATCAACCACTTCTCATCTTGCGTCATAATAGTCTCTTCTTATCAATCATGCCAACCATTGGGATAGAGATTCCTATCTTCTAAAAACTCTACACAATGTTCTAAGAAATGTTCATTCCTCAAAAAAGTCAAAGCAGCATTAAGTGCATACCTCCAACCTCCACAGCATTCTGGACTAATAGCAATTGTCAAAACCTTTATCTCATTAATATGACTCTTTATAACACCTGCAATATTTCTTATGTACGCATCCGTTAAGAACTTCATTGAAGGGTCTTCTATAAAAAAATAATCCAAGTCCAAATTAACAATCCATTTATCAACGGCTGCATTTCTGGCCATAGCCATTAACATTTCGTGTTCCCTAACACTAAGTTCATAATCAAGCGTGCCACTCAAATGGCAAGGAGATATTTCTTCTATTACATTACATCCTAAATTCATCCTTCTCTCACGGTCATCCAGGCTCTTATGTGTAGCATATACACATTTCCTAAACCAATCTGGAAAGAGTTGAATAGTTTGGTTGATATAATTATCCCATGTAAATGCCGGTCTATCCTGTTGGGTTACTGATGTATTCCTAATACCCGTGTATTCATCAATCGATACACGCGGATTTTCCTTAAGGTACTGATAACAGGAATAAGGAGCCAAAGCACCGAGATCATTATGTCTGTCAATATGGAAAAACTGATAGCTTTCTTCAGAACTGCACTCCTGCATCCAACACCATGCAGCAGCAAGGTGGTTATCCATTATGTAAAGAGGTAGTCCATCTGCTTTCCAAAGGAAATTCAAATGGGTATCATATGAGTTTCTTCGTAATATATCCTGAGTCGTTGCCTTAATCCACATAGCTTATCCCCCTTCTCTCGTATATTTTATCGATAATTCTTTTGAACCGGGACGAACTTAACGCATCAAGATTGTCCACATTTGCCCAGTCTATATAGTCCTTTATCACCTTTAACAGTCCATACACTTGCTCTATCTCTTTTAGTTTCACTTCCTGTGGTTCAGCCATATCGGGGTCAATATTGCGAAGTTTTTCTATAATTTCCACCTGTTTGTCTTTCTGTTCTTTCCAATACTTCACCAGTTCTACATAGAAATCATCGTCACGTATCGTGTCATCAACCACGACAGGTAGTATTCTGTCCTTATATCCATCATTATTCATGATGCCAGACAACTCATACATACAATTCTTCGACCTCAGATATGGTCTACTTAGCACCACTATCACGGTATTTCCCTTCCTGATGGCATTCATAAATTCTTTGATATTCTCCGTGTAGTGACAATCCTTCCTGTCAAGTTTGTAGGGAATGCCCATGTTTTCTAATACAAATCCCAAATAATCTACTATATGTGCAGAATGACCCTCCCAGTTATACGAGATATAAATGTCTTCGTCATCACCCCAAGGCTTACATACTACCATTTCGTCATCGGTCTTTGTAATATACACTCCATCCACTAACTGCATGGCTTCATTAATATCGCCTATACCGGAATAGGATGAATAATACTTGTCTTCAAACGTGAGAATATAGCGGTTCAAATACTTATACTGTTCTCCCTTCTGAGTCAACTGTCGCAGATATTGCTTCACTTCAATTAGTGCATCTTTGCTTTTCATAGCAATCTTCTCCAAGGAGTTTAATATGCTATTAAGCATAAAATGCCCATCAAGCTTATGCTCTTCGTTATAACGGATAAAGTAGCACAGTGACGGAATGGCATTCGGATTATCATAATTGAAGTGGTAGTCGTCCCCATCACTTATCATGTCAGGATGAGTAGCAAGATAGTCCAAAGCATCCATACTGCCCATACTTATTAACAGCTGCACAGCCCGCTTTAAATCGTATCCAGTGTAGCTCCTATACTCTGCCTCTAACTGTTCTTTCACCCAGGCACCTTCCTGGGTATTTCTAACAAGCGTAGAGTAGCAGTAAATCCTGTCTGACACCTTCATCCCTGCTACAGCATTCTTGATTTCTTCTACTTTAATTCCTTTTTTCACAAGCGTCTCTAATACATTAGCCGACATGGAGTAACCTTTCAAGGCAAAGCGAAGCGCAAGACTATAACCTTCCTCAAAGTGATTTTCAATAATAAAGTCTGAAAAGGCATACGACAATGGATACCTTTCATTTTCAACATTCGCACGTAGTTTCTCTATAACCTTCGGAGCTAATTCCGATGCATCCACCCGCTCTGTGATATAATCGAAAAGGGTATACTCTCGGTGATAGTAACCATCTGCATCCTTTCTTGATATTTTATAGCTTCCATAAATCAATAATGAGGGTAATTTTTCTATCGGTATTTCATATTCGCCCTTAAGCATCAGCCCTATTGCCTCACGCCAATAATATATTGTCTGTCTATCACAAAGCTTCATAACCGATTCTCTCGCCCAGTTTATCACTCGCTGCATGATTTCTTCACTTACAGTAACATCCAGTTCAGGCCTTTCCATCATCCCTGACACCTCCCTCATGAAGAAGGACTCGTAGATTGTTTGGTTCTTTATTCCTTTCACAATCTCTCCAACATCATAATGGTCACTGTCATCAGCATATTGCAGCAAAAATCTGAATGCATATTGATTGTACCCTTCGTCAAGGTCACGCAGTTTCTTATAATGCTCCTTTCTGGAACTATGATTGTCCAGCCCAGTCACCATCTCCAACACAATCTGTTTGAATACAGCATAGTTGGCAAAGTCTTTGAAGGCTTGTATGCGTCTCTCTCTTCCCTTTGTAACCACAGCTGGTTGTGGAAACTTTTCTTTGTATAGCATGTCTGCGTATTCAGCCACATCTGAAAAGGGTATTTCATGATACCAACTGGCTTTTGCCCAATCAGTTCCATCGACAGCAGTGTAATTAGCGAAGTCGTCTTTAACATCCTCAACTGTCATCCAAAGGCCAGCCATTATGTAGCATTGTTTAATATCATCCAATTTAGCCGTTTCTCCCTCTTTGGCTGGAAACAACTCTGCTTGCCGCATATAGAAAACTTTTCTGCCACGTTCGCGTAAACCAGCAGCCGCATAATATTCCCTCAGTATCACTAACAATTCCTGAGATTGCTTGTCATGCTCGAAATAATGAGAATAATCCTTGAATATATTACTATAATAATCCTCCACAATTGCCGCCAACCCCACATGACCTTTCTTGATATATTCACTCACTTGTTTTAATGCAGTTTTGATCATGTTTAGGAATTCCTCCTGCTCATCGTGGTATTCATAATTGGAGTGATAGAATTTGTGGATAAGTATCTTCTTTGCTCCTTCAATGGTTTTCACCTTTGCCAGAGCCATATAGATAGCTGTTCGCGTCACTACACGGGTGGTATGTCCCTCCTGCTGGTTGTGTACATATTCTTCTTTCTCTAGAATATAGTCTATGTATTCATCTGTTTTATCTGCCTCACCTATCAGCCTTGTCATAGACCTGACAGCCTCATAGTGATTAGAATCTTTAACAATGGCAAATAACCTTTCCAAATAAGATTGTTGAGTGAAGAAGGAATTTTCGAAATAAAGGAATGACAAATCATGTAATGTACCTTGGGTTTCCAATGATTCTTTTGTCTTTCGTAGCAGCACGCAAAAAAGCTGCTCAACCTGTTCATCACTGTCTGCCTTCAAACAGTCCCAGTTTAAGAAGTAGCATAGGCACATCAAATCGGAATAATACGCAGTACCTAGCTCTGCTTCGTTAAGTTCATCAATAACAAAGCCTACTGTATTTCGCGAATACCCGAACTTCCATAAATCCTCATAGTCGTGAGTCATGATATTAGATATTCTGATACCCAACGACTTGTATTCCAGCAGAAGGCCTTTGAGCACTTCGTTTCGCGTATTTTCATCCAGCATGTCCCGGTCAATATAAATGACCAATTCCAGACTTGCTTTCTTCAGCCAACCCAAGATGACGGCTACTTCTGCTTCTCTGTCTCTCCCATACATCGACAGCCATAACATAATGATGTTATACCATTCTGGTTTAATGCGTCCATTGGGATTCGTAGCCAGTTGACTGGCTTTGTCCAGGCCCACTCTGTTCAGGTAGTTTGCAACCAGCCACTCACGGAAAGCATTATGGGCAAACGAATACTGCCCTTCCTCACAACGTATAAGATCGTATCGCAAACACTCCTCCAAATTACCGTCATCGTTCTGGAGACACATACGTAATTCGTCCTTGCTCAGACTTTGGGCATTGGTCAATGATAGTCCAAGGGCAATTCGCTCAAGCAAACGTACAGATTCATCAAAACTATGTTGCGTTGCCAATGGCACATTCTTTTCATCCGTTTCTTTTTTGTAACTTCTCTCTATGAACAGATGATATATCTCAGCTTTGGTTTGGGGCAACTGCTTACTTCTCTCTACATATGCATCTATCAGCACGGTCAAGAAAAAGGGGTTCTTCACAAAGTCTTCTAACTGGTTACTGAAGACACATCTTATAAAGCCATTGTTCTTCCCTAATCTTCTATCCACATAGTCGTTAGCATCACCTAAACTCAGCTCTTCAAGGAATAATTCTGTAAACAATTCCAGTTGGCGTTCTCTGCGATAGTTGCTCCTGCACGAAAGAATCATCTTCATCTCAGGATGTTCGTAGGCATATCCGCTAACCTCTTCCAACAGGTCTTCATATTTTTGACCGTTCACCTCATCCAGCGCATCGATTATGAGAACAACCTCCCTGCTATCTACGTATTGTGATTCCGGCAAATCGTTTCTCTTCAGTTTCGTATTAGTTCTAACCTCAAAACTCACTGGAAGATAAAGGCCGCTTTGCTGCAACTCCCAGCATAATTGTTTCAGCTCTGTTGTCTTACCGGTCTGAGCACTGCTATACAGCACATATTTATTATTCTGTCCTTCTATGCCTGTCACATAGTCAGCCAAAGTAAACCGTTCTTTCTTTCCGAGAGCATAGTAAAGGAAATTACTATCCGATTGATCCGAAGTACAATATCTACGTATATAGCCATCAACAGCTTTATGTCTAGTTAGTCCTCTGCGTATATACTGTCCCTTATCTGATTCTTGTTTGTTCAGGAGTTCTAACAACTTATCAATCTTCTCATTAATTGTTAATAATCCCAGTGTTGTAATATAGTGAGACACTTCTTCATCCTTACATAATTCTTCCGCCCATAACTCGGTTAGGGTTTTCAAGGTCACACTTTCCTTATCCCAGTCCTCTGAACCATACAATTTCTTTAGCATACTGAGGTCATAAAACCACTTTTGAGCAATACGCTGCCTGATTGTGTCATCAGCACGCCATCTTGCCAACGCTTTTTGATAGCATTGTTCAATACGCTCCTCCGGAGTATCGTTATCCTTCTTAGAGAAGACCTCTCTCAAAGATGGCAACGAACCAGCCAAATAAGAGGAAATAAAACCAAATATGAATGAACTAAACTCCATATGCTCTTTTAACTTCAAAAAAAACGGGCGACTTCCTACTCTCCCACATATTCATGCAGTACCATCGGCTCTTACGGGTTTTACTTCTCTGTTCGGAATGGGAAGAGGTTAATCACCGCAGATATAGCCACCCTCGACTAATCTTCAATAAAGTAGCGTAGGCTACCAAGCAGCAGAGAACAGCGTAAAGGATATAACTGTTGCTATGTTCATCACCGTGACCGGCAAGCAGATACCGCATACTGACATTGCCGCAATGACAAAACAAATGAGCAGCAATATTTCTACTACCCAATCAATCCAACTTTTCGGTCGATTCTATCTGAAGAATAACATCCTCAGCACATGTATCACATACGCCCCTACGGCGAGTGGGTCACATAGAGGAACACATACATGAAAGATTGCCATCGCTAAAGATGAACCGCCAGTCACATTCTCCAATACATTTAACGTCCTTTTCAGGACGGGCACTGCCTAGCATCTCGCTAGACAAGCCTAATCAAAAACAAATTTTGCCATAATTCATTTATTTAAGCGTTTACAAAAAATTAATCTATCCCTGTCTTTCAACAGGGCTATATCTTTCTAATTACGAATTCCTATCCATAAACTCTTCATCTTCAATTTTCAGATCTCGATGTACGCATGTTCCTTTCTGTCACATGCTTCTTGGATTCCGAAAATTACTTCATTATTGAGTATTTTACCGTGAAAACCAGATGCCAATAATAGTAAGATACAACAAAGTTTATGTAATCGCATACCTAAAGCCAGCATGTCCTCATTTTGTGCTATGAGAGGCTTACTATCACTCACCAATTTACCATGAAATGACTTATTTCTTTTATTAATAGCATCTTTATCTGCTTCAGTCAATACATACCCCAGCTTCTCAAAACTTAATGTAAGTTTATCGGCATTAGGCGGATAATTTATGTTCGCAAGTTTATTCTTATATATCACCTTAGCAGTATCGGGAATAATTGACATCTCATCAACAATTTTCTTCAAAGCAGGCAATACCTTTTCATTATAGTCTTCCCAACTCATCGGAGGTGGTGTCTTTGTAACGCCCTTCATCAGCGAAGATGTTATTGTCTCAATTGAGACGCAATAGAAAGGCACTTGATAGCCTACGTCTAACATGCTACCATCAAGCAACATTGAGGCACCTACATACATATCATCGTCCTTAAGCAATAGTTCAGAAAGCTTTTGGAATGCGTCTAAGCCAACGGGATTGCCATCATAATACCAGAACACGCCATCTTTATCGGTTGCAGTAACCTCATCTTTTGCATACTTCTGGTAGTCATGCATGCTTAACATGGAGATAATCTCTGTCCTCTGTGTATCAAAGATCTTATAAGGGCACCATTTTGAGGGTCTGAAATTATCCACTATAATTCCCGATATTTGTTGAAATTGCTTATCCGCACTTGCAACCTTAAACCTACAACCACCATAATACTTTCCAATTACAAGACCTAAAGCAACAGTAACAGCCATTACGACCCTGTCCATTTCTACTTCGGTCATTGGTGAAGAACTTTCTATAACCATTGATTCCTCCCCCTTTTCGTGGAAAATGCACAGATTCTTATTATCAACACATAATGGAATAAGTCCCTGTATATAATGACATCCACTCTCGGTTTGATATGGTATTGCACTGATTTTCAGGAACCACTCGCTATCACTTACTTTATAAACATAGCGCCAATAGTGCGACAAAGTTTTGTCAGAAATGGATAACTGTTCTAAGTGAGACACCTGAAGGTTAATTTCCTGTGACATCTTATCATCAACTACAGTCCTACCCGTGTATGCATAATACCATTTAGGTATTATAAACTCCCGATATCCGTCATTCAAGAAAATATCACTTAATGGCGACTCCCACATGGAGTTTGAGTAGATACTTTTATATGAAAAGAGCAACACGTCAGATTGTATGTGAAATCTATTCTCAGTACCCACATTATCGATACCTTTCACACCCCACATGCGACATTTCCATAACTGATGAACGGAATCAAAAGTTGGCGCTACTATTTTAACTGGTATATCACTCATTCTTAGACTCCTCCTTTATTCTCATGAGGACAAATTCTGCGAACTCTGGTGTACACTTTATGTGGTCAGCCCCCCATTGCATACCATTTAATTTATTCCCCGATGGCACGACAGTACATTGCGGATAGCACCTTGCGAATTCTGTTCTCAGATCAATAAGAGTAAGATTCTTCAGAGGCCACTGCAATCCATATTCCCGAGTCAGGTTTTTGCACCAAATATAATTGGGCCATTGCTCATCGCCTGGCTTAGCAAAGGATGTCAACCTGCCTCTTCTGTCTGTTGCTTCAAAAACTGAAATTAAATGCTGAGACACTACAGAATAGGCGATCAAAATATCTCCTTCTGCAATCCCAGAAGGTTTCTTTGTACTGAAGGTGATTTGATGTTCACTATTCCCAAACAATTTTGTTGGTGGAACTGGTTGCGGGCTTTTTCCCAGAGGTTTCAGCCAATAGGTAATGCCTGTAACTTTAATGGTCGGTTTCTCAATCATATCTATAAAACTAACATCAATCGTCGGAGGTTTAACATCTTCCTTCGGATTGTCATCAATCCATTGTTTCATCTTCATTAGGGCCTTTTCCGTTAACTCTAACGATGCATCTTTTACAATTTGCTGGTGCATGTTTGATATTTCCTTTTGATCATTAAAGAAAATTCCCCATTCATGATTGTTTTCAAGCCCGTTATCAGTAAAGTTGGCAGATGTAACAATCGCACCTGTATAATTTGAATCCCTCTTACCGATATACACCTTCCCATGAAGCTGATTGTCGATTTTTACTGTCAGATGGAATCCTCGTGTTTTTTCAGTCGGAACAGCTCCATCAACACGGGAACCTTTCTTAACTGATCAGGATCCTTCTCCTTCAGCGTCGTTATCAACGTTAACTCCTGAAGCCCCGCTGTCAGACAGTTCCCAATCTTTTTGATAGCAGGTAATGAGACAAAAGGGCTAACAATTAGAACTTCACTGCTCCTGGCAAGCAAATCCTTCACCTCTTCCAAATGGTTACTTGTACTATTATTAACGATTCTCATAAGAACGATGGATTATCATTACCATTTTTGCTCAATAATTGTCTATCAATACATGTTCGTCGCCACATTATATTGACAGCATTCAATGAAAAGCCTAGTTCTTTTCTGTTAACAAAATAATCTTCAAATTTCTTAGAATTGTACTCAATTTCTGGTACGTTTTCTATATTGGGAAGTCTATTAGCTCGTAATTGTCTCGGGCAGGCTATCAAAACATATCGTAGTTGGAATTGTCTTTGAGTGTCTTCTTCAAGAGTAGGAGCGATTTCTCTGTCAAACGAATAGAATCCTTTTCTTGCCATATCTTTAAATGAGGCAATATAAGCGTTATATGGCGAGAAATTATCTCCATCGGTTTCAAGTAGTCCATTTTGCCCTTTTAACCTCTGATTTACATAATCACTATTGATAAAAATTTCATTTTCACTATCCGCATACAAATAATCCATCTTGGCAACAGCCTGTTGAATTAGACGATTCTGCCCTTTAGTAATCATAGAAGGCAGCACGCCACCATTTGACGCACCATGGATATAAATATCTCCGATTTTTACGAACCAATCTATATCACGTGTTGACCACTCTCTTTCTGGATACATCTTATTATAGAGATGGAAATACATTTTTGCAATTGTTACAGTAGTCCCTTATTTCAAGAGTTCTTGGTCTAAGTGCCTTGCTAAAACAAATATCTCCGAGAGGTATCGTTTTTTTTCTTGTTGTCATCAGCTTATTGGCTGCATGTTGCTCAGCACACCGTCCAATTCTATTACCGCAATTTGTCCTCGCCCCTAATTGTTCTGGTCTTCCTTCTCTACGAAGGACTACCATGAGAGAATCTTTTAACTCATGGGCGTATGGTGAACCATAGCTTCTGTCAACAACACCACGTGAATAGTCAGAAACACCTCTTTTATTTGGATTATCTGAACAAGATACCGCCATTGCAGGGTAGTCCCACTTCGTGAGTTTCTTATTTCCCTTTCTTTTGGCTATCACTTCATTACAGATGACCCCACAATAGTTTTTAGTTTTTCTATCAAGTTTCGGATAACTCATAATAATACAATTTGAGCCTTTTCAAAAGAAATAATTTAATTTTAATGCAATAATTTTTGTCGCATAGTTACACGCTAATTTAGAGAAAAAAATATGCGAATGAAAAAGAAACAACGGCATGAGCTATTCTTGAAGATAGTAGAGATTGCTCGTTTGTTAGCGACCTTAATAGGTTGGTTCATCTAACAAACACCTATTCAGAGATTTCGGCACTGTCCGAATGACATTTTATTATAAAACACTTGCTCTTTATGAGCCTTTAGGATGCTCTTCGACACATAGCGAAGTCGAGGAGCATCTATCATTTATCCCGTTTGTCGTGATACCATCGCGGCTATCTTTCGTCTCTTGCTCAGCGATTCTATCGCGCTATTAATTCGCCACCGTCCCCTACGGTTTTCCGTAGGGCCTTTATCTCATTCTTCCCCTTCCTTCTCCCACATCCCCCACATGGGACACTTCTCCAACTCTGAATAATCCCCGTATTGGGCTGGGGCATCACAGAACATGTCTGCAAAACAGGATCTGTCCCGGTGTTTCACTGTCCCGGTGTTTCACTACGCCATTCTAATAAAACTCTCCGCTCCAGTTACTACATTCCCGGAAATACGATTATTCCCTATTCTCAATTCTTTCTCATCAGATACAACGTTCAAACCGATAGGATTCAAATCCATTTCCTTAATATACAATTCGTCCTCATTCTCATACGTCGCTCTTAGAATAACAAATACAGATTTGGGTGCTTCTTCAAAGAATATTGTGATTTCCTTCTTGGTGTCATCATTTACCACAGTTATCATATTATTCACCCCTTTGCTATCATCTACTAAGGTGATAATTTGTCCTCTTGACATAACATAAAGCCATATACGAGGTACATTACCTTTTCTAATAATTATTGGATAAAACCCTGTGATATCTATAAGATAATTACACGATATTTTGTTACTACCTAAAATGATCTTTTCATAGGGAGTATATTCAGAAGTTTTATTCATTGCATTGACCATATTATTCACTTTTTAAAATGAGATTTAATCTTTTTAATTAATTCCTTTCTCTCAGATTTAACATATTTTCCTACTATCTTTAGTACAATTGCGATTATCATACATAATAACAAAAGACCAAATTGGTTCTTATCTAACTGCGACAAGGTGGAATCAACCATATCTTTTTTATGAACGAGTTGGTAGTAACACACAAAACAAAGTATCACTACTAATTGAAGACCAACTCCTATACCGACAAAAAAGATTTTACTAGCAAAATCATCTAATTGAGTATCTTTATTCTCAATAAGAATATGGAATTGATATTCACTCAGTAGAAAAGTTTCTTCCAATACTTTTATCTTGTTATTAAATATTTCTTCCCTCTCACAAATAATTGTTCCATCATTGTTGTGTATCATATTCCAAAATATAATTTAACCTACTTACTCATTCGACCTTCTCTGCCAGTTCCACACTCATCCCGTCCAACATCTCGTGAAGAGTTTTCAGAGTCATGCGCTTCTGCTTGTTTGCTGTCTCTTGCATCCTTATGCCACTTCTATAACCGACAAGCGGCCATATCACTATTGGAAGTTCTTCGACTAGCGAAGCGAGACTTCCGCGTAGCGCCTGAGCACAGAAAGGAGCGCAAGAAAGCTCGAATTCTCTTTCAAACCAATAGTTCAATGACCGACTTATCAGTATTATAGCTTATACGAACATTGGTTCGCTACTTTACATCATCCATCTTAATATGAGACATCACTTGCTTTATCTTCTCTAAGCTCACTTCACCTCCTAACATCCTATAGACGTAAAGAGGTGTAATACAGCCAAAATCGCGATTAAGCGAGAGCATAGCCAAGTTTGCTTGGGCTTTGCCGAGTGTAAGCGATTTCGACGAAGTCAGAGTCCATAGAGCAAGACCTTGCTTCATTCTCTATCAGATCACTGATACGTAATACAATGTCATCCATAGTCATATCACTTTAGTATATCAACATCAGACAATGGTTCATACGCTCCATTCTTCATGATTTCTTTTTTGTGGTACAAAGAGATATGAACAGAACGCCCATATCCCTTTCAATATCTCTTTTATCATAGCCTACGTAAAACGACTTCAAACGCCTCCGCATAATTACATCCTGCCTGACATCCTCTATACGCAGCAAAACCCTCGATAGTTTCTGTCGATCTCGGATGCGGATTAGGCCTCATCACTCCACGATACATGCTAGAGCCTTTATCTTGGCGTCCACATTCTCTCCTCCCAACGCCCGACCGTAAATCACTACAAATCAACACGTTAGTAATAATTTGGTTTTAAATCTAGTAGAAATAATGTAAACCATAGGGAACCGGTTCCACACTTTCCGTTGGCAAATATAGCAAATAATCAGTTCACTTCCAAATAAAAAAGCGAAAAATTTCGAAATATGGTATGCATTCCAATAGATTACTGATGGTGTTTGCCGCCGAGAGATCTCTCCATGCGCTTCGTTTAGTCGAGATGACGGGAAGGGAATGCTTGGTCGCGTGGTGGATTGTCATCCCGAGCATAGTCGAGGGATCTCATGAGATCTCTCCACGTGCTCCGCTTAGTCGAGATGACTGTTGGAAGGATGCTTAGTCGAGACGTCTGGAGGGCATTTGTCATGTCGAGCTAAGTCGAGACATCTCGTTCTTCTAATGCCACGGCCCCTTGACAGGATGCCCCCCAGGCAAGAAAAGCTACAACTCTGCGGGTAAAAAGAACTGTTCACAATTCTTTTCGGGAACAACATCTATTTTTCGTTCAGCAGGGAGTACCGCACGTAGAGACTGAATGACCGCATCGGGATTAACATCTTGAACATATACTTTCTTCAGTTTGGGCATTCCCTTAAATATCTCCCTGTCTGTCTCCCTATTAAAAAAAGGAAAGGAGTAGCCAATCACAACCACCAGCTCTGTGTCTTTCGTCGTTTCACGTAGTGATTGCATCATATTCTCGTTATTAGGAGAGTCTTCCCAAGCAAATGACAAATGAGTCTTGAACTGGAAGCCCATATCAGTTGTGTCTGCCATGCTATTTGAATAAAACTGAATAATCTGTATGGCTACCGAGGTTTTATCATAGTTTTTAATCAATGAAACTATTTCACCATTGAAGTAAGTTGCCGAACCATTCACTTTAAAAACTCTCCCGGTTTTAGCCAGCGTTGGCCATTTACCAACAATATTCTTCTCAAAAACAGCCAACCCAGCGTTTTGATTATATGAACTAAATGCCAACTCTATCTGAGAATCATAGTTCCATGAAACAATGCTAATCTCATAAGGAATATTCAAAGTCTTATTGTCTAATACATTTGCCAGAAAATTGTCATATCTTCCATCAGGTCTATGCTCCAATTGTTCCCATAAAAAGAATGCACAGAGTAAGGACTTCAAACGTTCGAGATCCCTATAACGTTTAGTCAGGTATAACTTTCGTGCATAAGTATCTATTGTCGCATGATCTTTAATACCTTGTATCAAGCTATTAATGTCATGAAGCATGTAGCGTTTTTCATTTTCAACATCATCATGTCCTGTTCTGTACATATCTTGGAAGACAATATCACCTTCGGGGACCTCTGCTTTCTCAATGAACCTCTTAAACGCATCAAATTCACTAGGAATTTCCTTCACGACAGGGGTACCCTCTATGATTTCATCGTTTTTGCGTATGCCATAGCTTGCACCTGCTCCTATGTAATATATAACTTTACTCATTGTAATTAAGCTTTAGTCACGTAATATTAACAATTATCTTTTTATTATTATACTCAGGGTAACATATAACTGCAACACACCTTTCCGTTCGCAAATTTACGAAAAATCACATTACAACCAAACAAAACACACGAAAAATAACAGGAACCCACATATTATTATTAAAAAAGCATTATTTTTATCCTCAATCGCTAGGAATATGAAGATTTTTGTGTAATTTTGCAAATTGATATGGAATCATGGTTGAAAGATATATTGCACCAGATGCTTCTGACAGCAAGTCCGTCAGGTAGCGAAGAGCAGATAACAACGCTCTTTGCAGAGCAAATTCGCCCCTTTGTCGACGAAGTCTACACTGATGTCAATGGTAATTGCATCGCACATAAAAAAGGTTCAGGACCAAAGGTTATGCTAATGGCACATGCCGACGAGATTGGGCTTATGATAAGCTATATCGATGATCGTGGTTTCCTTTATTTTAAAGAGATTGGCGGTATCGACACAAATATCCTCCCAGGCCAGCGTGTAAGTATCATGGGGCAGCAAGGCCCTGTTTCTGGTGTTATTGGAAAGAAGCCCATACACCTTCAGGATAAATCCGAGAATACGAAGCAACTCGAGCCAGAAGACCTCTGGATTGATATTGCAGCCCAAGATAAAGCAGATGCACAATCCAAAGTTCAGATTGGCGATGTTGCAACTCTCCAAGGGAGCCCTGTCATGCTAAACGACACACTTCTTCTGTCCCGCTCACTCGATGACAAAATCGGGTTGGCAGTATTGATGGGTTTGGCACAGAATTTGCAGTCAATACACACAGATAAGGATATATATCTGGTGGCCTCCGTCCAGGAGGAACTAGGCGCTCGCGGAGCTAAGATGATTACAGAGGCTATTCGTCCAGATGTAGGCATTGCCATTGATGTAACCCATGCCACCGATTATCCCACAATGTCACCCGATAAAGACGGTGATATCAGCCTAGGAAAAGGTGCAGTCATCCCTATGGGGCCTAATATGAGCAAAGGTATCAACCAACAGCTCATCAACCTAGCAAAGTCCAATGGCATACCCTATCAGATAGAGGCTATTGCTAGGCCCACAGGTACCGATGCCCGCGAGATACAGGTTGCCGCAACTGGCATCCGAACAGGATTGATCAGCATTCCCTGCCGATATATGCACACCCCTTCAGAAGTTGTATCATTGGCAGATGCAGATAGTGCAATAGAGCTATTATCGGCTTATTTGCACACTCGAGAATAGATAACATTATGTCAAACTAAAAAAACGATTGAAAAGATGAAAGAGAATTTTTCTATTTCTTTCGATTGGGAAGTTAAGACAGCTGAAGATACAGAGCGCGTAGGCGCCATGTACTGCTTCAAGCGCTGCGACGTAAACCAGAACTAATCCCCTGATCAAGGATTAGCTTTACCAGTAGCAATATCCCAATTGGGTTGAGGTGACAGCAGAGACTGGTGTCACCTCAATTATTAAACAAGAAATGACATGAGGCAGCATTCCCAATTACAGAGTACCGACCACCTCATTTTCCCTGATGAGATTATTTTCCGACCATGCGATGAAGGATGGTTGGTCATTTCTGTGCTTACTGCCAACTGGTTGGTCATAAAGTCTGACTTTCAAAAACATCTTCTACAACAGCTGATAGACGGCCACTCTATTGGCGAAGTCTATACATCTTTACATACCCCAGACGAACAGAATCATTTCAAGCAACTTCTGGCAGCAATCACCGCCCGTAGTTTCGCAGGCATCAACACAGCCCCCGTTCCTCAATACTTAGAAGGTTACCGCATGCTCAATATCTACCTCACCAATGCATGTAATCTTCATTGCGAGCACTGTTTTATGCGCTCTGGCAAGCCATTAGACAACGAACTACCAAAGACAGAGTGGCTTCGTATCCTTACAGAGTTTCAGCAGCAGGGAGGTAAGAGTGTAACTTTTTCTGGAGGCGAGCCCCTGATGAACCGCGATTTTAACGACATTCTCAAACATGCATCAACACTTGATTTAGAAACCACAGTGCTCTCTAATGGAGTTCTTTGGACCGAGGACCGTATCAATCAGCTCGCCCCATATATCAGTCAGATACAGATAAGCATAGATGGTTTTGACGAGACCTCAAATGCCAAGGTGAGAGGTAAGGGACATTTCGACCGTATTGTACGTAACGTCATACTCTTCGCAAACACAGGTGTCCGCACATCTGTAGCCACAACTTTTACCTTCCAAAATCTCCAGCACGATGCAGCCGAGCGTTATCAGCAGATGGTTAGTCACATCAAGAGTCAATGCTTACACCCTGTATTTTTTAAACTCAGCAAAAAAATTCTTCAGGGCCGAAATACTCACTACACTGAAGCTCAGAACAAGGAGTTTTTCATGCGTATTATGGAAATTGAGCACACCTTAGATCCTGATGCCAAGTATAATAACTTCATGGAAGGTCATACCCCTAATCTAATTGAGCGCAACTGTGGCTTTGGCGGTATCTCCATAGGTGCCGATGGCGAGGTGTATTATTGCAATCGCATCTCCGAAGTCGAAAGTTATGGTAATATTAACGGTAGACCGATAAAATCATTTATGGATAAAGGTCACCAGCTCCACCTATTGACTTCGGTCGATAATCTCATCCCCTGCCGTACTTGCCATCTGCGTTTTATCTGCTGTGGTGGCTGCCGCATTGACGAATGCAACTTCCATGGCAAACTTCAAAACCACTCCGGGGCACTTCTTCAGGTAAAATGTAACGAGGACCAAATGCGCCGTATGGAACGCAAGATGATAGAAAGTTACTTATTTTACTACAAATTCTAGACCTATGACGTATCGGTTACTTTGCATCTACGAAACTTTCGAAAATGACACCATCCCTCAACTCCGTATCGAAGTCAATCTGGATGGCAAGAGTTCCTCTTTGGCACCTTTCCAACGCAAGGTAACACTTAGCGACCTTTTGGCCGATGCATCCACAAATGGGCTCCACCCCTCAGCGCTATGCCAACTAATAAACCATGCAGGCCTTATCAGCCAACCATTCTGTATTGACAGCAGGCTTGTTTGTCACCCGCTTGTTCAGCGCATACTCCAGGATCATCCCTATTCTTATGTTAAAGCCACCCCAAAATCCAGCCTCAAGCGCATCGCTAATCCACCTTCTTTCATCCATCCATCGTCTATTGTTTCAAGTCTCGCATCATCCGCACCATCTGGAATACTCTATATAGAAAATCCCGCTTCTTGGCATCGCAACATCAAAGTACGTTTTCGATATAACGACGCTCTCAGCGATTTCTATCCCACATACTCTCCACTCCCCTATCTTACCAACTTAGGTTCGCTAATGCTTCGCGACAAGCTGGCTGAGACAGAGCTCTTAGCTATGTTAGGAGAGAATTATAATCCTGCCACAGCCTCTCTATCATTTAAGAATACAGATACCGAGTGTCTCGCAGAACTCACAAAAAAAGGCTGGACACTCTACGTATCCACCCCCAATAAAGCAGCATCAAGGTTATATTACCATCACGAATCATCAGGCATCAACTGGTTCTCTACCGATCAAGATGTTGACCAATCCGAGTTTGCCCATCAGCTACTTGATGGCTATCTCCATCGTCGCAACTATCATGAGTACGATGGACACATTATATTGTTCAAGAAAGAGGATGCCACGAAATCTGATGATAAGGCGTTGGCACTTCAGTTAGATGTGTCATTCGATGTACGCCAACTATATGCCGATTCCCAACCACTCACTAATGCCGAGATTCATAATATCAGATCGTTAATTGCCAATCAGCTACACGCAACACTGCGCCCCTATCAACTTGATGGAGTTATGTGGTTGCAGCAGCAACGTAAAAACAATCATGGTTGCCTCTTAGCTGATGAGATGGGCCTTGGCAAAACCATTCAGATTATTGCCCATCTATGTTGTTTGGGTAATGATAGACAGCACCTGATAATTGCCCCCACCTCTTTAATATATAATTGGCAGAAAGAGGTTAGTAGGTTTGCACCGCAATTATTACAACAGCTCACCTTTGTAAGTTACGATATGCTGCGCATACATCTTTCCGAATATCTGCCAGAGTTTTACGATACAATTATAATCGACGAGGCTCAAGTGATAAAGAATCGTCAAACCAAGAAATACCAAGCCATTAGCCAATTACATTGCAAGCATAAGATTATACTTACTGGCACTCCTATCGAGAATTCAATTGATGAGCTTTGGTCGCATTTCATCATGCTCATGCCTTCAATGCAGTCGCTTTATCATCGCCTACATACATTGGGAACACAAGCTGTACCCGAGGTATATGTCACTCTTTCCAGCAAATTTCTTAAGCCTTTCATCCTTCGTAGAGAGAAGCAAATGGTGCTGCAAGATTTACCCGACCGTATAGAGAAGACTGTATATATTGAGCTTAACGAAGCTGAGCGAATCAAATATAAACAAGTTCACAACACTATACTCCAGGCTTTTGCTGCAGGTCTTAGTGGTCGTATAAGCAGTTGGGCCCTAGAAAGCCTCCTTCGTTTACGCCAGGCTTGCATTGCTCCTAAGTACCAAACAGTTCTCGACTATATTGAGACGTTTCGTTCCGAGGGGCGCAAGGTTTTACTTTTCTCTCAATTTGTCAGCGCACTTCACGAGTTAGAGGCACGATTGTCATCAGCAGGCATTCACTTTGTAACTCTATATGGAGACACCCGTAATCGCGACATCCCTGTACGCCAGTTCCAAAGCGATTCTTCTATCACTGTATTCCTTATCAGCCTTAAGGCTGGTGGTTTCGGCCTCAATCTCACCTCTGCCGATCGAGTTATTCTTTTAGACGACTGGTGGAATCCTGCTGTCGAAGACCAAGCCATGGCCCGTGCCCATCGCATCGGTCAGAAGCACAATGTACTTATCCTTCGCTTAGTCTGCAAAGGCACTGTCGAAGAAAAGATACTTCAACTTCAAAGCCAAAAGCGCCAAGCCGTCGATCTCTTCAACAACACCTCAGAGAAGCTAACTTTAGAAGAGATTCAAGCCCTGATTACCTAGATTACAAATTCTCCTTCACATAGATTGCCACACTGATTCGTTTATTTTCATCAGCTTTTTCATCAAAACGACAGACTTTACATAGGAACAACTTATTATCATTCCATCCTGCCTCTAAGAACTTCTTAATGTCTATCGCATCATCTTTATTCAGAACGCCTATTTTTTTTGCATCCTCCGGATTTTGAGCTTGAGTGTAAAGTGACACTTCCTTCCCGTCTTCATTAACATCCAATTTGAAAAGAAAATTTGTTCCTAATTCTTTTATTTCCTTTAAAACCTCTAGTGCCTGGAACTGGTTAGTTTTTTCCAAATAACATTCTTTCAAATATATATCCATAATTTCAATAATTAATGTTTAAACCTTTGCTCTAATGACATTTGACGTACACGATCAAGCCAGTCAACGATAGCCCTGGGTGAATTCTTATGATTCTCTGTCTGATTCCATTCTAAAGCCAATGCTAATAAAGAATATTCTCTTTCCAAAGATGTTGAAAACACGCCCTGATCATCAGTATTAATGGACACTGCAATATCGTGACGAGGATAAGGTGTAGAAAGCCCATAGTTAAAAAACTTCACTATAGGATGTTCATCGTAACGTTCTATCTCGCCAATCTTGTAGTTGGATGAAGGATTGCATTCGATGGCAATATGCCTATTTTCAATCTTTTCTAACAATTGTTCCTGTATTTTTTCAAGCAATCTTACCCACTCTTCCCTATAATCTAGAGGAATTGTTAGAGTATCACCAACATTCCCCTTATCTGCATATCTATCAGAATGATATGCATCGTAAAGTCGTTTTGCGCGTTCGTTGCGTAGTGCGACCTCAGTCCATTCATGATGATTGATGGCTGCCTTAACCCAAAGATAATCAATACCAGTCAAACTATTAAGATTCTTTGGTTCTAGATCCACACCAATTTTAGGAGAATGGCCTCTTAACAACCATGACAAGTAATAGTCCTGTATATCATCCGATAGTTCATCTTCATTTTCTTCTGTAAAAAAGGAATCAATGATGCTCTCACCTTCTTCCTCGTGATTCCTGTATATTTCTGTAAAATACTTCAAGAACATAATCTCTAACCACCCACATAGCTGTGTATATCCTGTCAAACGAATGCATTTATGGTAAAGCCAAGCAAGATTATCCAACACGACCTGTTTACTTGCACAGATAGAGAAGCTACGCTTTGTATAATACTTAAGCACATCTGTTCCAAGAACAAGAGCGTGGCCTAATCTGTCTCCATTCTTCAAATTTAGGAATATAAGCGCTTCTTCCACTGCTCTTAATCCATCTGCAATATCCATAAAATCCTCACCTATATGATAAGTAACGTTTAGGTCGTCAGGATAACTATCCACATTATTATCATTCTCGATTTTATGAGATCTAAGAAATCTAAAAGCCTGCGCATACACTTCTGGTCGGCAGAATATCTCAGAATTGGCAGCATCTAAGCCAACCACTTTACCTACCAGACAATTACCGTCTTTCCAATTATCCTTGTTACACCTAAACTGATATATAGCATAAGCCTGTCTTTTTATTTGCTGGCGCAGATCATAATGCCTATATGATTTGTTTTTCCTCTCATCTCGCTGTTTAATAAAATGGAATATAAAATCATAGTTATCAGTATATTTAGGATCTATCTCTTTACATATATCATTAAGCATTTTCACTATACCTGCTTCGGTTTCTTTGGGTACAATTCTAGCCTCCAAATGTCGCTGGTTATTTTTATCCTTTTCCAAAAAGCCTTCTATGGCAGCTTTGTATAGCAGATGATAATATTCATCTTGTATAAAATCTGTTTTCTTCTCTTCATAACTGGCAAAGTTAGCAAAGCCTACACGTTCATTAAGCTGCAGAATGTCATTTCTAAAGTAATTCTTATATGCCAAATATGCAAAGAAAAGAGTCGCAAGGTCCTGCTTTTCATTCGTTTTATCATTAAATAAGGTTTTAAATACCATATACATTAATTTTCTCTCCGAAGCAAGAACTTTATTTTCAATAGACTCACCACTATAATGACTAATAGGTATATAATCTAGGACGTCTAATTCAGTCAGATTATCTTTAATGTTGGGATTTGTTTTCAACTTATTAAACTCCTCAATACTTTTCACTTGATTGCATTTCCTTGCTTCACTAACTAACCCAAATACATCTATCGGCTCTTGACTCTTAGTTTTATCGTAGGTAACGTTATTCAACTCATTACATAATTGGCCTAATGTAATTATCTCTTTCACACAGCCTACGGCTCCTGCCAAATAATAGCGGATAAGTGCCGCCTTTCTCATTTTCTCATATAAGTCCTTATCGCTATCTCTATATTTATGGAATGGATACTCCTTCTCAAAGTGGCGCTGCATACACCAAATATTATTCATCATGCATTGCCAACTCAAATCGAAATTAAACGACGAACCCTTCAAATGCATATGGAGTTCCGCCATAGGCTTTTCAAAAAGGAAGTTAAGTTCTTTGCTGTTATGGCCCAAGAATGCATCCCAATCAAAACTCTTACGTTCATATTCTATGGCCAAGTCTCTTGAAGCCAAGAAAGAAGTTGTCAGTAAATCCTCCCCGACCAACGTTGTTAGCAGATGCCATCTTAGCAAATAATCATAATTTACAAGAGGATCACCCGTTTTTACCAATAAACATTTGGACGTAAAATAGAGTAGCAAGTTAAATACCGATGGAGTCTCATGAAAGTTGAGAGTCATACAGGATTTGTCTTTCTCCATCCATTTAAATTCTACAATCTGGCCTAGCATTGATATTTGATCAATCGTTCTGCCTGCATCCACTTTTAGTAATCTGTTTACAATCATAGACTCTTCAATTTCAGAATCAATATGCAAAGGATTTAGACAAGCAGATTTATCTTTCCACAAATAGCCAGCTCTTTCTAATATTTCATCTCCGCTTATTTTAACGAATATCGCTTTAATAGCAGTGCTTATATTTTCCATTTCTTTTTCCGTGAAGATTTAGTAATAATATAACTTTAAATTAAATCGAAATAATATGAACCTTAGTGAACCGGTTCCATATTTTCCGATGCAAATATAGAAAATAATATCTTTACTTCCAAACAATTCTTGAGAAAAAAGTTACATTTAAATCAATTATCATTGCATATAAAATCGAGTAGGAGGAAAATGAAGTAGTTTTTCCTCCTACTTCATTCTCCGACCTCTCACACCACCGATATGCCAACATTGGAATAACCACCATACGTGCGGTTCCGCATACAGCGGTTCTTCGTTTACGATACCGATACGTAATAATCCATCAGACAGCGATAGCCTGCATGATACAAGTTCTTGTTACTCATCGCATGGCTTGTTACACCCGACCCAGCTGCTCGCCAATAACCCTTTATCCATCCAAGTTTATATGCTTGCCATTTAGGCACTCCACATTTGATGAGATT